>Ga0256826_1002628_pt1 | contig 10885 bp, 7 predicted proteins | sample CV79metaG_FD_185975 | JGI IMG/M metagenome (GOLD analysis project Ga0256826, IMG submission 185975) | Hydrothermal vent microbial communities from East Pacific Rise, Pacific Ocean - CV79 | ecosystem: Environmental > Aquatic > Marine > Hydrothermal vents | place: Pacific Ocean: East Pacific Rise... | reverse complement strand
AGTATCGATCTGGAAATTTTTTAGAGGGTGCAGATACCGTCTGATTATCATTTTACTCTCCCTTTTGCTAAGCCATCCTTCTTCGACAAGTGGTACAAGCAGAGGACACGCCCGGGAAAATACATTGGCGTCAGGTTGTAGAGTGGTGATGATGTGGTGATAGATGTTACTTTTAACAGTAGCCTTAGTTCCAATAATGCCAATGCGACCATTTTTACTCAGTCTGACTGCCTGTTGTGCAGCGGGAGTGATAACCTCAATTATAGGTACCTGAAAGTGTTTGCGTAGGGTTTCAGTTGCAACAGAAGATGCAGAGTTACAGGCAACAACAATAAGTTTTGCATCTTTATTCAACAGGAATTCGGTATTTCGAATGGAATACCTGATGATTGTATCTGGACTTTTCGGTCCGTATGGGGTTCTTGCAATATCACCGAAATAGACAAGTGAATATTCGGGTAATAGCTTTTCAATGGCGTAAGCCACTGTCATACCACCAACTCCTGAATCGAATATTCCTATCATTATATTATAGTGTTGTATCAGCAACCTTGATGGCGTCGTAAAAAACTCTTCATCTTCTTCGTCACTACAAATTTTTTGTCGTGACAACGTACTTGAGTACGCCTCACTCCTTCAAATCTGTGTTCCTTGAATATGAAATTTTTCATTTAGCCAGTTGCGTTTTACTTTTTACGAGTTTGTCAACTCTGATGGCTTTGCAAAAACTCTTTATCTTCTTCGCTACTATAAATTTGCTGTCGTGACAACAAATGTACATAAATGCGCTTCATTCCGTCAAATTTCTGTTCCTCGGATATGAAGTTTTTTGCTTAGCTATCGAAGGATTTTCTACCAATCAGCACAACCATATACTTGATATTATAAGCATTGTTTTGGCTCTTCTGAAGAGTCTGGGCAGGTAGGTGAGGTAAACGAATTCTAAAGGGCATCCTAGGACAGCCTCTCAGACACTAGCCAGAAGTGCTTAAATATTTTGCTATGGTAATCGTGGTTTCCCGCAATAAGTTGTCTCTGAAAAATTGAATACTAATCTTTGTTCCAGGTTTAGTCATGGTAATTTTGTTGGGTATATCTGAGGATTCGGAAATATTTTTCGGTTAAAATGCAACTACAAGATCTTCAGGTTCCAGTCCTCCGGATTCTGCGGGTGAATCGTTATGGATTGTCAGTATTTTTGCACCTCTATTATGTTTGGATTGGCCAGGGACAGAATAACGTCTGGTTGACAATTGGTAAGAGAGATACCAAGCCAGCTCTTGATCATTTTAATAAGGGTTTTAATTTGAGAAAAGATGGACTTCAACATGGATATGGGTATGGCCAAAACAACACTACTATATCCGCCTTTCTGAGTCATAAAGGCTGTATTGACACCGATAACTTCTCCATGAATACCAAGAAGTGGGCTCCCTGAGTTTCCGGGATTAATAGCTGCATCAGTTTGTATAAAATCTTCGTATTCACTTATACTGATATTGCTCCGCCCCTTGGTACTGATGATGCCAAAGGTAACGGCCTTTATAAATTCAATGGGCGAGCCTCTGGCGATGGCCTATTCTACAGCATGCAGGGTATTGGAGTCGCCAAGTGTAATTGAAGGTAAATTAGTATGTGGCGCTTACGTTGAAGAATTTGGTGGACATTGAGTTGACAAGCAGAAAACAATTATTAATATAGCACAACAAATACAAGAGCCCATTGATTCAAGGCTCCCTTAAAAATATTGATGGAGTTGGAAATGCCTGTTTACGAATATGAATGTCCCGCATGCAAAGTTGTTCATGAAGTGCAACAGCGAATGACCGATAATCCTTTAAGTGAATGTCCGGATTGTGGTGGAAAGGTAAATAAAATTATGTCTAGAAGCTCTTTTCAATTGAAAGGCGGTGGCTGGTATGCTGATGGATATTCCTCTGTAAAACCAGAAAAAAAAGAAAAGGCAAAAGCCAGTACTCCACCATGTAAAAGTGGCAGTGGTTGTCCCTGTGCGACCACAAATCCCTGAGGGTTAAGGGTATCTGCTTTTCAGGAGCAGATAACCATTGCATCACCGTAGGAATAGAATCTATATCCCATTTCGATGGCCTGCTGATAGGTATTCATCAGTGCTTTACGCCCGTACAAAGCAGAGACCAGAAAAAGAAGGGATGATTCTGGTAGATGAAAGTTGGTGATTAGGTTATCAACTGTCTTAAATGTATATCCCGGAAGGATATAAAGGTCACACCATCCATTCCCTGCCTGTACCATACCATCACTATCCGTCATAAATTCTATTGTACGAACGGAAGTGGTGCCCACAGCCCATATCTTCCCACCATTTTTGCGCACGGTGTTTATAGCTTCTGCGCTCTCTTGTGAGACAGATATATATTCCTTATGAATCTGATGTTCTCTGATATCCTCAGTTCGGACAGGGGCAAAGGTTCCATGGCCGACATGCAGGGTTATTTCAGTGCATTGCACTCCTTTTTTGTGAATCGCTGTCAGCAGATCTTTTGAGAAATGGAGTCCGGCAGTGGGAGCGGCAACAGCTCCGGGGGTAGTTGCATATACGGTCTGGTAACGCTTACGGTCTTCTGTGGTGGTGCCATCTTTTCTGGCGATATAGGGTGGAAGAGGAACCTGACCATATTGGGAGAGAATGGTGGATAGATTTTTTGTCTGTGTTATCTGGTAGCATAGTTCGATGATTACCTTGCCATCAGGCAACAGTTCAAGAACAGTTGCTTGAAGTTCCGGTCCCAGCTGCAGAGTGGATCCTGTTTTTGGGCGTTTGGAACTTTTAATCAGGCTTATTACCTCAGCTTTTTTTTCATTTATATGAGTGCCTTCTTTTTCTACTGGATAAGCCAGTAGAAAAACCTCCACCTTTCCCCCGGTTTCTTTTTTCCCATATAAACGTGCCGGGAATACTCTTGTGTTGTTGACAACCAGGAGATCACCGGAATTGAAAAGGGCTACTATATCGTGAAAATGTGTATGTTTCTGCTCATGATTGTTTTTGTTAAGAATGAGCAGACGTGAGTTTTCTCTGGCATCAGCGGGGTGCTGTGCAATGTTTTTGACAGGGAGGGTGTAGTTATAGGCTTTGAGAAAGAAATCCTGTTGCATGTCTTTTGTGTATTGCAGTATAGATATCAGGGGATATGAATATTAACCTTTGAGCCTGTCTACCTACCATGATCCTTGTCGTTTGTGCAACAGAATTAGAGCTTCAGCCACTACTTGATCGGGTAATATCCAATGAAAAAAAATGGATGAGTCTGATTTGCGGGGTTGGAGTCGTTGAGGCTTCGTTGTCATTGGGAAAATTTTTGACAACACAGAGTACCAGGTTTGATGCCGTGCTTCATTTCGGTGTGGCTGGAGCCTATCTTGCTAAACAGGAAGGAAAGGCTCATCTCCTTGATATTTGCTTGGCAGAGAAGGAGGTTTTTGGTGATTTTGGTATCTGTTATGCAAACAGATTCGAATCTTTGCCTGAAAACCTTGCCGGGAAATCAAGTTACCTCCTCGATGCAGCTCTACTTGAGAAGTGCCATGTTATGTTAACAAAAGAAAATATTCAATGGCAGCAGGGAACCTTTGTGACTGTTGCAGGCGTAAGTGCCACAGAACAGCGAGGAAATATGCTGGCAAAACAGTATGACGCACTCTGTGAAAATATGGAGGGGGCAGCCGTTGCCATGGCTTGTGGAGACTTTGACCTTCCCCTCATTGAAATACGCTGCATCTCAAATTTTGTTGAAAATCGTGACTGCACACGCTGGAAGCTGCAGGAAGCATGTGAAAAAGCAGGGGAGATCACTGCTATTCTTCTCCGGGAGTTAATGCAGAGATGACAGATTCGTTAACCATAGGCTATTCTCCCTGTCCCAATGACACTTACATTTTTTATGCTTTGACGCATAAAAAAATACCATTACCCGGCATAACCCTTGCGACTCCATATCTTGAGGATGTAGAAACCCTGAATCGGCTGGCCATCAAAAAAAAACTCGATATAACAAAACTTTCTTTTCACGCTCTTGCCCATGTTCTTGATGAATACTGTCTCCTTCATTGCGGTGCAGCGCTTGGTAGAGGATGTGGTCCACTGCTGGTCAGTCGTTCCGGTATTTCAATGAACGATATTGCAGGTGGAAGTATTGCCATTCCTGGAAAATTCACCACGGCCAATATGCTTTTTCGTCTCTATTCTCCCGATACTGAAAATCTTATTGAAATGCGTTTTGACAGGATTATTCCGGCTGTTATGAATGGTGAAGTTGATGCAGGGGTAATTATCCACGAAAGCCGTTTTACATACAGAGATCACGGTCTCATCTGTATACAGGATCTGGGACAATGGTGGGAGGAATCATCAGGACATCCTATTCCATTAGGGTGCATCGCTGCTCGAAGAGCGTTAGGAACTACCAGGATTAAGACAATAGAAAATGCCATTGGGCAGTCTATTTCCTATGCAGATTCACACACGCAGGAGTGTTTTCCATATATTCATCAATATGCACAGGAAATGGAACAGCAAGTAATGCAGAATCATATAACCCTATATGTGAATGAATATTCCAAGGGACTTGGTAGTGATGGATTGGCTGCTGTGGAAGCATTTTTTGCTAGAGGAAGCGAGGCCGGCATATTACCCCAATCTATTCAATCCCCACTGTTGTAAACAATCTTTGCTACGCCAATGCATAAAAGAAAAAATGAATCATTCGGTATTCGCGCCTGTTTACTTATCGGTGGCAAGAGTTCAAGAATGGGGCACCCTAAACATTTAATAAAGGGAGAAAATGATCAAACATGGCTGGAACAAACTGTGGAATTACTCACTCCTTTTGTGGATGCCATAGTTCTATCCGGAAAAGGGGTGGTTCCTGCAAACCTGTCTCACCTGGAACGTGTTGCAGATCTGCCGCATGTGCAAGGTCCGCTGACAGGAATACTGGCTGCAATGCGTAAGTATAAGGATTCCTGCTGGTTGTTGATTGCCTGTGATATGCCCAATATCAGCAAAGACGCTTTAGAGTGGCTTCTTGCCACAAGATCCTCAAAATACTCTGGAACTGTGCCACGTCTTCAGGAAGATGGCTTTGTGGAACCCTTACTGGCTCTTTATGAAAAAGAGGCAAGGGAATATTTTGAGCAGCTTGCGAAGACAGGTTTTTTTTGCATTTCAAGAGTGGCCGCACAACCGGCCATATTTACTCCTGTGGTGCCAGAGCATATTGCTGAAAGCTGGAGAAATATCAATACTCCTGAGGAATTGAAGGGGGCCTTCAACCCTATCAGCCATGGATTCAAAAGCTGATACAGTTTCCTGAGATCGCTCCGCCGAAAGAAGTACTTTGTCTACTACTTGCTGTATGAAATGTACTGAATCATCAACCTGGCTGGTCAGGCTGTCGATCAACTCTGTGACTTCTGTTGTCGCTGATACTGTTTATCTGGCAAGTTCTTTAATTTCATTGGCAGCAACAGCAAATCCTTTTCCTGCTTCTCGGGCTCTTGCCGCCTCAATAGTTTCATTGAGAGCAAGTAAATCTGTCTGATCCGCAATTTTCTGAATAGAGCCGGTTATCTTATCAATATGATTATTTGTTTTTTGATATTTTTCAACTGATGAGACGTGACACTTACACTTTCGACTGTGGAGGTAAGCTCCTCGATATTGCTTTGTACAATGGCTACACGACTCCGGAAATGGTTTCTGGTTTAGTCAGCATCATTGCCGGTTTGGGATATTTCGTTAAAAAACAGTTTCTGCAATGTGCAGTAGCAAATTCGTTGCTTCAATCACTAGTTGTTTATAATATCACCTGCCGGGTAGAAAAATGAGGTAATAGTTTCCTAAGGATTAGATAAGTATCTCATTTTGAAATTCAGGAAATCAAGAATTATTTTGAAAAGAAAGTGATTCCGGTTTACATAAGCAATATCTGTGATACAGTTTATTCGATATTGCATGCCTTTCACTCCATTAGAGAGTACTGAAAAGTTATCCATACAATTGCAGGTGTTTATGCGCTTTGAGTCAGGACAGATGGTTGCGGAATTTGATCCTCATTTTAAAATCTTCCATGAACTCATGCCTTTCAAGGTTCTTGAAATCCTGCTTGTTTCATCCCCTTATGATGCCTTTATCATGGAGGAAGATGGTTCTCTTGCTACTCGTTTGATTAACGAATATCAGGGGCTTAATTTGAGCGGTCCCCCACGTATTACCCTTGTTTCATCAGGAAAAGAAGCTATAGAGCGATTAAGACGCCAGTCTTTCGAACTTGTGATTACCATGCCCAATGTCGGTGGTATGGACGCTTTTGCGTTTGGCGCAGAAGTAAAAAAGCTTCATCCGCAGCAGCAGGTTGTCCTTATTGCTCATAGTATGCGCGGAATTTACCCCTTAGCTGAGGATGTAGAATGCCATTCAATAGATAATATCTACCTCTGGTGTTGTGAATCGGATCTACTCCTGGCCATTATCAAAAATTTTGAAGATCATGTAAATGTGGATGTCGATACTAATCGCGCCATGGTACGAGTAATTATTCTGGTTGAGGATTCACCGATATACCGCTCTTTTTTTCTTCCTATTATCTATCATGAGCTTGTTAAACAGACCCAGGCTGTACTGAACGAAAGTCTGAATGAATCCCACAGATTGTTGCGTATGCGCGCTCGTCCGAAAATTCTTTCAGCAATTAATTATGAAGAGGCTATGGTTCTATATGAATCATATAAGCCTTATGTGTTCGGCATAATCTCAGATGTACGTTTTCCCAGACAGGGAAAGCTTGATGCTGAGGCGGGAGTGCGGCTTCTACAAAAAATTCATCAGGAAGTCCCGGATCTGCCCATGCTCATGCTTTCGTCTGAACCGGAAAACCGGAAAAAGGCCGAAGCCATTCCAGCTGTTTTTCTTGATAAGGATTCATCGTTGGTGAGAGACCAGATCCATTCATTTTTTCTCAATTATCTTGGTTTTGGTGATTTTGTTTTCAGAACTCCAGAGGGAAAGGCACTGGATCATGCATCCAGTTTGTCTGAATTTGAACAAAAATTAAGAACAGTTCCAGCTGATTCACTCTGTTACCACGCCGAACATAATCATTTCTCAAACTGGGTGATGGCACGTGCAGAGGTGGCATTGGCCACTCGGTTACATAAAGATCATGTCAGTCATAATAAAAACTGTGCTGATTTGCGTGACGATCTCGTTTTTAAGGTACACTCTTTAAGGAAACTGAGACAGCAGGGTGTGGTTGTAAAGTTTTCAGCGAAACGCTTTGATTCTGACATTCTTGATTTTGTTAAAATTGGGAATGGTTCAATGGGGGGGAAGGCACGGGGGCTTGCTTTTATGTGGATGCAGTTGCAGCAATCGAGGAAGTCTTTTTCCGCAATATCAACCAATAGGGTGACATTGCCAAAAACATGTGTGCTTACAGCGGATGGATTTGACGACTTTGTCAGTACGAACTCATTGAAGCTTGATACTTCTATGAATGATTCTGAAATTGGAAATCAGTTCCTGACAGCTGAACTTCCGCAATGGCTGCAGGAAGACTTGCATAATTTCCTGGCAAAGGCCAACTATCCACTATCTGTTCGTTCTTCAAGCTTGCTTGAGGATGCCCATTTCAAGCCCTATGCAGGCATATATTCAACCTTTTTTCTTGCTAATAATCATCCCTCATTTGCCCTGCGCTGTCAGCAGCTCGAAGATGCGGTGAAACTCGTTTACGCTTCAACGTGGTTTGAAGGGCCACGGTCTTACTCCAGAGGTGGAGAGCATGGGCGGGAAGATTCAATGGCTGTGATTATCCAGCAGATAATTGGGAAAAATCATGGCGGGTATTATTATCCGCATATCTCAGGAGTCGCCCAGTCACATAATTTTTATCCCATGATGAAAATGAAAGCGGATGAGGGGATTTGTCATATAGCACTTGGTATAGGCAAAACAGTTGTTGAGGGAGGAAAAACCCTTAGATTTTCTCCAGCCCATCCCAGGCGTCTTGTTCAATTCTCAACAGTGGATGATATCCTTGACAACTGTCAACGTCAATTTTATGCACTCAATATGGAGTACTCAGCAACCCTTGATAAAGAACATTCAAATCTTGTCCAGCTCATGGTGCAGGATGCTGAAAATGATGATCCTGTTCAAACGCTGGCCTCTACTTATATCCCTGAAGAGCATCGCATTCGTGACACGGCTATGCCCGGACCCAAAGTGTTGACATTTGCCAGGATTTTAAAATATGGTCTCTATCCTCTTGCTGAAATCCTACAGGATCTGCTCAAACTGGGGAAACGTGGACTTGGGTGTGAGGTTGAAATAGAATTTGCCGTGGATCTTGAAACAAATATTCAAAAATCAATCTTCTATTTTTTACAGATGCGTCCCATGGTAACCGGTGGCGAACGCAGGGATGTTTTGATTTGTCAGTGCGACCTGGATAATGCCTTCTGCTTCTCCACCTCATGTCTAGGGCATGGTCGTTTTGAAACCATGGCTGATATACTAGTGGTACGGCCTGCAGTTTTTGATGCGGCAAAAACAGCGGATATTGCCAGTGAGATAAGGGTGTTAAACAGAAGGTTAAGAGCGGCTGACAAACCTTATCTTCTTGTTGGTCCCGGGCGCTGGGGGTCGGCTGATCACTGGCTTGGGATTCCGGTTCAGTGGCGTGACATTTCAGGTGTTGGGGCTATTATCGAATTGCAGAATGAATTACTGCATGCTGATCCTTCCCAAGGATCTCATTTTTTTCAGAATATCACCTCTCTTGGGATTCCTTATCTCACAGTTATGGAAGAAAAATCTGACAAAAGTATACAATGCCGAAGTGAAAAAGGAAAGGATTGCCTCGATATGGACTGGCTTTTGCGACAGGATGATTTTGAGGACGGAAAATACATCCGTCATATCCGGCTGGAAAAACCGTTTATTATGAAGTGCGACGGGAAAAAAGAAAGGGCTGTTTTGTTTATAGAAAATTGTGAGGAACAGGTAGAACGTGGTTGCACTATAGAATTTGAAGGGGAAGTTGAGCACGGTATTAAAGATATATAGCTAAACAAAATTGTAAAGGAACTCAAAAAAATTCTAACCATTCGAATGCCAATATATTAAGAATACATTAGAATATTGCTGATACATTTTATAAATCAAAGGAGAATGACATGGAAGAGATCGTCAATTTGATCAAAAACAGGGATCCGGAACAACGAGAATTCCATCAGGCGGTAGAAGAGGTCATTGACAGTGTCAAACCTGTGCTTGAGAGGAACCCGGAGTATAGACAACAGGCAGTTCTGCAGAGGATTACAGAGCCTGAACGGGTGATAATGTTCCGTGTCCCCTGGATGGATGATGATGGGCAGGTGCATGTTAATCGTGGGTTTCGTGTTGAAATGAGTTCTGCTATAGGTCCTTACAAGGGAGGGTTGCGTTTTCACCCCTCTGTAAATCTGGGGATTATAAAATTTCTGGCATTTGAGCAGGTTTTTAAAAACGGGTTAACCACGCTTGCCATGGGTGGTGGCAAAGGCGGTTCTGACTTTAATCCTAAGGGGAAATCCGATGCTGAGGTGATGCGTTTTTGTCAATCATTTATGGCTGAACTAGCAAGGCATATCGGTCCTGATACTGATATTCCAGCAGGGGATATAGGTGTGGGAGCAAGGGAGATCGGGTACCTTTTTGGGATGTATAAAAAACTGAAGAACGAGTTTACCGGAGTGCTTACAGGAAAAAGTCTGGACTGGGGGGGAAGTTTGATCCGGCCAGAGGCAACGGGCTATGGAACTGTATATTTTGCTGCTGAAATGCTGGCCACGAAGGGACAGACTCTGGAAGGAAAAACCTGTATCGTCTCAGGATCCGGTAATGTTGCCCAATTCACCATCGAAAAGCTGCTTGATCTTGGGGGAAAAGTGATAACATTGTCCGATTCTTCAGGCTATATTTATGATGAAGAGGGAATCGACCGTGAAAAACTCAAATTTGTGATGCAGTTAAAAAATATACGACGGGGGAGAATGGCTGAGTATGTTGAGACGTATCCAAATGCTGTGTACACCCCGGTAGATCCTGCACTTGATCATAATCCTCTTTGGGGGCATCAAGCCGACTGTGCATTTCCATGTGCTACCCAAAATGAGATAAATGCCGAAGATGCTCAACATCTTGTGGAAAATGGTGTTTTTCTTGTTAGTGAAGGAGCAAATATGCCATCTGTGCATGCAGCTGTGGAATTGTTTATTGAACATAAGCTTTTGTACGCTCCAGGGAAAGCTGCAAATGCCGGAGGGGTAGCAGTGTCCGGACTTGAGATGGCACAAAATTCAATGCGTCTGTCATGGCCCAGAGAAGAGGTCGATAACAGGTTAAAAGAGATTATGAAATCAATACATAAGACTTGTGTGGATGCAGGGGAAAGTTATGGTTCTCCTGGAAATTACGTGGCAGGTGCAAATATTGCGGGTTTTGTTAAAGTTGTTAATGCCATGCTTGATCAGGGGCTTGTCTAGGAGATTGTCCGAGAATGTATTTCTCCCCAATTCTTCGTTAATTACAAACGTTTATCCTTGGAATAGGTAACCATTCAGCGTAATTCTCTGGTTTTATAATGTTAATGCATAAAATCCAGCAACTCACCCTTGATCAATTAAGCCAAGACTGCTGTTGACGCAATATCCTGTTTACGACAAGAAGAAATGTAACTGCACATCCGACAGAAAAATTGCGCTCCTTCTTCTGAGCGGAAACAACCTGATTTCGTTTTCATCAAGGTTGTTGGTGAATGCTACGATTTCATTATCCATAAATTTCAATGTATCTTCTTGA
>Ga0256826_1002627_pt1 | contig 10885 bp, 12 predicted proteins | sample CV79metaG_FD_185975 | JGI IMG/M metagenome (GOLD analysis project Ga0256826, IMG submission 185975) | Hydrothermal vent microbial communities from East Pacific Rise, Pacific Ocean - CV79 | ecosystem: Environmental > Aquatic > Marine > Hydrothermal vents | place: Pacific Ocean: East Pacific Rise... | reverse complement strand
CTATATAGTACTACACTCTTATCTATATCTATACTACCTAGTATATCTAAAGCGATATCTATACTATCTCCTTTATCATCTACAAATAGAAAATCATAGCTATCAGAGAGCTTGGGTGTAGCAGCAGTGATAGTAGTTAGTTTCGCACCTGCACTCTTGGAAGCTAAGGAAATGAACTCTTTGACTACATAGTTATCACATAGTAGTAGTATCTTCATATAGCACCTTTCATTTGATAATCCCGAATTATATCTATAGTTTGGTTAGAGTGCTTGGACATTCCCCCTATACTAAGAATATCAGTCAAATCTAAAAATATTTCCTCGTCTCCAAATTGCATCTGAAAGTGTGTATGATAATCTAAACTACTACATATTACCAAAAGACTCACAGAGCATACAAAAGATGATGAGTATGGTGTACCTTAGTTTTTTATTCATGGTTGTATATTTTTTATCTCTTCTACAGTTAATCCTATTGTTTGAGCTATAAACTCTATATCCATATTAGCATCTAATAGATTTCTAGCAATTTGGGTTTTTTCTTTTAATTTTCCTTGTTCCAACCCTTGTTCCAACCCTTGCTCCAACCCTTCTTTTAACCCCTCTTCTCTTCCCTCTTCTCTTCCCTCTTCTCTTCCCTCTTCTCTTCCCTCTTCTCTCCCCTCTCTTAAGCCATCTTCTTTAGCAGTCTCAATTATACTCAATCTTTTCCAAGTCTGCTTGAAGTGCCAATCGTAGACCTCCATCTCTTTTTTGCTCCAGTTGTACTGTTTGGCAATCTCAAAAGCTTTTTTAAATGCTTCTATATCCTCATACTCTTTTGGTATCATATCGAAGCTTGAAGCATTTTGTATAAAGTATATCCATTTTTTAGCTATAGTATCACATTCACTAAGTTCTAGTTTAAATTTCTTTAGTTCTATAAATGTAAATTCAAAGTCTGCTATATCTTGTTTTAGAGTCTTTTCATCTAGTATTAAATGTCTTGATATATAATCTTGGGTCTCCAATATTGCAAAATCAAGTATTCCTATGAAATATACTTTTTGGAGTTCTTTATATTGCTCACCTTTATCAATCTGCTCTACATATGATTTTGATGTATAGTATAAACTTCTTTTAGCAAACTCTTTATCTTTTTCTACTTGCATCTCTACTATAAAATGTTCATTATTTTGGTTTACTGCTTTTATGTCAAGTATTGTATTTTTAAGCTCTTTGATTTTAGGTACTTGATATGGGTTGGCTATTGTTACACTTTTTATCTCTTTATTCCCTCTAAAGTCAAGTATTGAGTTTAAGAATGAGATTAAAACCTCTGTTTTATTTTCATCTCCAAATATCTTTTTGAATGCTATATCATTTGTTGGATTTGCAAACTTCATATTTATAGCCTTTTTTGGGTTTATTATAGCATAATCTTACCTTCACCATTTCAATATCGGATTAATACTCTGCCAAACACTCGTGCGAGTGTGCTCTGACTAACAGGAGGAAATGCCCTTGGGGTGCATAATACCATGCATAAACTAAAAAAATACAAAAAAGAACACATCATTTCTGATGGTTTATTTTAGTAAGTTTTAGCTTTAGGATTCTTGGTTTGGTCAGATTGAGTTATTTTTGTTTCCTCTCAAGCTCATTTAAAATCTTTTGAGGTATTTCCACTTTTTGAGGCTTTCTTGTAAATGATAAAGCATTTAAATCAATTGCAAAAATTAATTTGAAATTTTTTTTTGCTTCATTCAAACAAACCTTATTTGCTCCACCAGAATAACTGGAGTCTTCATATTGAACATTATCATCTTCCCATCCACATACATCACATATCTCAAAACTACCTCTTTCTTTTTCTGATAATGTTAAAAATTCACAACATGGGCATACATACATTTACTATTTCTCCCCTCACTTTTATTTTTCAAAATATTTTATACCATCATCAGGGCGGAACATTGTACGAGGAGTGCCATCTTTAGTCATTACACCAAATGTATTAGATTTTTTATTATACAAAATTTTATCTCCATTAGAACGCAGCTTACTTAATGTACCTTTTGGAGGATTATGTATAAAATTTTTACTTGCTTCAACATATTGTTTAGCATTTTTTTAGTTCTGAAAATTCTGAACCATAATTTTTCCAATGTCCAAAAGCATTTTCAATATTAGTTTTTCTTTGTTCCCGTCCATATTTTGTTTGCATTTCCAAGATAACTAGCACCTTTAGCCGACCCAATTTAGGTGGGGTATTATACAAGGGGGCGATTGCTATCGCACCAATTGGCGTTGGGATTGTATTTGAAGTGTGTTGAAAAGCACTTAAAGGCAAAGGTTATAAGAATGATAGTAAAATAAATATCTCAAAGCAGTATGTGTGGTGTTGATTTTAATATAAGGCTAAAGCAAAATGGATAAAAAACAGATTTTAAAAAAACGATTTGCTAAATTGGATAAGCACTATATCGCTTTAAAAGAGTATAAGTCTTTAATAGATGATTTATTAATAGAAATCAATATTTATGAACAATTTGTTTTTAATACACTGAAGCCTGAAAAAAGAGCTATACTTGATGCTTATCTTAAAAGATTTGCATCACTTCAAGATTTCTTAGGAGCAAGAATATTTTCATTGCTATTGGATGTAGCTGGAATAAATCATACTAAAATGAGTGAAGTATTATCAAATATAGAGAAAGAAAATATTATAGATAGTCTTGAAAATTGGGTAGAGTTAAGAGATATTAGAAATGAGTTAGAGCATGATTATCCAGAGGAATTACAAGAAGCCTTAGACGATTTGAAATTTTGCATAGATAACTTTGAAAAGTTAGAGATGTATTATCTGAATTCATTGAATTTTTTTGAAAAGTATTTAAAATGAGATTATCAAATAAGATAATAAATCTTTTACAGAGAAATATTATAATGAGTTTTGGAGATGTGAATATCTATCTATATGGTAGTAGAACAGATGATACCAAAAAAGGTGGAGATATTGATATAGCTATTGATACAGATTTGTCAAGAGAGGATTTTAGAAAAAAGAAATCTTTATTTTTAGCCAATTTGATAAGATTAGACTTTGATTACGATGTTGATATTGTTAACTATAATACAAATGATAAACTATTGTATAATGAGATAAGACAAAATAATATAAGATTAAACCTTTAAGTAGCAAATTATTAAGCTGTTTACCACCTTGTTCCCTTTTCAAGGCTGAATCCTCCGTAAAATATATCAAGTTGTTATATTATTATTTAAGCTTAGGGATTATCCTAGCTTTGGTATAATCACACTATGAAAACAAAAATCGGAATAATCATATCTATCATAACACTTATCATCATGGCGTATATAGGCAAAGAGGGCTATATCGGTGCCAAGTCATACGAGCAGACTATATCAACTATCAGTCAACATAGAGATGTCTCTGGAGTGACAGAGTACAAGCTAGGGGAGCTAGCCAATATATTGACTCTAGGTATTGTCAAAAATCACAAAAAAGAGCTTGTCGATAAGTTAACCATCCAAAAAACGGAACAAAAGAGCCATAATGACAACCTAGCTATCTACTTTGGGTTGACAGCTCTTGTCATACTACTCACCTACTTATTACTGTCAATCAGAGGCTTTACTATAGTGGTCTCTCTAGCTTCCATAGTAGCGCTCATCAATGGTCTCATCACTCCTATCATGCTGGTACTTCTACACAAGGATGTGGAGTATCTAGGCGATGTGGTACTATCGTTTGAGTCCAAGAGTATCATAGGCTCCATAGAGAAGCTCTATACTCAGGGCAATCTAGTACTTGCAGGTGCTATATTGCTATTTTCTATACTGATACCTACAGTTAAGAGTATATCCCTACTCATAGTATCATCATTTGAGTATAGCCCTTTTGCCTCCAAGATGGTGAGATTTTTCAAACATCTAGGCAAATGGTCTATGATGGATGTATTTATAGTATCGCTACTACTCGTATATATGACCACAGGCGACTCAGATATCAGCCGTGCAGAGATAGAGATAGGGCTATATATGTTTCTAGTCTATGTGATACTCTCCATAGTAGCTAGTATCAGTGCTGATAGGATGTTGAGGGATAGGTAGTAGATTTATGAAACTCCAATTTACTATATTCAAAGTCAATGTCTAGGTTTATTTAGATAGAATTATCCTATTAAATGGAGGTGTCATATTGTGTTGAAACTTGAGATAAAAAAACCAAGAAAATTCATAAGTCCTCTACTCTCTAAAAAGAGTATTACTTCAGATGAACTAGACTCTTTTATCAATGTTACAAATAGATATTTATCAGAGCTAGAGATACAATCTATAGCTAAACAATCTGAACCAAATATGGTCTCAAATGCTTTAAAGCCATACTTTGAGACACTTACCTATAATGCACAGAGCTACTCTCAAAAAGGGCAAAGTGGTATGGATTTGGCTTTGATGCGTGAACACAATCCTACTGTAATCATAGAAGCAAAAATTCCCAACTCATCTGCTATGATTACAACAACTGATATCAATAAAAAAGCACTTCATGAAGCCGTACTCTACTTTATGAGAGAGAGGAGCAGAGGTAATAATACAATCTATCATATTATTATCACTGATTTCTATAATTGGTTTATCTTTGATGCAAAAGATTTTGAAACACAATTCTGGAAAAATAGTAATATTAAAAAAATCTTTGATAGTGTAAAAGACCCATCTATCTTAGGTAGCAGGACAGAAGACTTTTATGATTTGATAGCTACACAGATATCAGAGATGAAAGAGAATCTTATAGAGGATAGTTTCATAGAGTGTGCCTACTTCAACCTGCAAGACAAACGAAGTAACAAAGAGAATATAGCATTATATAAACTTCTATCTAAAGATACGCTACTTAAAGCTTTTAATCCAAATGATGCCAATACACTCAATAAAGTATTTTATAGTGAACTTCTATATATATTAGGATTAGAAGAACAAAAGAGTGGAGGTAAAAAGCTTATATCTAGATCAAAAAATCCACAAAGTGCGACACTTTTTGAGAATATCTCTCGTAATCTAAAACTTTCTGGATATACACAAGAGTTTGAAATTATTATTAGATTGATGATTTTATGGATAAATCGTATCCTATTTTTAAAACTTCTAGAGTCTCAACTCACAAAATGGAATAGTGATGATTCATATAGATTTCTAAATATAGAAACAATTCAAGATTTTGATAAGATGAAGATATTTTTCTTTGATATACTAGCAAATAAGCTGGAGGATAGGGCTCATCAGGGCTTTGAGTATATCCCATATCTCAACTCATCACTTTTTGAGATTAATGAAATAGAACAGAGGTATATAGATATATCATCTCTAGAAGACAACTGTAAACTACCATACTATCCCAAAACAATACTCCAAGATGTTAATGCCAAACGCAAAGTGGGTGAAGCCAATATGCTAGAGTATTTATTTGAGTTTTTGGATGCTTATGACTTCTCTAGTGAAGGGAGTGAGGAGCTAGTGAATGAAAATAAATCTCTCATTAATGCTTCTGTACTAGGGCTCATTTTTGAAAAACTCAACGGATACAAAGATGGAAGTTTCTATACTCCTAGCTTTATCACTATGTATATGTCTAAAGAGACTATTACTAAAGCCATAGTGGAAAAGTTTAATCATCTAAAAGGCTGGAATACCAAAAGCTTAGATGAACTTGATGAGAAGATAGAAGATAAAAAAGAAGCCAATGAAATCATAAATTCATTAACTATTTGTGATCCTGCTGTAGGAAGTGGGCATTTCCTAGTCTCATCACTTAACACTATACTAGAGATTAAAAGTCAGCTTCGTATACTTTATGATACAGAGGGTAAACGAATCAAGGATTATGAATTGAGTGTGGAGAATGATGAGCTTATAGTCAGAGATGATGATGGCGAGATATTTGAATATAAAAGAGGATCCAGAGAAAAAACACGCATCCAAAAGATGCTATTTGTAGAGAAACAGAGAATTATAGAAAATTCTCTATTTGGAGTAGATATCAACCCCAACTCTGCACAAATTACTAGATTGAGGTTATGGATAGAATTGCTTAAAAACTCTTACTATACCGAAGATGCTAATCTAATTACTATGCCAAATATTGATATCAATATAAAAATAGGCAACTCACTCATAAGCCGTTATGGGCTAGACGATGATATAGATATACCTAATATCAAATATGCCATAGAGAAGTACAAAAGAGTAGTCACAGAGTATAAGGAGGGTGACTTCACCACCTCCAAAAATGATATACGAAAAGCTATAGATGATGTCAAAGGAATGTTTGGGCTTACACTCAAAGCACAGTGGAAACAGACAGAAAACTATAAAAAAGAGCTAGGTAAATATATCAAAGAGTACGGTATGGGTGGACTCAAGCGAGATATACAACTAGATGCTCTAGAGTTCAACTATGGATATCATGGTAGCTTATTTGAAGAAGAGCTAAGTATCACAAAGATAAAAGAAAAAAATAAACTACTAGACAAAGTAATAAAAGCCCATCAAGCTATAGAAGAGATAGAAAGAGGCAAAATATATGAAGATGCTTTCGAGTGGAGATTTGAGTTTCCAGAAGTATTAGATAATGAGGGAAACTTTATAGGATTTGATGTTGTTATTGGAAATCCTCCATATATTGACTCAGAAGATATGTTGAAAACCAATGAAAAAGTAAGAATACACATATCAAATAATTACTTAACTGCAAAAGGAAATTGGGATATATTTATCCCATTTATTGAATTAGGAATAAATATACTTAAAAATAATCAATACTTTTCTTTCATACTTCCCAATAAGGTTCTATTATCTAAATATGGAACATCATTACGGGCATATATAAACAATTTTTATTCAATAACAGAATTATGTGATTTATCTAAAAATGCAATATTTGATGTAAATGTATATCCTATAATTATGTCATTACAAAAAATAAATCAAAAGGGAAAAATCATAATTTCTAAAAGGAAAAATCAAACTTTCAATTCAAAATATATTAATTACAATCTAGAAGATAATTGGGCACTATATTTACATAAAGATTATAATTTATATTCTAAAATTATGAAAATGCATACTACACTTAAAAATAATAAAAATTATGAATTATATTCGGCAGCATCAGTATCGGAAGCCTATAAAATAAAAGAAATAATAGAAGATAATAATAACTATAGTGATGAATATTTTAAATTAATTAATACAGGTACGATTGACCCATATATAAACTTTTGGGGAGTTAAGAAAATGTCATATATAAAAGATAAATATTTATATCCTATAATAGATAAAAGAAAAATAAAGTTAAAAATATGGTCAGATAAACCAAAAATTTCTATTGCTGGTATGGGAATTAGAATTGAATCTTTCCTAGATCAAAAAGGTGAATATTTACCTTTAAAGTCTACAACAATAATTACAGCTATAGAAAAAGAGTATCTAACCGCAATTTGTGGTCTACTAAATTCTAATTTATTATCATACATTTTTAGAATTGCTAATTCAGCAAATGAAATGGCTGGAGGATATTTAAATATTAATAAAAATAATCTAAACATGTTACCAATTCCAAATGAATTTTCTTCTATCAAGCCTTTGATTAATAGTGTAGATAAAATTATATCTCTAAAAAAACAAAATAAAGATACTGCCGATTTAGAAATACAAATAGATCAGATGGTGTATGAGCTATATGGATTGAGTGATGATGAGATAGCTATAGTGGAGGGTAGATGATGATTACTTATGTACGCACCAATATATTTGAATCTAATGCTCAAGTCTTTGTAAATACTGTCAATACAGTAGGAGTCATGGGTAAAGGTCTAGCCAAAGAGTTCAAAAGGCTCTATCCTGAGATGTTCAAAACTTATCAGAAATTTTGTGAAGAGGGTATACTCACGGTAGGTAAACTACAAGTCTATAAAACAGCCAATAAGTGGATACTAAATTTTCCTACCAAAGCCAACTGGAGAAGTCCATCTAAACTAGAGTATATAGAACAAGGGCTTCAAAAATTTGTTGCCAACTATGATAGATTGGGTATCCAGTCTATAGCATTTCCTATGCTAGGATGTGGTAATGGTGGGCTATCTTGGGATGATGAGGTCAAGCCACTCATGGAAAAATATCTGAAACATCTACCTATAGAGATATTTATACATGTAGCTCGTCACGATAGCTACAGACCAGAACATAACAATCAATCAGAAATAGACAAATGGTTACATAGTGAACCAGATTATCTCTCTAGTATAGAGTTTATCAAAGATTTAAAACGCAGATATGCAGGACTCATAAATACATTAGACTATAATGGTCTAGAGATAGTAATAGAGATAGAAAAAATCAGAGATGAAGAACTATTTTGTATAAATATTGGAGAGGTCAGACTATGCCTAGATACTATAGCTCTCACAGGTATATGGCAGTCACTCAGAAGTCATGGACTATTAGTGGCTGATATGCTCTCTTCCAATCTAGCAAAATACTCTCACTTTGTTATGCTATTTTTATCACAGCTAGACTATCTTGTATTGACAGAGGTAGGAGATAATGATGCTCAGATAGCTATCAGACTACTATCACATAAACAACCCATAAAAGAGGGAGATACTATACTCTTAGGAGATGTGGCTTAAGATGAACAGAGTAGATTTTGTAAAATCATTTCAGAGAGAACTTGCTACAAATTTCAATCTAGGATACCAGAATTGGTGGAGTAAATTTCTTTTTCACTATAGTGATATATCAAATATTATCTCTATTTTAAATTCTGCTAAACTATATAGTCGCAATAAGGCATTGGCATTGAGACTAATGCAAAATGATAATGCTGATAATAGTGTTATTAGTCATACAGATACTAGAGCCAAAGAGTATGTAAGATTATATTTTGGAGCTTTGACTCCTACACAATATCATAATGAGGGATTCAAAAGTAGAACTAAGATATTGCATCATGCTCACTGTCCTGTACCTGTCTTTCTATTACTAAATTTTGTCAAAATACTTAGTCGAACAGATAGTCACTTTAGTAGTGGCAACATAGCTTCTGCAAAATCTAATATTTATAACCACATAGAAGATTTAGATAAACTAGAATTTAAATATATATATCATAGGGATTACATACAAGAGAATATGAATAAACAGCTTATTACATATTGTCGTCATGCAGAAGTATTAATCCCAGATGAGCTAAATATTTATGATTATATAGAGTATGTCATGGTACGCTCTGAGGCTGAAAAGCAAACACTGCTATATCATTTAAATCAGACTTCCAAGCAAAAACTTAAGCAAAAAATACGAATATATAAAAATGGTATTTTTTATGCAGATAGATTTTATATTGAAAATATAGAATTAGTAGATAATAGATTTAGCATATCTTTTTCGAGAATCACAGATGATAAATTTGATTTTGTTTTCTATATTACTAATAATGATATAGGATTAAACTATACTAGTAAAATACCTCAAATATCTATAGAAAATAGAACTATAATATTTCAAATAAAACCTGAATATGTATCTAAAAACATTTCATTAAAGATAACTATAGATGGGAATCTGGCATATGAGCATAATTTTGGAGTTCATAACAACTTAGTATTATAATCTAGTATAAAAATCTAGCTATTTTGCAGAAAAAAAAGTACTCCCAACCTCAGCAAACAGAACCCCTCCTATCATCAAAGCTCCTCCAAATAGCTGGATAGGTAGTAGTATTTCACCTAGATAGAAGTATCCAAACACTGCGGCACTGAGTGGCTCCATAGTAAATATTAGAGCTGTTTTGGTAGGTGTGGTGTATCTCTGCATACTAGTCTGTGCCCAAAATGCAAATACTGTGGCAAATAGTACTGTAGTCACAAGGGCTAGTATGAACTCATAGCTATAACTACTAGGCATGATAGTATCATCTATAGATATACCCATCACCAATGAGGCTAGAGTCACTACTCCAAACTGTATAGTCACTAGTAGCATCACCTCATGACGCTTGGCAAAACGGTCGGTGTAGATGATATGTAGAGAGAACATAAGAGCACAAAGCAGAGTATAGTACTCACCAGCACCTACTGAGATATCACTCTGAGTGGTGAGAAACCATAACCCTGCTATAGCCATACCTGCACCTATGAGGGCGTAGATGGATATAGATTTCTTGAAAAACAGATATGCAATAAATGGGATAAATATCACATTTAGCCCTGTGATAAAGGCTACTGTAGATGATAGTGTCAAGGTCAGTCCATATGTCTGAAGGGCAAAGCCTAGGAAGTTTAACACTCCCAAGACAGAGGCTGTATATATGGTAGGTTTGGTTAGTTTGGATAGATGTTTCCATGAGATGATAAGCATGAATCCAAAAGCAAATAGAAACCTCTAGCAACTAGTAATAGAACCAAGTCAGCTTGATAGGGTTTTATCTGCATAGTGGGTTAGATCACCATCTTCACATCATCGTGATCGCTAAATGCTTTGAATATCATATCTCTATCCTCTTGGCTTAGGACTTTGCATTTGGTATTGTAGCTATGGAACTTGCCACCACTAGATGCATTACCAGGGGTTTTGAGGTGTTCTCTCTCTGCCATTATTTCAGCTATACATGCCTCTAGTTTGGCTCTATCTCTGCCTATGATTTTGTAGCCCCAATCTGTAGGATATGATATATCGGGCTTTGTCTGGTTCTTATCGTCTAAAATCTCCACTCTTGCCTCCTGATTTGTTCTCTAGCTGTACATTTCTAATCACCATGCCTTTGTCGATGGCTTTGAGCATATCATATATGGTGAGTAGCCCTACGCTGACACCTG
>Ga0256826_1002626_pt1 | contig 10890 bp, 7 predicted proteins | sample CV79metaG_FD_185975 | JGI IMG/M metagenome (GOLD analysis project Ga0256826, IMG submission 185975) | Hydrothermal vent microbial communities from East Pacific Rise, Pacific Ocean - CV79 | ecosystem: Environmental > Aquatic > Marine > Hydrothermal vents | place: Pacific Ocean: East Pacific Rise... | reverse complement strand
TAATGGGATTACTATTGATGCAAACACAAGCTCTACTCTTCAGGGCTCTACACTCTCTTTTGATAACAATGCAACTCTTGCAGATATAAACTCTACTTTAACGAGCATAGGGGCAAATCTTGTTCCAAGAGATGATGCTGTTGCTCACTATGAAGATACTTTGAGAAATGATTTAAACATCTCTGTCGATACAGTACCTCCATCTGCTGCTATTATTACGAATGCACCTAGTGAGACTTATACAAATACAACAAGTATTACTATTAATGGTGAAGTAGGTGCACAGATTTGGGTTAACGGTCTCTACATTGGTCTCAATATTGACTCAAATAACTCAGCAGTATTTGATGTAAATACATCTGATAATAGTGATACAAATAATAGCTCATCAATTGTTCTTCGTGATGATAACAATGCATCTAGTAATGCTACTGAGTCATCTATTTTCAGAGCAAGTCAAGCAACTCTTGATATAAGAGAAATTGCAGCTATTAAATCAGAGCTTATATCTGCAACAAATCCTAGAACTTTTACTTACACACAGATGTGGAATAGTGGAGATGATTATAATATTTCATTTACTTCGATACCTGCTGCTACAACAGAGACTCAAGAGTATAATGCTACTGTAACTATTACAAAAGGCTTAGCTTCTGATACTCTTAGTATTCCCGAAACAGTTCTGTTTAGTCAAGACTTAAGAGATACTGTAGAAGTAGCTGCACTCAAAGCTAATTTAACTGCTAGAAATTTTTCCTATACTCAGCAGTGGGCTACAGGTGATGACTATAATGTTACCTTTAGCGAAGATATGAGAGCAGTTACAACTGAAACTCAAACATATGATGTTATAACTACTATTAAAAAAGGAAATGCCCAAGAGACAGTTATATTCACTGAGACAATTCCATATAACCAAGACTTAAGAGATACAGCAGAAGTAGCTGCAATTAAAGCAACTCTAACAGGAAGAAATTTTTCGTATGCACAACAATGGACTACAGGGTCTACTTATAATATAAGTTTTAGTGAAACATTAAGAAGTGCCTCAACTGAAAACCAAAGCTACAATGTAACGGCAATAATTTCAAAAGGAAATGCTAGTGACAATACTCTATTTATAGAAACTGTTCCCTTTAGTCAAATACTTCGTGATATTGCAGAAGTAGATGCAGCACTGAATGCATTTCAATCTTCAAACGATCCAAGAAACCATTTTTACACCAATAACTGGTCTACAACAGGTGCTTATAGTATTTCATTTAGTGAACCTAAAAGAACTGCAACTGCAATTGACCAGACTTATGCTGTAATTATAACAATTACTATTGGCACATATAGTAATACTATTGTTTTTAATGAATATATTCCTACAACCAATGTAAATATCGTTTTAGGTGATGGAACAACTACTCTCATTAATGATGAATATTCCGATGCATTTACAGTAACAAATGGTGGTATTTTTCAAAAAATAGGTGAAGAAAGCTCATTTATAGGTGCAGCTATATCTGTAGAAACAGCAGGATTAAATATTTCATCTTCTGGAGATTTACTAAATTATATCACTAGTCGAAGTGGATTATCTGGTCTAAGTTCAATCAGTCTAAACAATTCTTCAGATGGTTCACTTGTAGCACGTTATGAAGTTGCTACACAAGAAACAAATCTTTATGAAATTTTAGAGAGTCTTTTAGCATCTATCAACTATGTTATAGAAGGAGTTGACTTTACACTTTATAGTGATATAAATAATACTGTAATTGATTTTTATGTAGAGTATGACTCAGTTAATGCATCATATATTATTGTCTCTTTATCAGATAAAACAATAGATGTTGATAGCGACATTACGAAGGTTATCAATAAAGATTCTATTGTTGAAGTTGGTGAAACAATTGTTAATGAAGAAGAGTCATTTACTATTACAGATATCAGTAACAGAGGTGACTTCCTATTTGTCATGGATGATTCAGGTAGTATGAGTGAAGAGCAATCAGCATCTGTTGAAGCTATTGGTAGAACATTCTCAACTGCTGTTGCAAGATATAATCTTGATTGGAAAGCTACAGTTATTGGAACAAGTTATAATAACACTTACTCTACCTTAACAGGAAATCCTAGTGAAAATAATATTACAAAGCTTACAACACAACTGAGCCTTGGAACAAGTGGTAGTGGTACAGAAACTGGACTCAAACGTGCTTATATTGCACTCGATGGAGGTGCAGTCGTAGAGAGAAACAACTCTAGTTTAAGTGTAATTTATATCTCTGATGAAATAGAACACTCAAGTTTAAGTGATTTTGGAGAGAGCAATACTGACTTTTCAAACTCTTACTTTGCAGTTAATGGAATCAAGTATAATGTAATTATTCCTACATCATACACTGCAGATAATGACTATGCTACTAGAATGTACCTTGAAACAGAAGGCTCACGAGCCAACCTAACTAACTATGCATCTGGATATGATCAGATGATGGATAATATAGTAAGATATGCTGTTGCAAAAAGCTCATCAGTGAAACTTACTTATCCAGCATTAGCATCTTCTATTACAGTACATGTAAATGGTGTTAAAACAACTTTTTGGGAATATGACCCTGCTGAGAGTGCGATTGTATTCGATGCTGTAAATATGCCTAATATTAATGACCAAGTTATTGTTACATACTCTCACCTCGATTTTTCAAGTATGGTATCAAGTGCAAAAACTGAATTTGATGCACTTAGTGATGATGCAAAAAGAGCTTATAGAAATGATAATGTAACATTAAGTTTCAATCCTGAATCTCCTGTTACTCCACTCGCAAATAGTGATCAGACTTATGATGTCACAGTAACATTCAATGCATTTGGATACACAGAGACTTCAACATTTCAAGAGACTGTTCTTTCTGCCAATTACTCTATTACATCAAGTCAAGACTGGTTACAAACTGGCAATAGCTTTGAATCACAAAATCACACAGATAATTCTACTAGTACTTTAGAGTTAACAATAGTCGTAGATTCTAATATTAGCTATTCAGTAAGTAGTGAAAGTTGTTGTGATAAACTCAGAATTACAGTAAACTCTACTTTAATTGGTGACTTTACAGGTACAGGGTCAGTCAATGTTTTAACAAATGATGCTGTACTACTTGAGTACCATAAAGATAGTTCAGTTTCTGATGGAACTGATAATGCAATCATTACCATTCAGTAGTACTACTTTAACGGTGAAAGCTTTTTTGCTTTCATCATAACTCGCCTAAAACTAAAACTTCCAAACTAATTTAAATCCGCTTCATCTTACTTATAGATATTTTGAGTATAATTGCGAATATTATTTATTATAGATTTATAAGGAATTTTTCTTGAAAGAAAATATGAATGAAAAGTGTGCGGTAGTTGGAATTTTTGGTCATGAAGAAGCTTCTAAATTAGCTTATTTCTCTTTACACGCCCTACAACATCGTGGTCAAGAAGCAGCTGGAATTAGTTCTTCTGATGGTAAAAAGCTCCATACGATTAAAGATCGTGGTCTTGTTATGAGAGTTTTTAACGAAGATAAACTTGATACACTTAGTGGCTCATCTGCTATCGGTCACACTCGATATTCAACTGCCGGTGATGACTCTATTCTAGATGCACAACCGGTATTTGCAAGATATGACTTGGGTGAGATGGCAATTGTTCATAATGGTAATCTGACAAATGCGGAAGAGGTGAGAGCCAAACTTATTTCTAAAGGTGCAATTTTTCAAACTTTTATGGATACAGAGAATCTTATTCATCTTATTGCTAAGAGCGAAGAGGATAAACTTACTCCTAGAATTTTAGATGCTGTTAAAAAAATCGAAGGTGCTTTCTCTTTAGTATTTTTAAGCCGAACTAAAATGTTTGCTATGCGAGATCGTTTTGGTTTTCGTCCACTCAGTCTAGGTCGCCTTCCAAATGGTGGTTACATCGTAGCAAGTGAGACTTGTGCCTTTGACCTTGTTGGAGCCACTTTTATTCGTGATGTTGAACCAGGGGAGCTTCTTATTTTTAAAGAGGGACGTGAACCAAAATCTATTAAAGTTTTCGAGGCAACTCCAAAACACTGTATCTTTGAGTATGTATATTTTGCTCGTCCAGATTCTCAAGTTTTTGGTCAATCAGTTTACCAAACAAGAAAAAACATGGGTAAAGAGCTCGCAAGAATAGAGCCTATTGAGGCAGATGTAGTTATTCCTGTACCTGATGGAGGAGTTCCTTCAGCTATTGGTTATGCACAAGAGAGTGGAATTCCTTACGAGATGGGAATTATGAGAAATCACTACATCGGTCGTACATTTATTGAACCTACACAGGAGATGCGTGACCTCAAAGTTAAAATGAAACTCTCTCCTATGACTGATATTATTAAAGGCAAGAGAGTTATTGTTATAGATGATTCAATTGTTCGTGGTACTACTTCTCGTCGTATCATTAGAATGTTAAAAGAAGCTGGTGCTTCTGAAGTTCATATGAGAGTCTCTTCTCCTCCAACTACCGATCCATGTTTTTATGGTGTTGATACACCAAGTAAAGATAAACTCATTGCTGCAAACATGACAACACAAGAGATTTGTGACTATATTGAAGCAGATTCTTTAGCTTACCTTGATGAAACTTCACTTCTCAGAAGTGTAAATGCAAATGATGAAGATAAATACTGTACGGCTTGTTTTACAGGAAAATACATCGTTTAATGAAACAGATTTATACTTATGGTAACTACTTAAAAGATAAGTTTGCCTACAAGGTTTATAAGGTCGGAATTAATATTTCTGGCTTCACCTGTCCAAACATTGATGGAACTGTTGCAAAAGGGGGATGTACTTTTTGTGAAAATGACTCCTTCTCTGCTAGTACCAATGAGATTCAAGATCTTAAAGGCTTTCACCTTAACCTTAACTCTAAAGAGAATCCTTTTTTAGAAAAACAGCTTCTACAGTTAGAGCAGCAGTTTATCTCTATCTCAAAACACCAAGCGAATGAGTATGGTGCGGAGAAATTTTTAGTTTACTTCCAGTCCTTTACAAATACCTATGCTCCTTTTGAAACACTCAAAGCACTTTACGAAAAAGCTCTCTCATTTCCTAATGTTGTTGGGCTAAGTATTGGGACTCGTTCTGATAGTATTACAGATGAGACGCTAGAGTATCTGAGAGAGCTGAACAGAGAGAAAGAGATATGGATAGAGTTTGGTATACAATCAGTTTATGATGAGACTCTAGACAAAATCAATCGTGGTCACGATAGCAACAATGTCAAAGAGTGGATTTTAAAATCTAAAAAGGCAGGTCTACATGTATGTGGGCATCTAATATTTGGTCTTCCTGGTGAAACACAAGAGATGATGTTAGAGACTTCTTCTCAGGCTTACTCCTGGGGTATTGACTCCGTCAAATACCATCCACTTTATGTTGTAAAGAGAACTGCATTAGCAAATGAGTTTAGTCGTGGAGAATTTACTCCCATCAGTGAAAAAGAGTATCTAGAAGTTTTAGTAGAATCTATTAAAATGAAACCAGAGAGGGTAAGTGTTCAAAGAGTTACTGCAGGAATAGATGATGACTCCCTTTTGGCACCATCATGGTGTAGAAATAAAAATACTCAAATAAAAAATATCAACAAAGCCCTAAAAAATATAGGTCTCAAGTACTAGGTACCTGCACTTTTGTCTCTTTTTAGTGACCACTTACTTCCGTAAAATCAGCTACGCTTCTAAAGTACCCAGGGTAATCAAAATGCACACGAAATGGTTTTGCTGCACCTGGCTTTAGATTTCTTGCAACTATAAACTCTTTTGTAATAGATTGAGGTTTATACAGCTTATTAGCCCCTCCAAAAAAATCAAAAAATCCACTTGTTTTATAAAAATTTCCACCTTTTACATTTCCTGTTGCATGCCCTTTATTAACAAGTTTCACCTCAAAAGTCACTTCACCTATCATATAGTTTCCTGTATTTTTTACATAGCCTGTATATATAATTTTCTCTGTACTTAAAAGTCTTTTATTTTTGACTTTGAAAAGTTCTACTTTTTTTGTATATTTATCTACAATAAGAACTGAAAAAGAAGCTAAAAAAATACTTACCAATGTTACAGATAAGAGCATAGGCAGAATCATTTTCTTTTTTTCTTGTTTTAAAGAGGCAAATACCCCACCAATAAATATCAATCCAATAATAGCTAAAACAAGATAGTGCCAGTAGTTAAAGAGTGTCATTTACACTTCGCCCCTAATGTAATGTTGTAATCTTTTGAATAGGTAAAAGGTTCAACAATAATTTTAAAATTTATAGTCTGTTTTTTTATAATATTCTCTTCTACTATCGACATTTTTTTAAGAGTTTTAAATTTATAAATATAATTTTTGAGAGAGTTTTTACTTACTTTATGAATATTAGCAGTAATTTTACATGATGAAAAATCAAGTTCTGATTCATTAGTTAGAGTTCCCTTTACGACAACAGCATTTGTAAATTCAAGTCTTTTTTGAGATATGAGCTTTGTAGAATTTTTAAAAAGATACTCATGCATTTTAAGAAATCCTAGAGTTGGTCCAAGTGTAAGAATAAGAAAAGCTATCAGCCCAAATAAAGTGGCTAAAAGAGCTTTTTTTCTTAAAACAATGGTGAGTATAATAAAGAGAAGAAAGAGTCCAAAAGATACCCCAAATAGAATATAATCGTACATGATTAAGCTATCTATAAAGGCATTTATTTTTTCTTTCATTTAATCCCTAATCTTCTCTAGAATTTTTTTCAGCAATACCACTCATATTAAATCTACGAGCTAACTCTTGTTTAATTCTATCTGGAGAGATATTTTTTACAGCGAGGGCTACTAACATATGGTATGTTAAATCAGCTGCTTCATAAATCATCTCACTCTCATCATTATCTTTGTAAGCAAAACTAAATTCTCCCGCCTCTTCAACAACTTTTTTAAGAATCGTGTTATCACCCTTACTCATAAGTTTTGCGGTCCATGATGAAGATGGATCTGCATTTTTACGCTCTTGGATAGTATGATAAAGAGTATCTATAACACCATAAGCAGCAGTTGTATCTACTTCAACCTCCGCGTTTGATTCACCAGATTCTAGTTCTGTAAAGAAACATGAACGTCGTCCCGTATGACAAGCAACTCCTTCTTGAGTTACTTTTATAAGAAGAGTATCGTTGTCACAATCAAGACTAAATGAGTGAATAGTTTGAGTATGGCCACTAGACTCTCCTTTTTTCCAGATACGTTGTTTTGAACGCGAAAAGTAGTGTGCAATTTTTGTAGAGAGTGAAAGAGAGAGTGCTTCTCTGTTCATGTATGCCATCATTAAAACTTCATTGTTAGCTACATCTTGGACAATTACTGGAAGAAGTTCAGACTTCTCCCAATCTACTCGGTTTATAGCTTCACTCATTGTTAGTTAGCCGTAGTTCTTTGTTTAACATTTTTTGTATCAACCCAGATATTTGGAGTTGATCCACCAGGAGTTAAGAAAATTTTAGCATCACGATTTACCTTAAGTGCATCATTAAACTTTGCTTGAGTTTTAATCTGCTCTAACTGAAGAAGTTTAGTCGTTAAAGATTTTGCAATTAAAAGATTTGCTTTTGCTTTTGCATCGGCTTGAATAGTAATAGCATCTGCCTTACCTTGTGCTTCAATACGAGCTTGTTGTGCCACACCTTGAGCTTCAGCAGCACGTTTAAGTGCTTCTTGTTTTACACGCTGAACATCTTGTTCTGCTTTTTGAACTGCCTGTTTTGCAATTTGAACTGCTTCAATTTGTTCTTTTACTTTTGTAGGTAAAATAATATCACGAAGTTGTACTGACTGTAAAACTGCTGGAGCATTTTTAAGATTGTTAACACTCTCACGAATCCCAGCTTCTATCTCAGCACCTAAATCATTCCGCATCTGTGTTAAAGCCTCAGCATCATACTTACCAATTACATTACGAACAACATCACGAACAACAGGGTTAATGATTTTATCTTCCCAAGAAAAACCCCAGTTTGAGATAGTCTGCGCTGCAAACTGAGAGTTTAGTCTATACTGAACTGTAAGCTCTATTCCAACTGGGAGTGAACGTTTATCTAAAACTGTAACAGCTCTTTTTGTAATAATCCCAGATGCATTTGTATTTGACTCAAGACGTGATGCATAGTTAATAATACGAACTTTTGTATCTACAACATAAACTTTTTGAATCACAGGAATAATAAAGTGAAGTCCTGGAAGAAGTGCTTGATCTTGATACTTACCATTTGTACTTAAAATACCACGTTGCCCCTCTTCAATAATAGTAAAGGGTTTTGCTAACACCATCATAAGCACAATCGCTATAATAAAATAAACTAAACCAGCCTTTCCACCACCAAAGTTTAAATCAATTTTTGGTAACTCTGGACCACGTCCACCTCCATTACCACCACCTGAACCGCCAGAAGATTTCTTAAATCCTCCACCACTTTCACTCTTCTTCTTGTTAAAATAATCATTCATATCTGATGCCATTGTAATATTGTCCTTCATTTTAATTCCTAATCAATATATGTTAAGTAGTGCTCATATTTAGCATTTCTACCGAATACAATGTCAAAATAAGTCGACTGAATTTTTTCTGTCATCTCTCCGCGACTTCCACAACCTATTTTTCTAGCATCAACCATTGCGACTGGAGTAATCTCAGCAGCAGTACCTGTTAAAAATGCTTCATCAGCCACATAAACCTCTTCACGAGTGATACGACGACGAATTACTTTAATACCAAAGTCCTCAGCCATCTCTATAACCATTTTCTGAGTAATAGAGGCTAAGGAGTTATCATTTGGAGGAGTAATTAACTCTCCATTTTTCACCATGAAAAAACATGCCCCACTCGCTTCTGCTACATAACCTTGGTCATCTAAAAGAAGTGCTTCATCATAACCACAGTCAATTGCTTCAAACTTAGCCATTTGAGAATTTAAGTAGTTTGCTGATGCTTTCGCCTTACCCATATTTGAAGTATTTGCAGGTCTTGTCATAGAGGCTATTTTAAGTTTTATGCCTTTTTCAAGACCCTCTTCACCAAGGTAAGCACCCCACTCCCAAGCAGACATAACAGTCTCGACTGGAGCATCTTTATGGTAAACACCCATTACACCATAACCTAAAAATGCAAAAGGACGAATATAAACATTGTCCCCTGTAAACTCATTTTTACGTACCAAATCAATCTGTGCTTGATTCATCTCTTCAACAGAGTACGGAATATTTATAAGTGTCATTTTAGCGGACTCTTTAAGTCTTGCTGTATGCTCATCTAGACGAAAGATTGCATAACCTTTTGCTGTCTTATAAGCTTTTGTTCCTTCTATTACACCATTTCCATAGTGTAATGTGTGTGAGAGTACATGTATTTTAGCATCATCCCAAGCTACAAACTCTCCATTCATCCAAATATATTTGGCTGCATCCATAAATTCTCCAATAGTCTTTTCATATAATTATTTGTATTTTATCTAAAATGCTATTTATTATCTATTAATGCATCTCTACAACGAAACATTAAACCTAAATTTAATATTAAATATAATTAATAAAACTTATCTTAAGTATATTTACATATAATGAAAATAATAAATTAACTACATTCTTATACACAAGAAGGAGAACACTTGTCAAATCAAGCAAAAAAAGAAGAAGAGATAATTCCTGAAATATCAGAAATGGAAGCAGCAAATAATATTTTAACTGCTAGAGAAGCTATAGTTTCTGCTGAAGAAGCAGAAGAGTTAGCCAAAATAGAACAAATTCATAAAGAAGAAGCAGAAACTTCTCCAAATACATCAACTATGAAAGAGAAGGCTAAAAACTCTCAAAAAGAGGAAAAAATCTCTGCAGAGCATGTTTATGCGAAGTATGAAGATGTTGATAAAGAACAACTGCAAAAAGATTTAGAAGAGATTAAAGCTAATCTTGGTCCTGTTGGACAAGAAGATTTTCAACATCTTTTAAAACTTGAAAGATGGGGAAAAGCCGCTACATATTCTGGTTTTTTCATGATTTATGTAGTAACTGCATTAGAGGTATCAATTGGCCTAAGTACTTTTGGTTTTTGGACACTTGGAATCATTGCTGCAATCTTAATCGGTGTTGGCAATGTTGCTAGATGGGCAGATGTAACACACCCTATCTTACATGGTGCATACGATAAAGTACCTAATATTCCTAAACAGTACACTAAAGCTGGTTATGCAAGAGGGACTAACAGATATTTTCACTGGCTAGACTGGATTAAGCCTGAAGCTTGGGAGTATGAACATAATATTATGCACCACTACCACTTAGGTGAAGATGATGATCCAGATAATGTTGAGAAAAATATGCAGTGGTTAATCCAATCTAAAACTCCAATGTGGTTAAGACGTGTTTTAGTATATGTATTTGCAGCAACTTGGAAGTTTACTTACTATGCTCCAAATACACTTAGAATTTTAGAAAACAAAGAGAGAAGAAAACGTAGAGAGGCTGAAGTAACTGATTATGAGATGTCTCCATTTACTAAAAATGGTGCTGAACTATGGAAAAACTACTATCTTCCTTATGGATTAGTTCAGTTTGTAGTACTTCCTTTACTATTTTTACCACTTGGAACTGGAGCGGTATTTAGTGCTCTTATTATTCTTTTAATGGCTGAAGCTTATGCAAATCTTCACTCATTTTTAGTAATCGTTCCTAACCACTCTGCAGGTGATATCTATCAGTTCTCTGAGCCTCATAAATCTCAAGGTGAGTTCTATCTTAGACAGATTATGGGAAGTGTAAACTACAACACTGGTACAGACTTAATCGACTTCTCACAAGGGTTTTTAAACTAC
>Ga0256826_1002625_pt1 | contig 10892 bp, 7 predicted proteins | sample CV79metaG_FD_185975 | JGI IMG/M metagenome (GOLD analysis project Ga0256826, IMG submission 185975) | Hydrothermal vent microbial communities from East Pacific Rise, Pacific Ocean - CV79 | ecosystem: Environmental > Aquatic > Marine > Hydrothermal vents | place: Pacific Ocean: East Pacific Rise... | reverse complement strand
TCAACCTAACAAACTTTCAACCTAACAAACTTTCAACTTTCGCCTTTCACCTAAAAAAAAATGTTACATTTGCCGCAATAATCACAATAGGGGTGCCTTAATATACGGGCTGAGAATATACTCATACAACCTGATTCGGATAATGCCGACGTAGGGAAAGTATTTCAGACAAATCGCAACACTCTTATTGATTTTTTAAACAATTAAAAATCAATATGTCATGATTAAAAAAATCATTTTATTTTTTGGAGTTATTGCTCCAATTTTCTTGTTCTCTCAAATTAAATTTAGTGGACAAATAGCAGATGACCAAACTGGGGCTCCTCTTGTTGGAGCACATATTCAATTAAGTGGGCTCAGCTCTTATCATGCCATTAGTGATAATAGAGGTGCATTCGTTTTTAAAGAAATACCAAGAGGATATTATCAAGTACAGGTAACCTATGTGGGATACCAATCTTATAAAGAAAGGCTGGAACTTAAAGAAGATGGCCACATTTCGGTAAACTTACTGGAAGGTATTCTTGGTGAAGAAGTAGTAATTAGAGCAAATAGAGTTAACGAGCACTCCCCTGCTGCTTTTGATAATTTGAATAAAGACAAGATTGAACGAACCAATAATGGCCAAGATTTACCATTTATTATTGGCAGTAGTCCTTCTGTAGTTACCTCTTCTGATGCAGGTACTGGTGTTGGATACACCGGATTTAGAATTCGAGGATCGGACATGACACGTATCAACATTACTTTAAATGGTGTACCCATGAACGATGCTGAAAGTCACTCGGTTTATTTTGTCGATTTACCCGATTTGGCATCTTCGCTCGATAATATCCAAATCCAAAGAGGAGTGGGAACGTCCACAAATGGAGCAGCTGCCTTTGGAGCAAGCATTAATATGCAATCGAAATTACTGAATGATGAAGCTTATGCTAAATACGATGGTCGTTATGGCTCCTTCAACACTTCAAAAAACACGCTTAGCTTTGGAACAGGCCTCCTCAATAATAACCTTTCTTTCGATGGTAGATTATCAAAAATACATTCTGATGGCTTTATTGACAGAGCCAATGCCGATTTAAAATCTTTATATTTCTCCGGTGGTTATTATGGTGAAAATGATATTATAAAGTTTATCATACTTAGCGGAAAAGAAGTAACATACCAAGCTTGGGGTGGAATGCCAAAAGAATCATTAGACACCAATAGAACCTATAATCCCTATACATACGATAATGAAGTGGATAACTATCAGCAAGATTATTATCAACTTCACTATACTCATGCCTTTTCTAATACCTTGAGTTTGAACACATCTTTATTTTATACAAGAGGCAAAGGATATTATGAGCAATATAAAAATGATAGAGATTTTGAAAATTATCTATTAAATGATGTTATTATTGGAGGAGATACCATTACTTCAACTGACCTTATTCAACGCAAATGGTTAGATAATCACTTTTATGGGGGAAATATTAGTTTGAATTATGAAACAAAAAAACTTAGTGCAAATATTGGCTCTGGTTGGAATCAATATAATGGAGACCATTTTGGTAAAGTTATTTGGGCACAATTTGCTAGTAATGGAAACATCAGACATCAATGGTATAATAATAATGGTCTGAAAACTGATTTTAATATTTACGGTAAAGTAAATTACTGGCTTAACCTTTCATTTTCGGTATTCGCAGATTTACAATACCGTCATATTGATTATAGTATCAAGGGAACACATGATGATTTAAGAGATATTAGCCAAAAACATCAATTTGATTTTATCAATCCTAAATTAGGTTTTGTATGGCATATTGGCAATTTGATGCAATTTTATGGAAGCTATGCAATTGCAAACCGAGAGCCTAGTAGAAGTAATTATAAAGATACAGATGAAAACTATAATCCAAAACCTGAAAGATTACAAGATATAGAAACAGGATTAAGAGTAAATACTCCCAGCTTTGCCTTTGCTGCTAATTTCTTTTATATGAATTATAAAGACCAATTGGTTGCTACAGGTAAAATAAATAATGTTGGAGAACCTATCATGACTAATGTGGCTAAAAGTTATAGAATGGGCATAGAACTAAGTGCCGGTGCGCAGTTTGTAAAGATATTACGCTGGGATATTAATATGGCATTAAGCAAGAATAAAATACAAAATTTTGTCTTGAATATTGATAATTGGGATACTTGGAACCAAGAATCAATTGAATTAGGAACCACTAACCTTATTCTTTCACCTAATACAGTTCTCAATAGTATAATTACAGTAACTCCTCTATCTAACTTTGATATCAGTCTGGTTTCAAAATATGTAAGTCGACAATATTTAGATAATACCAGCTTTAAATACAATAGTCTTGACCCTTACTTTGTAAATGATATCAAAATGACTTATTCATTTTCTACGAGTTTCTTTAAGGCTGTTCGTTTCCATTTTGATATACAAAATATTTTTAGCGAACAATACGAAACAAATGGATGGGTTTACAATTACTTAGCAGGAGGAAATAGAGAAGTAATTGATGGTTATTTCCCTATGGCTGGAATTAATTATATGGCTGGTATCACTCTGAAGTTTTAATACTCTATAATAGTTTATATAAACCCTTTGAAATCTTGTAAACACATTATTCCAAAGGGTTTATTGTTTGTAAGTAATTACTTAGGAAAATAAATGAATAAACTTGTTTGGCAAGGGGATATTCATATCGATAGATTCTTGATTGAAAGGATGTATAAACCTTAATGAAGAAGCATGTAAATACAAACCTTTTCCTTTTAATACTAATCCTTCTTTACCATATAGTAAATCACCAAATATTGGATGTCCTATACCTGCCAAATGCTTACGTATTTGATGTTTTCTTCCTGTAAGAGGATTCAGCTCTACCAGATTGAGAAAAGTGTATTTAGGTGATGGTATGGATTGTAAAACCTCATAAATTGTTTCTGATGGTTTATTATCAATCTTAAAACTAATCACTCCTGTTTCTTTCATCTTTCCTATGGTAACTGCATGATATTTCTTCTTGATTTTTTTCTCCTTAAACATCTCGTTTAATAGCATTATAGCTTTTGATGTTTTACCTATTAATAAGGCTCCACTAGTAGGATAATCCAATCGATGGATAGGTTCTGGCCTTTTTAAAGCATCTTTTTGAGAAGAATTTTTCAAGTTATTTGGTAGAGCATTTTGTATAGTCCAATGCTTGTTCCCACTCACTATAATTCCTGCCGGCTTATTGACAACAGCCAAATAATCATCTTCATAAATAATCTCTAAACCTAAATCAATAATTGGTTTATTATTTGTTGACTCATCAAGATATATTTCTATAATATCATTATTTTTAATATAATCAGATGAAAATGCTCTTTCACCATTTAAATAGACCAAACTTTTTTTTAAATGTTTTTTAAAAGCTGTTTTCGAATTTATTATTATAAAACTGCCCGTATTATAATCTGAAATACGCAAATTTTCCAGCTCCGTCTGAACTTTATGGGATTCCAATAGTTTCTTATTCATGATGTTTTATTAAGACAATCTGATAATCATACAAAGATAGAATGAAAACACTGTTAATAAACTAACACAAAATATTTTCAAAAATACAATGCATGCAAAGCTTTTTTTATGTAAATTTGCAATGCATGCATAGTATTATTCTTTAACAGACCAATATGAACATAGAAGAAACACTTGATTATCAAGTCCGGGCAACACTATTCTCCATGATGAGAATGTATAATTTATTAGCTCAAGAAAACAAAATAACGCAAGGCGTGGGTTATGTTTTAATAGTAGTTCCCAAAGAAGGAATGCCGGCAACTAAGGTAGCACCGGCTCTTGGAATGGGAAGTTCCAGTTTAAGCCGATTATTAAAGGGTATGGAAAAAAGTGGAATGATTATTAAAAAAGTAAGTGATAAAGACAAACGAGTCACCAATATTTATCTCACTCAAAAAGCATTAAAACTCCGTAAGACAATAAAAGATACTGTCATAAAATTCAATAAAAATATTATGACAAAAATCACCAAGGAAGAATTAGTCACCTATAATAAAGTGTCAGAAATTATTCGTTCCACTGCCGAAGAAGAAATTGAAAATAAACATATCAACAAATTATAAATATAATACCTATCAGAAAATGAAAAGAAGAATAAAAAAAGTAGCCGTTCTTGGCTCAGGAGTCATGGGCTCCGGTATTGCTTGTCATTTCGCAAACATAGGTGCCGAAGTCTTACTCATAGACATTGTACCACCAGAGCTCAACGACAAAGAGAAAGCAAAAGGACTCACATTAGAAGATGCCACTGTTAGAAACCGAATTGTAAATGATTCTTTAAAGGCTTCTTTAAAATCTAAACCCTCCCCTATTTACCACAAGAATTTCGCTAAACGCATCACAACAGGAAACTTTGATGATGACTTGGTAAAGATTAAAGATTACGATTGGGTAATTGAAGTTGTAATAGAGAGACTAGACATCAAGCAGCAAGTCTTTGAAAAAGTTGACAAACTCCGTAAACCAGGTTCACTCATTACCACTAATACTTCTGGTATTTCTGTAGAAGCTATGATACAAGGTCGTAGCGAAGATTTTCAGAATAATTTCTGTGGAACTCATTTCTTTAACCCTCCCCGTTATTTACAGTTATTCGAAATTATTCCTACCTCAAAAACAAATCCTGAAGTTCTAGATTTTTTAACAGACTATGCCGATAAATTCCTAGGTAAAACTCCGGTGTTAGCCAAAGACACTCCAGCCTTTATAGCTAATAGAGTTGGAACATTCTCTATAATGGAGCTATTTAATAATGTAAAAGATTTCGATCTCACAATTACCGAAATGGATAAGCTAACGGGCCCAATTATTGGAAGGGCTAAATCTGCTACATTCCGTACAGCAGATATTGTAGGATTGGATACTTTGGTGCATGTAGCCAACGGAATTAAAGATTCTACAAATGATGAATCAAATGCCTTATTTGAAATTCCGGACTATCTTCAAAAAATGCTTGAAAATAAATGGCTAGGGTCTAAAACCAAACAAGGTTTCTATAAAAAAGAAGTTATTGATGGGAAAAAAGTATTCAAAACCTTAGATTTTAAAACCTTAGAATATTCTGTAGATGACAAACCGCGTTTCAGTGTTTTTGAAAAAACTAAAGGCATTGATGATCTAAGACAAAGGATGCCCATTCTCCTTTCTGATAAAGGAAGAGCCGGGGAGTTCTACCGTAAATCATTCTATAGTTTATTCCAATTTGTAAGCAATAGAGTACCCGAAATTACAGAAGATATATACAAAGTTGACGATGGTTTAAATGCCGGTTTTGGCTGGAAATTAGGCCCATTCCAAACTTGGGATGCTGTTCACGTAGCCAACACCGTAAAAGCCATGGAAGAAATGGGTAAAAAACCGGCCCAGTGGATTTACGATATGCTCGAAACTGGAATCACTTCCTTCTATCAAATTAAAGATGGCATTAAGTATTGCTACGATATTTCTAGTAAATCCTATAAAGAAATACCTGGACAGAGCGGAAAACTTTCCTTGGAAATATTACGAGCATCAAATGTAATTTGGGAAAATCCTGATACCACAATTTTCGATTTAGGTGATGGTGTTTTAAATATAGAATTCCATACTAAGATGAATACGATTGGACAAGGTGTTCTGGAAGGGCTAAATAAGGCCTTAGATATGGCTGAGGCTGATTATTCAGCATTAGTAATATCTAACGAAGGAGAGCATTTTTCTGCCGGTGCCAATGTAGGCATGATATATATGCTTGCTATTGAGCAAGAGTATGAAGAACTTGATATGGCCATCCAATGGTTTCAAAAAACAATGATGCGAATGCGCTATTCTTCTGTTCCCGTTGTTGCTGCACCTCATGGTATGGCTTTGGGAGGCGGATGCGAGGTTTGCATGCATACCGACAAAGTTATTGCACATGCAGAACTTTATATGGGCTTAGTTGAGTTTGGCGTTGGGCTTATCCCCGGTGGTGGTGGTACCAAAGAGTTTGCTTTAAGACTAAGCGATGAATTGAAAGAAGGTGATATGCGTACTAATGCATTCCTCAATAGATATTTAAGTATTGGACAAGCAAAAGTTTCTACATCAGCGTATGAAGCCTTTGATTTGGGATATTTAAGGAAAGGTCAAGATGAAGTAATTGTGAGTAGAGCTCATCAATTGGCACATGCCAAAAAAACTGCTCTTATGATGGTGGAGAAAGGATATACTCAACCAGCTCCGAGAAATGATATTAAGGTATTAGGTAAAGAAGCCTTGGGATTGGTATATGTTGGAGCTGATGGTTTTACTACCGGAAATTACATGTCAGAACACGATAAACTGATAGCAGAAAAACTAGGCTATGTAATGGCCGGTGGCGCTATATCAAACTCAATGACCGAAGTGTCTGAACAATATTTACTAGATCTGGAAAGACGTGCATTTTTGGAGTTGTGTACTCAACGTAAAACACTGGAACGCATCCAAAGCATTATTACTAAAGGTAAAATTCTCAGAAACTAATCGCTTTATTAACTTAAAAACAAGAAAAAATGAATGCATATATAGTAGGCGGTTATCGTTCAGCCATTGCAAAAGCACCACGAGGTAGTTTTCGCTTTATGCGCCCCGATGATATAGCCGCACAGGTAATCCAACATTTAATGAAGGATTTTCCTCAAATAGACAAAACAAAAATTGATGATATAGTTGTTGGAAATGCTTTCCCTGAAGCTGAATCCGGATTTAATATGGGCAGAATGCTCTCTTTAATGAGTATGGACTCCGTTGATGTTCCGGGCTCAACCATAAACAGATACTGTGCCTCTGGATTAGAATCTATTGCCATAGCTACAGCAAAAATTAAATCAGGAATGGCCGACATGATTATTGCCGGTGGAGCTGAAAGCATGAGTATGATCTCTATGGGAGGATGGCGACAGGTTCCAAATCCGGAAATCGCCATGAATAACCCTAAGTGGTATTTAAGCATGGGATTAACATCGGAAATGGTTGCCAAAGAATATAATATTAGCCGAGAAGACCAAGATATTTTTGCTGCTAAAAGCGTTGACAAAGCTATCAATGCCATTGATAATGGGTATTTTGAAGATCAAATAGTTCCCATAACTATTAAAGAAACTTATTATAAAGATGGCAAAGCTAAAGAAAGAGAATCAGTTTTTAAACAAGATGAAGGTCCAAGAAGAGGAACTACGGCCAAAGGCTTATCCAAACTTCGTCCTGCATTTGCTGCTGATGGAACATCTACTGCAGGTAATTCAAGTCAAATGAGTGATGGTGCTGCTTTTGTATTGGTAGTATCAGAAAAAGTATTGAAAGAGTACAACCTCACTCCAATTGCTCGCTTAATTGATTATCAAGTTGCCGGAGTTGACCCACAAGTAATGGGAGTTGGCCCTATGAAAGCAATACCAAAGGTTTTAAAGCATGCTAATATGAAAATGGAAGATATTGACTTGTTTGAACTCAATGAAGCTTTTGCAACTCAATCAATTGCTGTAATTCGCGATTTAGGTCTTGATGCCAGTAAAGTAAATGTAAATGGTGGAGCAATTGCATTAGGTCATCCGCTGGGAGCAACTGGTGCCAAGCTCACTGTACAAATACTTAATGAACTCAAGCGTACCAACAAAAAATATGGCATGGTTACCATGTGTATTGGTACGGGTCAAGGTGCAGCAGGTATTTTTGAATTGTTATAGGATGTGTAATAGCCACTATGACACTGAACTTAAAATAAAATCAAAATAGGCACAATGGCCTCATAACAAAAAGAAACATTAAGAAAACTAACTTTTTGATTCTGCAAGTTTTGGGTCTTTGTGACAATAGAAAAAAATAAAACTATGTCAAATAAAAATGTATTAAAAGGAGGCGAATTTCTTGTAAAAGAAACGCTAGCACAGGATATCTTCATTCCGGAAGAATTTAATGAAGAACAAAAAATGATGGCACAAAGCTGCAAAGAATTTACTGATACTGTAGTGAACCCTCAAATGGACCAACTAGAAAACCATGACCGAGAACTATTGACAAAATTGATGAAAGATGCCGGTGAACTAGGTCTTTTAGGTATTGCTGTTCCAGAGGAATATGAAGGATTTGGACAAAATTTTGTAACCAGCATGCTTACAACTGAAGAAATGGGTAAGAGTTATAGTTTCGCTGTTGCCTATTCAGCACACACAGGCATTGGAACTCTTCCTATTCTATATTATGGTAATGAAGAACAAAAAAATAAGTATTTACCCAAATTAGCATCTGGAGAATTTATTGGCGCATACTGCCTTACTGAAGCTGATGCCGGTTCCGACCCCAACTCAGGAAAAGCCAAGGCTATATTGAGCGATGATGGAAAACACTATACCATTAATGGAGTAAAAATTTGGATTACCAACGGAGGAGTAGCTGATTTATTTATAGTATTTGCCAAAATAGATGACGATAAAAATTTAAGTGCATTTATTGTTGAAGAAAAATGGGATGGAGTAAAAGCTGGTCCTGATGAAGAAAAAATGGGTATCAAAGGATCATCTACTGTTCAATTATATTTAGAAGATGTAAAAGTCCCTATTGAGAATCTTTTAGGCGAAAGAAACGAAGGTTTTAAGATTGCTCTTAATATTTTAAATCTGGGAAGAATAAAGCTTAGTGGAGCTTGCGTGGGTGCATCCAAAGCAACCATTGGCGTTACAGTAAACTATTCAAATGAACGCAAACAGTTTGGAAAAGCCATTTCTGGTTTCACTGCTCTTCAGGCAAAAATGGCTGAAATGGTAATCAAAACGTTTGCTTCGGAATCGCTTACATACCGTGCCAGCCAAAATATTGAGGATTCTATTCAGTCTTATATTGCAGAAGGTATGGACAAAGGGAAAGCTACTTTAGAAGGTATGCGCCAATATGCCATAGAAGCCTCCATTGCTAAAGTTTATGGTTCAGAAGCCTTAGATTATGTAGTTGACGAGGGTGTACAAATATATGGAGGAATGGGCTATTCATCTGAAACACCAGTTGAAAGAGCCTATAGAGATAGCCGAATCAATAGAATATTTGAAGGGACTAATGAAATTAACCGAATGGTGATTGTTGGTGAGCTTTTAAAACGTGCTATGAAAGGTGAATTTGATCTTCTGGGACCTGCTAAATCTGTTGCAAAGGAATTAATGGCTATCCCCGATTTTGGTACTCTCACAACTGATTATTACGAATTAAAAAAGAAAAGTATCAAAAACTTCAAAAAGGCGGTACTTATGGTTGCCGGAGCAGCTGTGCAAAAATATACTACTGAATTTGCTGAGGAGCAAGAAATATTAATGAATGCTGCCGATATGATTATTGAAACCTATGCCGCTGAATCTATGATGCTGAGAGTTGAAAAACTAGAGCAATCCGGAGCTACCAATATAGATTTATACAAAACCATGCTGGATGTATTTATGTATGATGCTTCGTTTAAAATTAACAAATACGGAATAGATGCAGTTAATTCATTTGCCGAAGGAGATGAACAAAAAGCCATGCTCATGGGAATGAAGCGATTTACAAAGGCAGAAAGCGTTAACGTAAAAGCAGCTCGCCGGATGCTTGCAGAAAAATTGATTGAAGATAATATGTATAAATTCTAAAAACTCATTTTTTAAAAACCTGAATAGCTTGGTGACTTAGTGGATATTTATGATGCCACTAAGACACCAAGTCAACAGGAAGCATAGAAATAATTATTTATGAATAGAGGAGATTATATCAGAAAAATGGCTACCAGCTCATGGAAAATGAAGCTATTTATGCTAAAAAATTTACCCATGGCATTTTTAGCCGGACTTCGAGTTATAAAAATTGACAAGGATTCTGCCCAAGTTAGCATACCTCACAAATATCTGAACAAGAATCCTTTTAAAAGTATGTATTTTGCAACTCAAAGCATGGCTGCTGAACTATCTACAGGTATTTTGGCCATGGCTGCTGTAAAAGATGTCAGTATACCTATTTCTATGTTGGTTCTTGAAATGAAATCATCATATTACAAAAAAGCAACTACAAAAATTATTTTCAGTTGCTCTGATGGTCAATCCATAAAAAACGCAATAAACCAAGCAGTTATTGATGGAGAAGGCCACACTATTAGAGCTAAATCAAAGGGTATAAATACCGATGGACAGGTAGTTTCTGAGTTTGAGTTTACTTGGACTTTTAAAGCAAAGAAATAAGATGAAAGAAAAGGCTTTGAAAGTGGTGAAAAACAATTAAAAAGACAAAGATACTATTCAAAATTAATTTTTTGTGTAGAATAATTTTGAATAGTTCAGGCAATGAAAAATAGATAAATGTATAACTAATAAAATAAGCATCATGGAAATAAAAAGAACATTCGACATTTTAGATCAGTTAATAGAAAAATATTCGAAAGATGTAGCTCTTGCAGTAAAACGCAATGGTAAATGGGAAGAGTTTAGTACTCAAGAATATAAACAAATGACCGATTTAGTAAGTTTGGGATTATTATCTATGGGCTTAAAAAAGGGCGACAAAATAATCACAGTTTCCAATAACCGGCCTGAGTGGAATTTCTTAGATATGGGAATGGCCCAAATTGGAGTGGCTCACGTTCCACTTTATCCTAATATTGGTCCTCGAGAATATGAGTATATTGTGGCTCACTCAGAGGCTAGCTTGGTATTTGTTTCCTCAAAAGAGTATTACGCAAAATTAAAAGTTGCAGCCGAAAAAGCTCCGAAAGTTACTGGCATTTATAGTTTCGACCCTATTGATGATTGCGAAAGTTGGGAAAAAATAATTGATTTAGGCAAAAAAAATGCTGACATTCAAA
>Ga0256826_1002624_pt1 | contig 10892 bp, 8 predicted proteins | sample CV79metaG_FD_185975 | JGI IMG/M metagenome (GOLD analysis project Ga0256826, IMG submission 185975) | Hydrothermal vent microbial communities from East Pacific Rise, Pacific Ocean - CV79 | ecosystem: Environmental > Aquatic > Marine > Hydrothermal vents | place: Pacific Ocean: East Pacific Rise... | reverse complement strand
AGTGTTGCGAGTGAGCAGACAGCTACGCAAAATAAGTTTGATTTACAAAATTTAGCTGCGGCTACCGTTGCCAATGAAAAAGAGAAAGAAGTCGCTGAAGTTCGTCCTACAGAAGAGACGGGTGAGACCAATGAAGACGCTGAACGTAAAAAACGTGAAGAAGAAGAGAAAGAAAAAAACAAAGAAGAGAAAAAAGAGACCCCGCCTCCTCCCCTTCATCTGCTAGATATTAAAGCTTAGTATCACATTACTGTTACAAGATATAATAAATTCTATTAATTATTGTTTTTTTAGAGATAAAAGGATAAAATTCCTTTTAAATAAAAAGGGGACATTATGGACGTAATAGATACGGCTTCACAGACGGTTGATAAGACAGAACACTATGTAGAGATGGCAATTCAATTTGCGTATAACTATGGACCAAAAATTATTGGTGCAATTTTAATTTTTATCATTGGTAAAATGGTTGCTCGATGGATTCAAGGCTTTATTGTTAAGTTAATGCGTAAGAATAAGCTTGATGAGACCTTAGTTACTTTCATTGAAAGTATTGTTTACATCATGCTTATGATTGTGGTGGTTCTTGCAGCACTTAATAGCCTAGGTGTTCAGACAACTTCATTTGTGGCAATCTTAGGTGCAGCTGGTCTTGCGGTTGGTTTAGCACTTCAGGGAACACTTGGAAATGTGGGTTCAGGGGTAATGCTTATCTCTTTTCGTCCTTTTAAAGTAGGTGACTTTATTACTGGTGGTGGTGAAACAGGTACAGTTGCAGGAATTTCAATCTTTGCTACAACACTACATACTCTTGATAACAAGGTAGTAACGGTTCCAAACTCGGCAATAGCAAGTGGTAACATTACAAACTTCTCAGCTAAAGAAGTACGTAGAATTGATCTTAAATTTGGTATCGGTTATGGTGATGACCTTAAGATGGCAAAGGGTGTTTTAGAAGACATCATTAAAAGTGATGATCGCGTTCTTACTGATCCTGCTCCTTTTGTAGGGGTTTCAGAACTGGGTGACTCATCGGTAAACTTTGTGTTTAGACCTTGGGTTAAGAGTGCAGACTACTGGGATGTGTATTTTGACATGCATGAAAAAGTAAAATTGACTTTTGATGAAAAAGGCATTAGTATTCCATTTCCACAAATGGATATCCATTTAAATAAAATAGAGGATTAGAGTTGAAAAAGAGTTTATTAATTCTTCTTTTACTTTCAGCAGGTCTTTTTGCTGAAGAGTTAACAGAAGCACAAATTGCTGAGAAACAGGCAAAACTAACAGCAGCGAAAGCACAAGCACAAGAAGCAAAGGCTGAACTAGCAGCGGCACAAGCAAAACTTGATGCAGCAGAAAAGATCATTAAGAAAAAAGAGATTGCTTTACCAGCAGATGAAGGTGGAGCAGCTGTATATACAACACATGTTGAACTAGGTTATGTCTCAACATCAGGAAACACGGACACAAAGTCGGGTTCTTTTGATGGTATGGGAAAAGCTGAGTGGGATAAACATGTACTTCAACTTGATGTTGATTACATTTATGGTGAAGAGAATGGTGTTGAAAACAACAATAAATTAATTGTTGAGCTAAACTATGATTATAAGTTTGCAGATGACTTCGCTTTTAACTACCTAACGGGGTATAAAAATGATAAGTTCTCAGGTTTTGACTACCAATTCTACACTGGACCCGGGGTTAAATACATGGCACTTAAGAGTGATGTACATATCTTAAACTTCCAATCGAATATTCTTTGGTCACAAGATGTTGAGATGGATAAGTATTATGATGCATCTGGAAATGAGATTAAATACCCTTATGTTAATCCATCAAAAGATTTAGCTACTAATACAGAACCTGGAAAAACAAATGATTACGCATCATTTTATATCAAAGGTGATTATGCTTGGAACGTTACTGACACGTTCAAGTTTATTCAGGTCTTAAGTTACCGTACCGACGTATCTGATTCAAATATTTATTTTGTAAACTCAAAAACAGGTATTGAAAGTAAAATTAACAGTACATTCTCAATGGGGGCAAACTATAAAGTTGATTATGTGAACTCTCCACCTGATGGGAATGAGAGAACAGATAAAACATTTACCGTGGCACTAATCTTAGACTTCTAAGCTTCTTTTTTTCTAAATCCTAGTAAAATACGAAAATTTTACTAGGAACATTTATGCGCTTTTTTCTTTTTCTTTTTTTATACATAATAAATGTTTTTGCTGTTGTTGATGTTGCGACTATTGATTTTGAAGAAAATCCTGAGGGCTTTAGTGGTTCTTTATATGGTTCACTTGAGAAAAAACGTGGAAGTACAGATAAAGATGAACTGGCATTAGGTGGTCGGATTCAGTATGATACAAAAGAGACGGTAACTTGGTTGCAAGGTGAGATTGAAAAGGATGAGTCTCGTGGTCAAAAAACAGATGATAACTCTTTTATTCATCTACGACATATTCATCAACTCTATTCACCTGAATGGGCACTAGAAGCCTATGTTCAAGAGAAGCAAGATGCTTTTAAAGACCTCGATAGTCGTTTTGTTTATGGAGCAGGAGGGCGATATAGAATTATCAATTCTAAGGAGTTAGGGAAGCTGTTTTTAGGACTTTCTCTTATGGATGAACGAATAGATTATACCGATGAAGCAGTAAACCCGAATGAGCATAACTATCGACTAGGCTCTTATTTCTCATATAAAGCAAGACTTCATCGTAACATTGAACTTAGTAGTATCCTTTATTATCAACCTGTGATAAATCATGCAAGTGATTATAGACTCTCCTCACAACTAGAATTTACCATACATCTTACCAAGGTGATTGATCTAAGTTATCTTTTTCAGTTTGATTATGATGCCCAGCCTGCTGTTGGTATTCCAAATAACGATACACGACAGCGACTCTCTTTTATCTACCGATTTGGAAAAGATGACCCTTTTAGTCGATATGCCTCAAGGTTTCTTCAAAGTGCAGAAGACTTAGAAGACATTAACTCAACCGCTATTGTTGCCGTTGAAGTTCAGACACCTATTGATGAGATTAAAAACTCTAAAGATACGCTTGCGGGAAAATGGATACGTAAAAATGAGGTGTTTAACTTTGAGCTTGAAGGGAAAGGCTCTTATCTGTATGACCAAGGTTTGTACCATCAGAAGTTTGAGTGGAAACTAATCTCGACAGATACGCAAGAAGGAGCGCAAGTAGCGAAGGATCAAAGTACTAAGGTGGTGGTTATTCGTTATTTAGATGAAGAGGGACGTATTGGTCGGATTGAAAACTACCTTTGGCATGGAAATAAGCTTGTAGGTCTGTATAATAAACAGGTAAAGGTCTTTAGACGTTAGCCACTTTTTTTCGCTCAATAGTTAAGAAAACAAAACTCATAAAGGTAATGAAGGCGGTTGTATAGTACAGCCCTTGTGGAGATTCTTCATACACAAACCCTGACAAACTTGCTCCCACAAACCCCCCTAAACCATAAGCGATACCTGCAAAGAACTGTTGAGATAATTTTTTATTAGCATAGAGTGAATGTAGGTACATAATGGCTGCTGAGTGGTACAGTGCAAAGCTAAAGGCGTGAATACTTTGAGAGATAAACAAGATGGTGATATTTTCTGGAAAACTGGCAAGAACTAACCACCGAAGCACCGTAATGGCAATAGAAAACTGTAAAACCTTCAAGAGGTTGTTTTTTAAAAGAGGTGCTTGAAAGTAGAGCATAAAAACTTCACAAATAACCCCAAAACTCCAAAGGTAAATGGTCATATCTAAAGAAGAGATATTTAGGCTCTCAATACCGATAGGATAAGAAGAAGCATAAATGGTAAAGAAGTTGTAAAAACCTCCAAAACCTACCTGCATAAGAAAAAGACTTACCCATAAAGGCCAGTGCTTAAGAAGGTTAAAGTGAATCTCTTTTTCTTGCGTAACTGTGGTGATTTTATTTTCAAGTTTATAGATAAAGATTCCAAAAACAAGGGTAAAAAAGGTAGCTGTGTTTAAAAAGCTAATGGCATTTAGTGGTTCACTAAGGTAGTTTACAAGCACTAAAGAGACAAGAATAAAGCCAATAGACCCAAAGAGACGCACCTTACCATAAGACTCTTTTGGCATATGTGTTAGCGCAAAACTCTCTACATAAGGAATAGAAAGACTCATCCCAATACCTAAGAGAATGTTAGTCATCAGCAGAAGATAGAAGTTCTCTAGCGTGAAATAAAAGAGTAAAGAGCTGAAAAAAGTTAACAATAGTGCGGAAGCAAAAAGCTTAGGCGTTAGTTTGATGTAACGAATAAACAAAAATGGAAGGATAAAACGCACCAAGGGAGCGGCTGCAAATAAGATTCCGATTTCAGAAGGAGCATACCCTACCATCTGTAAGACTTTTGGCATAAAGATGATGTAAACCCCGACTATGGAGAAGTAGAAAAAGTAAAAAGAGCCGAGGATAAGAGCCATTTAGTCGAGTTTATAAATTACTGTTGTGCGAGAGATAAGGTCATGTAGAGTGAGTTTCTTTCTTGTTACTAACATAAGTGCAATGCTGATGAAGGCGAACAGGGGCATGATTAAAAAGATAAAACGCATAACCAGTTGTAAGAACGAGGGCTTTTTAAAGGTGTGTGAATCTACCAAGATGATTTTTGCCATTTTTTTACCGGGGGTCTGTCCTGTTCGTGACCAAAAAATGAGGATAACCACAGCCCATAAAGAGAGGGTTATAAAAAAGGTAAGAGGGTTGGGCTCTTTTTTCTGTTTAGGTTCTTCTTCTGAAGTTGTTGTTGCTGTTACTGTTTCAGTGCTTGTATTTGTTTCTAGCATCTTTTCTTTAGCAGAATTTTGTGCCATAGCATCTTCAACGCCATCCATAAATCCAGGTTGGTTCTTAATGGTTTCGTAACCAAAAGTAATCATAATGACAAGAACGATGGGAATACCAATCATAAAAACATCGGTTACAAAAGCAAGAAAACGCGACCAAAACCCTGCATAAATAATGCGAGGTTTACTCTGTTTCTTAGCTTCTTTTTGGGTTACTTTACCCTTTTTTACATCTTTCCAACGTGCCATTAATTATCTTTTTTAGGAATTATACAACATTCTTTTAACTCTACACATTATTACAGAAGCGTAGCGGACTTTAGAAAACTAACCGTGGTGGTTTTACGAAGTAAAAAGTTTCTTGAATTCTTGTTTGACTAGTCACACATTATTCACACATGCTCTTCCTATAATACAAACATGAAAGCGACACGAAGTTCTTAAGATAACTTGTCATGAAGCGTATCGCCTTTCGTATTCATTTATTTCAACTCCCTTAAATAAAATCTTGGCTTTAGTCTCCCTCCCTTTAGCCTTAGGTTTATCTGTAAAAGTATCTCATTAATTATTTCATAACTTTTTTAGCCTATAATGATTGTATCTCTTAATAAAGTTGTTCATATGTATAAATTATTATTATTTTCCTTATCTCTTTTTCTTTTGGTTGGGTGTGGTGGCAATGAGCCGGCTCCAGAAAAAAACTCTATTGCAGATATGCGTGCTAAAATGGAAGCCAGTCAGAAGCAGAGGTTCTCTAAACATAAATACAAACAGACAAAGAAAAAAGCTAAAACCACAAAAGAGCTTGATGACCCAACAGCGTATATATATAAAGGCAAAGTGCTTAATCTAAACGAAGAAAAAGTTTGGGCTAAAGCGGGAATAAGTAATACCCAGTACCCTCAATGGGCGAAGCTAGATATGGAGCCAAAAGAGGTGAAAGAGTGGCAAGATGTAGGTATTTCGTATGCTGCCATTACCGTTTTTAAAGGCTTAGACTATACACCTAAAAGAGCAAAAAAGTATTTAAAGAAAAGTTTTGCTTCACGTCCAAGTTTTTACCGTCCTTTTGGAACACCAGTGTATGAGTTTGATGAAATTTGTAAAAATGTTATTGAGAGGCAACAACCGCCTTTCGCTTTTTTAGAAGAGAGATGTTTACCTTATATGGAGGCTTCACATAAAAATGAAGTAATGGGACACCTTTTAGATGAGGCAAAGATTAAAAAAGGCCCACTTCCTTTGGAATACTTAGCTGAACTGCGTCGTTTAGCTGAGGAAAACTCTAAAATACAATCGGGGATGGAAGTGACCATTGAAGAGTTTGTGGATGATGAAGAGAAAGAGAACTTTGTCTTTTTATTTCCTCTTTTAAAGAGTGAACCTACTGAGTTTGAGATGCAATACATTGATACGGAAAAACTTCCTTTAGCTCATAGTGAACGTTATCTTTCGTATAAAAATCAAGATTATTGGGCAGATAAAGAAGCGCAGATTAAACTTGAAAAAGAGGCGGCAGAACGACAAGTGGCACTTCTTCAAGTTAAAAAAGAGAGTGAAAGAAAAGCCTTACTTAAAGCCCAACGTGCGGCAGACTTAAGGGCTAAAAGAGCCAAAGCAGTTAATGCCGAAAACTCACGACGCTTGAAGGCTCGCAAAGTGTGTGGTGCAGACATTCAAGGAGACATGCTCTCAGGAAAACAGGTGCTGATTGAAGGGACTGTGATGTTTCTTGTGGGAGAAGAGGGTGAAAAGATGTTTGGTTATGGGGTTCAAGCTCGTGATGATAAGCAGATATATTTCATTAGAGATCCTAAAGATATTGCCAAGGCCAAGGTGAATGGTACGGTTTCATGGGTACTTAAAACTATGGGAAGAACCGAGGCTCTTTCTCAAGGAGACGCAGACCGCTTTGTGTATGATAAGAAGTCAAAAACAAAATTTGAGATGGCGTTAATTATAAAAGAGTGTAAACCATAGGAATCCGCTAATAATTCTAATCAACTCAGAATTAAAAAGAGAGGTGAGCTTGTGTATAACTTTTTTTTGAGTCATAGCCGTAGCTCTGGCGATGAAAAATTATGTGCAAGATTGCCTCTCTTTTTAGCTCCCTACGGGCATCATAGCAGATACGCCACTGCTTCGTTAAAACTACTTGAAGCTAAACAATAGCTCCTGCGTAGTTTCGTCTCACATTGGCATATCTGCTATAATGCTGAGAAGACTAGAATTATTAGAGGGTTCCTATAGCTATGAAAAAAATACTCCTACTTGAAGATGATATAAATCTGAGTGAAACTTTAGAAGAGTTCTTAGTAGATGAGGGTTTTGAGGTTGAGTGTGTGTATGATGGCTCTTCTGCAGAAGACAGCATTTATGAACACCATTATGACCTCTTTTTACTTGATGTAAATGTTCCCTCTCCTAATGGTTTTGAACTCTTAAAGTCTTCTAGAGAAGCGGGAAAAACAACCCCTGCAGTATTTATCACCTCGTTAAACTCAACCGATGACCTCTCTAAAGGTTTTGACAGTGGCTGTGATGACTACATTAGAAAACCTTTTGAACTGAAGGAACTTCTGCTTCGTATCAACAACATTTTAAAAAGAAATTTTTACCATAATCCTAATGAAACACTTGAAATTGATAAAGAGTTTCTTTATGATATTGAAGCCGATGAACTGCAGAAAAATGGTGAAAAAATTCCTCTACATAACAAAGAAAAAGTGCTCTTAAAGCTTTTTTTACAGCATACCAACCAGCAGGTTTCACATGAGGTTATTGCAGAACACTTATGGGGTTTTGATGAAGCTTCTAGTGATACTGCCCTAAGAACTTACATTAAAAATCTAAGAAAGATACTCGGAAAGGACCGCATTGTTAGCATTAAACGCTACGGTTATAAGTTCGCCTGAGTTTAGGTCCTTACGTGCTTTTGTAATTCTTTACACTTTGATGTGGGTTTTTATTCTCTCTCTTTTAGCGGCTATTTATTATGAAAATGAAAAACAGGCGATGCTAGCCGAACATCGCCTCTCTATGCAGATTATTAATGAGACCTATTTTGAAGAGGTTCAAGATATGCGCTATTTTAATGAGCCTTTTCCTCCTCATATCGCTTACGATACAGCGCTTTTTGATGAAAACAAAAATGTTATCGCCTCTTTTATGCATGATAATAGGGTCAATTTTGAAAAGGTCATCTCTTTAGATGGTAAATATATTCACTTTGTTGTGCCACTAGGAAACAGCGTTAAAGATGCTAAGTATCTTGTGTATGAGACTAAAGACAATAGACTTTGGTGGAAAAGTTTTGTACAAGATGTCATTATGTATGGGGTCTTTCTTTTTGGTTTCATCACCTTTACGGGGATTTATCTTGTAAAACTTTTTTTACGACCTATGCAGGAGTCTATAGAGTTGCTTGATAACTTTATAAAAGACACTACCCATGAACTTAATACGCCTATCGCGGCTATTATCGCGAATATCGAGAGTTTAGATGTATCTCAACTAGAAGCGAAAAAAGCGAAAAAAGTACGGCGTATTGATATCGCAGCGCGAACTATTTCAAATATCTATAATGATTTGACGTACCTAGTTCTTCATAATGATATTGCGGTAAATAATGAAGATATTAATGTCTCGACCTTTTTATGTGAACGGGTTGACTACTTTTACATTAGTATGGAGCAGAAGAAACTGACTTTTACGCGTGACGTTATAGATAGTGTAATAATTCACATGGATAAAAACAAGCTAGGACGTCTTATTGATAATCTGCTGTCTAATGCCATTAAGTACAACAAGGTCAATGGTTCTATTCATATCTCTTTAAATCAGGAGTACTTAGCCGTTAAAGATACAGGTATTGGGATTCCAAAAAAGAAACTAGAGTGTATCTTTGAACGTTACATCCGTGCGAACGATAGCATTGGTGGTTTTGGAATTGGACTTAATATTGTGGCAATGATAGCCAAAGAGTATGGAATCAAGATTGATATTAAGTCTGAAGAAAAAGAGGGAACAGAGATTAGACTTTACTGGAACTTAAATAATTAAATTAACACTTTTGTAACACTCTCCTTATATACTTTCTCTATTAATAATTAGGGAAAAGTATGAACAAATCAATTTTATTATCATTAATAGCAAGCACATTAGTTATGGCAGAGACCGTACAGCTTGATGAGGTTTCAGTAGAGGCAGAGATTAACTCTGTACAAATCAAGGATATTAGTGGCGAAGAGTTAAAGTCAGCAGATTTAGCAGAGTCATTAATGCGCAATGTACCATCCATTTCTTTGGTAAGACGTTCAGGAATTGCCAACGATATCATTTTACGTGGACAGAAAAAAGATAATATCAATGTATTAGCCGATGGTACAAAAACCTATGGGGCTTGTCCTAATAGAATGGACCCTGCAACATCGCATATCTTAACAAATAACATTGAAAGCATTGAGGTTAAAGAAGGTCCTTATGATGTTGAAAACTTTGGAACGCTTAGTGGTTTAGTTGATATTAAGACTAAAAAGCCATCTGAAGATGTTTCTGGAGAAGTAAACCTAAATGCAGGTAGTTTTAATCAAAAGAAAATTTCTGCAACGGTGAGTGGGGGTTACGATAAATTCCGTGTTTTACTCTCTGCATCAAAAGAGTCAAGTGACCAATATAAAGATGGTAATGGTGACACTTTTGCAGACCAGATAGACAATTATATCGCGAAAAATCCTTCTGCAGCAGGATATGCTTATCAAGATAAATACAGAGATATGAAGGCTTATGATAAGAAAAGCTTTATGGGAAAACTCTTTTTTAACCCTACGGATAATCAGGAGCTAAGAGTCTCTTACACGGCTAATAGAAGTGATGATGTTCTGTACCCTTCTTCTCCTATGGATGCAACTAAAGATGATTCTGATATTTATAACCTTGAATATAAAATTGTTGATATGGGAATATGGTCGAAAGAATTAAAGTTTCAACTTTACCAATCTGAAGTTGACCATCCTATGTCAAATGTTTATCGTAAGGCTTCGCTTGCAATGGGTGTTATTGAGAATGCTTTAACGACTAAAATGCAAGGTGCAAAACTTAAAAATGTAGTTGAAATTGCGGGAGCTGACATTACATTAGGGTTGGATGCAAGTAAACGCAATTGGAATGGTCATTATAATCGTAATGGGACATACTTAAGAGATAGTATCAGCGATGTTGATACAAAAAATATGGCAGTTTTTGGAAAGTATGAAAACTCTTTTGATACCTTAGACTTAGAGCTTGGTGCGCGTTATGATGATACTAATATCAAACCTTCAAGCACAGACCAAGAGAATGATTATTCCTCTTTAAGTTTTTATGCTTTTACGACCTATCATGCAGATGCAGGACTTTCTTATTTTGCTGGAGCAGGAAAGGCAGTGAGAGTACCTGATGCAAGGGAGTTATACTTTGTTGGTTCAGCGGGTAATCATACCGGAACACCTAATCTTAAAGATGTGAAAAATCATGAGATAGACCTAGGATTTAAAAAGCAGTTTGAAGGTGGTTTCTTTAAAACAAAAGTATTTTACTCATGGTTAAAAGATTATATCTATTACAATTCTAGTAATACACAGTTAATTGAAGGAAAGCAGCGTTCCGTGAATGCTTTTGAAAATATAGATGCAACAATTTATGGGATTGAGTTTAGTGGCTTATATAGTGTGACAGACGATTTTTATATCGATTATGGTGTGGCGTACCAACGTGGTAGAAAAGATAAGGCATTAGAAGGACAAACTAATAAAAATTTAGCAGAAATTCCACCCTTAAAAGGAAATGTTGCTTTTAACTACGATACAGATATGACTTCTAGCAAAGCAGAGTTAATTGCTGCCCATCGTTGGGATAATTATGATGCAGATAATGGAGAGCAAGAGCTTGCAGGATATGCAATTGTTAATCTAAAATGGAACAGAGATTTAACAAATGGATTTGATGTAACCTTAGGAATGGATAATATTTTTGATCATACTTATGCGGTAACCAATACCTATAAGGACT
>Ga0256826_1002623_pt1 | contig 10894 bp, 11 predicted proteins | sample CV79metaG_FD_185975 | JGI IMG/M metagenome (GOLD analysis project Ga0256826, IMG submission 185975) | Hydrothermal vent microbial communities from East Pacific Rise, Pacific Ocean - CV79 | ecosystem: Environmental > Aquatic > Marine > Hydrothermal vents | place: Pacific Ocean: East Pacific Rise... | reverse complement strand
CTATATGTTGAGTTTTATCTACATAAAAATAGTCATTATTTATTTTGACTTTTCTAAAGTTACTGTTGCCATATATTATCTTTTTCATCTCTATCCTTTTTAATATTAACGCAATTATACACTCTTTCTGAATTTTTTTAAGACCCTAAATAGGCAATAAAACTTAACTTTAACCAAGTAGAAAAGTCTATTATCCATAGCTCTCTATTTAAAAAGTTGAGAGTGAGACCCAATACGAATAAGATTTAGCGTATCTTCTGCTATAAAATAGATAATCAATAAATCTCCACTAATATGAAATTCTTGACAATCTTTATATTCTCCTTTTAGTGGGTGGTCTAAAGCTTCTTCGGGGAGAGGTTTTTCTTCAATCAATTTTGAAAGGTAGACGATATATTTTGAAAAGTGTTGGTCACTTAGTTTTGCATTTCTAAGTTCTTTTATAAAAAGTTTATGGCGTTTAACCTTAAGCATTTTTCATGCTTTCTCGTTCTTTCATCATCTCTTCTATAGAAATTGATTCCATATTGATACCTTTTCGTGCATCTTCTATCGCTTTTTTAGTTTCTTCATTTGGTATCTTGACCTCAAAAGGTAGCCCTTTGTGAAGTGCCACTTGACTCAAAAAGATATTAACAGCCTCTCCCATTGTAATGCCAAGCTCTTTAAATATCTCTTTGGCTTTGGCTTTTATCTCTACATCTAGTTTAATACTTGTTGTTTCTTTTATTGAAACAGTCATAATTGACTCCTTATAATACTTTAGTATTATTTTATCTTTTTTGAGAAAAGAAGTCAATAGGTTTAGGATTAAGATAGTGACTGACCTATATAATTAATAAATAATATAAAACAAAGTCATAACACACCGTTTCCTCGTTCCCACGTTGTACGTGGGAACGCATACAAACACAACAACTACCAAAAACGCTCAATCTCTAAAAGCCCACTAATCTATTCATAGTCTCTAGCACTACTATATCGCCAATGAGTAGCATTGTCAACATATCCACGCTTTACAGGATTATGATGAATATACTCTATTTTACTTCTCATTGTTACATCATTTTGAATCAATTTTGCTTCTAATCCCTCTTGCCATACTTTAACCAATATTATCATTTTGTTGTAAATACTTAAAACTTTCAATCAAAATATTTACACTATCTCTATTTGTAAAAAGAGGAATCCAGTGTAAAACAGTTAGTATTTACCATGATGAAAACAGTAATAAGAGAGTCTGTTTGAACTTTGGAGGGGCTTATATTGAGAGAGAGGTACAGTAAACCCTCTCTCCAACTCACCAAATAAATCTATATTTGGATTATTACAGCAAGTAACGATAGTCAATAAAATCCTAACAAAAAAATATATTGTCATAAGTTATTCATAAAAATAAATTATACTACCTAAAGTTATCAATGATAAAAATTACATTAGGAAAAAATATGAAAAGAATCACAATACTACTAGCGACTACTGTTCTACTCTCTTGCTCTGCAAATGCAGAGTGTAAACCAAATTGGTGTGACTCCAAAAAACTATCTGAAACAGAGAATATAATCTGTGCTGATGCAATGCTACGAGCAAGTGATGCTCTTCTTAATAGTACATACAGTGCTTTAATTATTTATAGTAATGAAAAAGATAAAATCAAAAAAAATCAAAAGCATTGGATGAGAGAGAGAAACAAACTAGATGGGAAAAATGAAATCTTAGGAAGTTATATGAATAGAATAAATACTCTCTATAATAAATTTAAAACTCCAATAGATACAGCTACAACAACTCCACATCAAAAAATAGAGAAAATCTATAAAGCAATAGTAGAGAACAAATCAAAAGCGTTAGCCGATTTAATGAAGTTTCCAACAACCATTACCATAAGTGGGAAAGAGAATAAATTTGAAACTAAAGCAAAGTTTTTAGAGAAATATTCAAACATATTTACCAAAGCATATCGAGAAAATATTGCAAAAGAGAAACCCTCTTCTGATATGTTTAGTAATTATCAAGGTATTATGCTAGGAGATGGCATTATTTGGTTTACAGAAGATGGTAACCTTCAATCTCTTAATAAATAGTGGGCGTGGACTAGATAAGTCTATACCCAACTTTGGAGATGTTCTCAATAATAGACCTATTTAGTTTGCCTCTTAGTCGTTTAATAACAGTTCTAAGGGTCTCGATAGAGCTAAATGAGTTATTTGAGTTATTTGAGATAACATATATTAGGGTCTCATAAGCTATTGTATTACCTCTGTTTTTGATTAGGTACTCCAACAGAGTTATCTCCTGATTATTTAGTTTCACTACTTTATTACCATCTAATATATTTTTTGAGGAAAAATCATATAAAATCTTTTTATTAAATATATATAGATGGTTTTGCTCTTCTAAAAGAGTATTAGACCTATTGAAAAGCTGATTTATATCATAGACCATAAGTTCTATCTTATCTCTACTCTCTTGAGCATTATCCGTTACAAACATCTCTCTCAATGAGTTGTTTAGATACAATCTTAGCTTATCTTGAATTCCTTTTTCATTCTCTACATAAAGTAGAGACATATTTTCCAAACTACTCATAAAAAATCATCCTTAACTATCTATTTTATAGGTTAAGTGTACTGAGAAAAAATCTAAAAAAAATCTAAAAAAAGAAATTTTCATAAAAAATTCATAAAATTTAGTAAATAGTAGGTTTATACTTATCTTCCACAACCTCAAACCTATTAACTCTCTTATTTAAAGAGAGATTCAAATCATTATTATATTTTGCATAAACTATTTTAAATTCATTTATTTGCTTATGAACAATCTCATTATACATATCAGCATAACGCTTATCATAAATAAAACCATAAGTTGTATCATGAAGACCCTCTAAGACTACAAATGAAGCGACACGATATTTTAGCACATCTTCCATTGTTAATTTTTTGACATTTAACTGGGGTGGAATAAGAAAATACTCTCCATCTTTTAAGTAGCCCTTATCTGCTGAAATCCAAATTTCTCTAAAATAGAGCTTATCAAAAGGTTTAAACAGTAAATCATCAGCACTATCTGTTGTCCAAGTTGTTATATCCTCATATTTACACTCTCTTTGAGACTCAAGATTAACTGCATTAGCAAAGGGTTCACAATACCTTAAGGCTTCTATTGTTCCATTTTCATCAAAAACTTGATGAGATATATCCATTGTACTATTGTAATAAAGCTCTTGAATTATACCATTTTCATCAAAAAAAACCTCTGGATACCTATTATAAAAATCTGTGGAGCAGTATCCATTCTTTTCTAAAATTTGTAAAGATGAGTGTTTTTGATAAAATCTTTGAGTTTCATATATTGTATCTATATCTACGGTCTTTATATTTAAAAGAAAATTTTTGCTATTCTTCTCTCTACTTAAGTCAAAAATATCTGTTTTACCAACAAAAGGCATTTCAGTAAAATTAAAAAGAGTCAAATGAGCTTGTTCTCCAATATTTGGAATGTTTTGATAATATAAGGTTGTTCTTTCACTCTTAACCAAAGAGGAGTAGAAAATTTTACGATTATCTTTTGACCATCTAATGGTTCTAATATATGGCTTTGAATTCTTTATAGAAAAAAACATATTTTCAATATCAGTACTGTCCATCATCAAAGAGTAGGCATAAGTACTGTTTTCATCATGACGAACAAACTCAATTAAACCAAAATATAGACTCTCTCCTATCAAACTCTCTACATTTACATCTGATATTCTTTTTCTGCTAACAAACTTCATAAGCTCATCAACGAGCTGCTTATTAAATGAGAATTCAAGGCTACCTTTAGGAATTTTGCATACTTTGTTAAGAGTAGTATCTTTGCAATACTCCTCTACTTTTGCTATAACACTATTGACCACAGAGATATTGAATTTCGTCTCATCAAATCTCTGCTCTATTGTTAAAGTTATTGGTTTAATCTCTCTATAGTTGTTTTCATCTTTGACTCTTTGGGTCGAGGTTTTCTCTTGTTCCCCCAGATGCTCTCTAAACTCATCATCGCTTACCGTTATAACTTTGGGCATCTCTATACCTATCTTTATAGGTATTTTTATAGTTGCTTTAGTTTCAGATTTACTATCTTTTCCACAACCAAAAGCTACCAAAAAAATGAGAACCATTAGAACTATTTTTATCATCTATTCATCTCTCCAAAGAGAAATTCTAGGTAAATCTTCACTCGTTATTACTTCAAAAAGTTCCTTATTTTTATCACGCAATAGAGCATCTAAGTTATCATTATATTTTGCATAGACCAATTGTAACTCGTCTAATTTATTAACAAAATTCATGTCATATAGAACACCTTGACTACTCTTGTTCAATATTGTAAACTCCCCCACATAAAGCTCTTGCATCTTTTGAAGAGTCAACTCTGTCACATCATACCCCAAAGGTAATAAGAGATACTCTCCATTTTTAAGATTACCACCAACTATTTTAAGCTCTTTAAAATTGACCTCGGCAACAGGAGCAAAAATAGACTCATCATCAACATCACTGTACCATGTTGAGCTATCATAGAGGTCACATTCAGAAGATGTGCTATCACAATAAGTTGTGGCAAGAAGCAGACCCTCTCCATCAAAAACCTCTTCTCTATTGACTTTACTCTGTGAGTGAAAAATACTATTAGTTTGAGTAAACTTCTGCACACCCATATCTTTGGTAAGTTTAATAAAAGAAGAGACCTGCTCTATGGCAACCTCTTTATTTGTCTCTTGTGACTCTATACTGTTGAGCTTCACGATGGATGTCTCATTCTCATCATACCTATTGGTCAAGGAAAAGAGTCTATTAGTTGATGGATACTCTGAATTTCCTATAGTTCTATCATTAAGGTGCATACTCTCCTCTAGCTTTGGAGTATTAGAATAATGTAATGTCCATGGAAAATCTAAGCCACTCTCATATTTTGTTGTGATAGAGGAGAAGATTCTGTTATTATCCTCTGACCACTTAATAACCTGTATTATTTTAGGTGCTTTTTTGGTATCATAAAAAGCCAAACGACCGTTTATACTGCTCATATCCATCTGCAAAGAGTATTGGTATGTACTGTTCTCATCATGTCGAACAAATTCAACAATACCAAAAAAGAGGCTCTCCCCTTTTAGACTTTTGGTGTCTCCATACTCAAATATATTGGGAACAAGAATTTTTAATTTATCCAATACCTCTTGGGTAACAGTCAAAGATAATGTATCCTTTGGTATTGTACATATTTTATCCACAGCTACCTCTATACAAGCCTTCTCTATATCAGCTATAATGTGATTTCCCAAAAAAAGATTTGATTTTATCTCTTTTACAACGGTCTGTACTTCAGATATATACTCTTGAACTTTTTGGTATCTTGTGGCATCCCCCTCTACTCTGTCTACTTTTATCTTCTCTATTTTTGGAGTATGCTTCCCCTCACTCAATACCGTTGGCACATCTACACTAATCTTTTCTGGTATTTGTAGTCTATTTTTATCCTTTTCTGGTTGCCCCATTAACCCACAACCTATAAATATGAAAAGCACAGTTAACAAAATTAGTTTATGCATTAGAACAATCCTTCTTTAGTATATTAAAAGCTATCTATATTGTATCACAAATAGATTTATAATTTTTTTGAGGTTGTAACTTATTGATTTATAATTTGAAATTTTACTTTATTTTTTAAAAAAAAATTAACTTTAGATTTTTTTTAGATTTTTTTTAATTATGATGACCTATCTAACACAGATAAATAACATAATTAAAGGAATTAATAATGAAACGAAATGAATCATTTAGTTGTAATAAATGTGAAAATGTAGTAGAAGTACAAAGTGTAGGAGGAGGAATACTATCGTGTTGTGGTGAAGATATGCACAGCAATATTTCTTGGTTGTTTATGGTAACGAATGAAAGTGCTATTTTAAAATCCAAGGGGGATTATGATGGTAAAACCATTGGTAGCCATTTTGTTATTGATATTAAATCTAATATCACTGCATTCTCGGATAGACCAAATCGACAAGCAAAAAAAATAGCAGGTGGGTTGAACTCTTTTGCTAAATTTTATGAAAAATCAAATTTTATGACCAATCCACCCAATGTAACTTTTGCAGGAGTATATACAGAAACAGAGAAAGAAAATAGTACAGTTTTTGAAATGGAAATGCCTTTTATTTATCAAAACAGATTTATTATTCCTGTAAAAAATATCATTGGTAACCAAGTTTTACCCCCTTATGGTAATTATGCTGATGTTAATTTTGTTGTTGATAATTTTTTTGGTTCAATTTCTCATATGGCAAGTAGTGTAGCAGGTAAAATTGCTGGTACAGCAGTCAGTGGAGCAAATGTAATTGCTGGCACAGCAGTCAGTGGAGCAAATGCAATTACTGGTACAGCAGTCAGTGGAGCAAATGTAATTGCTGGCACAGCAGTCAGTGGAGCAAATGCAATTGCTGGTACAGCAGTCAGTGGAGCAAATGTAATTGCTGGCACAGCAACCCATATAGAAAAACACGTAGTAGGATTTGTATCAAGTACCTATGAAGATGCTGTATCTGATGTAGAAAAGGGTGTTAAAGAGGTAGAGCATGTTGCTAAGGAGATAGAGAAAGATATTGAAAATGCTGTACATCAAGAAATAGAAAATATGGCTAATGATGCTTTTGGTACTTACAAAGATATAATGAGTAGTATAAATAGCATTATGAAAGAGCTTGAGATTGAGTCAATTTCTAAAGCCTTAGTTGAGAGAGATATAGAGGAACTTGCAAAGATATGTGCAGATGTTATTATAGAAGGTGCTGAAGAATTCCTTAGTATTATATCAGGAGATACAGATGTATTCTATGTATTTGGAATAGCAGGTGCAGTATCTATTGGTATAGAGGGTTCAAGTCTTTCTACTGGTGTTGGTATTAATGTGACCCAAATAGTAGAGGATATTCATTCTGTTATTAATGGTAATATTAATAAACAAGAATTTACTAAGCAAATAATTGATGGTAAATTATTAGAATTTTTTATAGCAGAAAGCGTGAGTATTGGTGCAGAAGCAGGTGAAACCTTTGGTGTTACGGGTGGTTTGTCTTTTGGTTCTACCTTAGATTCTAAAACTATTGATATAGCTTTAAATGTCTCTCTTGTAGAGGGTGCAGGTCTTTCTGTATCTATTTCAATTCCTAATGATATAAGTGATATATTTAATATAAATGCTTATTCATTAGGTGCTATCACATTCTCTTATGATGTAGGTATAGATCTTAAAGTTGCTATTGGTGGAACTAATACACAAAGTATTTGTATAGAAGATTTTATAGGTAGTAAAGAGAGAAAAACTATATTAATTAACAACAGATTGATTAATAATAGATGGAAGTCTGAACAGTATATTAATATTCAAGAGGGAACTATTACATCTGGAGAGATTCAATCTGATTGGTGGAGTGCTCAATGGATATTAGAACCTATAGGGGATTATTTTAAACTTAAAAATAGATGGAAACCTACTCAGTATATTAATATTCAAGATGGGACTATTACATCTGGAGAGATTCAATCTGATTGGTGGAGTGCTCAATGGAAAATAGAACCTATAGGGGATTATTTCAAACTTAAAAATAGATGGAAACCTGAACAATATATTAATATTCAAGATGGGACTATTGCATCTGGAGAGATTCAATCTGATTGGTGGAGTGCTCAATGGAAATTTAAATAAGAAAAAATTATTTTGACTTTGTCACTTTTTAAAGAATAAAAAATTAATACCATTAGTTAACAATTATATTAGAGTTTTTGTAAAACTTGGAAGTAATGCTTTAGCTTTACCTTTTTATGAGGCTAAAGCCATCATCTCCGATAAGTTTTTCAAGATGTCTATCAAAATTAAAGGAGAAAAATATGAAGAGAGTTATTTATTCAAGAGTTCTATCAACAAGTTTGCTATTGGGAACGTTGCTATTTGCAACAGCTTGTGGTGCTAAACCCTCAAATATAAAAAGTGTTAAGGTCAAAAAACAGGGGTGTATTCAGAAAAAAGGTTGCAAAAAAGAGCCTCTGTTGTTAATGAAAAAGCCTCAGAAAGAGTATATTATAGATTTAAGTTACTTAACACCAGATATTATTCATAATCTAAAAACTATACAGGGAAAATCTATTAAAATAGTAGAGAGAAAAAATGGTTTTGAATTTCCTCAATACAGCAATAAGATAGTTGTTTTAGAGTTTTTTGGAAAAGATTGTCCTCACTGTATGAAAGAGATAATATCACTAAATAAGATTCGTAAACAATATAATAAGAACTTAGAGGTAGTCTCAATTCAAGTAGAAGAACCCATGGGAAAGAGTTCTGCTAACAGATTGATTAAAAAACATAAGATAAAATATCCTGTTATTGATGGAGATAAATCCATTAACTTACAATCATTTGTACAAGAGACTTATGGATGGAGAGGTATTTTACCCTATACGCTGATTCTTAAAAATGGTCTAACCGAGTTTTCCTATTCAGGAAAGGTAACATACCAAGAGATGAAAAGTGATATTAGTTCTTTAATATAATTTAAAGATTACTATTTTGCTATTATTTATAAATAAAAAAACTTATTAGGAGTTAAAACAATGTTCAACTATTTTTTTAAATTACGATATATGGTAATGTTTATCATTATGAGTACCATCATAGGTTCTGCCTTGATGATTTCGATAGGGGTCTTTGAGACTTTTGAAGTCTTTAAAATGTATTTTTTAGATGCTCCGATACCTGAAGAGTTTATTGATATAAGCAGAGCTGAAATATCAGGTTTGATGATGGTTGGGGTGCTAGACAGTCTGCTGTTTGGTTTGGTTTTGATTATTTTCTCTTATGGAATCTATATTCTCTATATTCATGACCATAAGTCAGGCATCGAGTTACCAAATTGGCTCAAAATTAAAGATGTAGAACAGCTAAAAAAGACACTAGCACAGGTCATTGTGATTATTTTATTTGTTAAATTTTTAGAGATAACAATTGAAACTCTCGCACGACATAATGGTGTTTTACAATGGGAACATTTGGTATTACCTATGTCTATTTTTCTACTATCTTTGGGCTTAAAAGTGTTGTTTGAAGAGTAAAGATATAGGAACTCTACTCTTTGGAGAAATTAAAACTTTAACCAAAAAGTAGTCCCCTCATCCACTTTTGATTCAAATTCAATTGCTATTCCATACTTTTGACAAATTTTATGAACAATGTTTAAACCCAAACCAAACCCACCAACTTGATGGGTAGCTCTATAAAACCGTTCATAAACTCCTTTCTGATGCTCTTTGGGAATACCTATACCTGTATCTTTAATAATCATCACTTTATCTTTTAAAATAACGTGAATATCTCCACCAACAGTGTTGTATTTAATTGCATTAGAGATTAAATTATGAATCAGACGCACGAAGCTCTCTTTATCTATTTTAAAATAAATCTCATCTCTGTACTCTACCTTTATCTCTATCTTTTTTTTCTCGGCTAAAAGTGTTAAGTAAATCAACTCCTCTTTTACAATATCATTTAAAAGCAACTCTTCTACGACTTGTTTCTTATTATTATCAAGCATTAAATAGATTAAATCTTTGTGTATAGCAGAGACTCTTGATGCACTTAAGCGAATACGTTCTAAATTTTTAGGGCTGTTGACTAGGGGACTATTTACAGAAAGCATTAGAGCAGTTATAGGAGTATTTAACTCATGGGTGCTATCTTTAATAAAATTATCAAGTTGAATACGTTTGAGTTGAATAGGCTTTAAAAAGAGTTTAGATAAGAAATAGCCAATAATTGCAAGAAATATATAGATTAGAAGAAGTGAAAATATAATTTTATACTCTAAACTTTCAATAAAAACATCTATTCCATCTTTTTTAATAACAATGCTCTCTACACCCAAATGTCCTAAGGTACTTCTATCTACCAAAATCATACTGCCTTTACTGTTTTGATAAATGTATTTTGAGAAATCAATTTCACTTGTTATATTACTTGCTATTGAGTTACTATTTTTATCATAAAAACCTATTTTATCTCTATTTTTTTTAACTATCTCTTCTAAAGACAACTTCTTATTCGTCATATGTGCATAAATAATTTTAGAAGATAAATTACTGGCATTCATCTGTAAGGTAGTACGTGTTTTATCGTAAAAAAAACGTGATTCATTTTGATAAAACAGATAAGCAATAATAGAAAATAGAATAAAAGATGAACCCAAATATAAAAGAAGAAATTGTATAAGCGTTCGTCTCTCTTCTTTAATTAAATACATACCCTACTCCACGAATAGTTGTTATTATATCTTCTCCTAAGAGTTTTCTCATATTTTTAATATATGTACGAAGTGTTGCCGAGCTTGGAGCAGTATCGTATGACCAAACATTAACCATAATCTCATCGGCAGAGAGTACTTTTCCACGGTTATGTAAAAAGTACGCCAAAAACTCCCCCTCTTTTTTAGAGAGTTGTATCTCTTTACCCTTAATAACCACCATCTGCCTATCAAATTCATAACTAATCGTATCTGTAACCATTAGAGTTCGGGTATCATCAATTTTAAAATGGCGTTTAATGTTATCTATTCGTGCCTTTAACTCTATCATCTCAAAAGGCTTTTTTAAATAATCATTTGCTCCCAATTCAAACCCCTCTAAAACATCTTGTGATGAGTTCATAGAGGTTATAAAGATAGTAGGAGTGTTATTTCCAGAGACTCTTAAATTTTTTAAAAGCTCAAATCCATTTAATAAAGGTACATTTACATCTAATAAAAGCAAATCAAATTTCTCTTCAAAAAGTATCGTCTCTGCATCTACTCCATTATAAATGGGGG
>Ga0256826_1002622_pt1 | contig 10894 bp, 9 predicted proteins | sample CV79metaG_FD_185975 | JGI IMG/M metagenome (GOLD analysis project Ga0256826, IMG submission 185975) | Hydrothermal vent microbial communities from East Pacific Rise, Pacific Ocean - CV79 | ecosystem: Environmental > Aquatic > Marine > Hydrothermal vents | place: Pacific Ocean: East Pacific Rise... | reverse complement strand
AGTGGTTAGCAAATAGTCAATAGCATTTAAATAGCTAAGATTATTGAGTTTAACACTTTTATACGCAATATCAAAAGCTGTTCCGTGGTCTACAGAGCTTCTTTTGATGGGTAGATTTAACGATACATTTATTCCTTCATCAAAATAGAGGGCTTTTAGTGGTGCTAATCCTTGGTCGTGGTACATGGCGACAAAATATCGGTAATTTTTACGAGAGTTTGGGGTAAATGCCACATCAGGAACTAGGGGTTGGGTATAGACTTCTTTGTTTATTATAGTATGAGCCATTTTTGTAGCTTCTATAATACTTTTTTCTTCATCTCCTAATACTCCATCGTCTCCTGCGTGGGGGTTTAATCCTAAAAGAGCTATTTTTTCATCTTTTTCTAAATTATCTTCTATCTCTCTATAAAAGTCTATTAAAAAAGAGGAGAGTTTCTCTATATTTTGAACCTCTTTCGAGACTTGATGTAGAGGAATATGTTCGGTATAGAGAGCTACATACATTTTTGGAGAGCCTAGCATCATAATGGCATCTGCTCTAAAAAAATCACGTAGGGCATCGGTATGACCTTTGTACGTTATGTTTGCCAATTCCCATGCTTTTTTGTGGATTGGTAGGGTCATTACTCCCTCTGCCTCTCTGTTTTTAGTTAAATCAACAGCTTTTACAAAAGATTTAAAGGCATACTCTCCACTCTCTTTTGTGACCTTTGCAGGTTCTATGGTAAAGTAGGGAGCAATGGCTTCAAGCGTTACAAAATCTTTTGGAATGGAAAGATTCAATAGTTTAGATGCCTGTTCTAGCATCTCTTTATCAATGCAATAGATAGGTTCAACACTCTTTTTAATAGTGTTGTGATTTTCTAAAGCAAGTTGAATCCCTATTCCATTTAAATCTCCGATGCTAATGGCTACTTTTTTTCGTTTTGGCATTTTAGGAACTCTTCAACGGATAAGCAGGGCTTTTAAATCTAAAATAGCCTGTTCTAAGCCTGTAAAGATAGACCGTGCAATAATGCTTTGACCGATATTTAGCTCTTCTATGGTCTCTATTTCTACAATAGCTTTTACGTTTTCGTAGTTAAGTCCATGACCAGCAGCGACTCTTAAATCCATCTCTACAGCGTCACAGCTTAAGACTCGTAAGTTGGTCAGCTCTTCTTCAAGCATTGCAGTAAGCTCTTTTCTTGGAAGTTCCAAGGCTTTGATATTATGGTGTGTATTAGACAAATTTGCATAGAGCATGGCATAAATATTGGCATATTTACCTGTATGAAACTCTATCCACTCTACACCCAAATCTTTTGACGTTTCAAGGTTTTCCAAAGTAGGGTCTATAAACAGTGAAACTTCTATCTCAAATTCTTGTAGTTGCTCAATGGCTTGTTTTAATCGAATATTGTTCGAGATTAAATCAAGCCCACCCTCGGTGGTTACCTCTTCACGTTTTTCAGGTACAAGGGTAACACGATGAGGTCGAAGTTCACAAGCAATTCTTATCATCTCTGGGGCAATAGAACACTCTAAATTTACAGGCAGAGTTGAAAGATAGATAATGCTATGTGCATCTGTATCTTGAATGTGTCTTCTATCTTCTCTTAGGTGGATGGTTATCTGGTCTGCACCTGCTCGTTTTACAATTCCCAACGCATCCAATGGGTTGGGGTCGTTAATCTGTCGAGCTTCTCTTAGCACTGCAATATGGTCTATATTTACGCCTAATTTCATCTTATCTCCTAAAATTTATCAAGAGAAATGGTTGTTTCCTCTTTTTTAACTAAATCTTTTACCCAAATAGTGCCATCTCTTAACTCATCTTCGCCAATAACAGCACAGTATCGGGCATTCACTTTATCTGCACCTTTTAGATGTGCTTTTAGCTTCTTAGGGCTGTACTCAACGGTTACTTTATCGCTTTGTCGTTTTTTTGATGCCAAGGGAAACAGAGTATCAATAGCCTCTGCATCCATCGCTCCAATATAGTATCCTTCACGCTCTTTGGTTGGCATTTCAACCAGCTCCATAATACGCTCAATACCCAATGCAAACCCTACAGCAGGGGTCGGTTTTCCGTCTAAAAATTCTACCAATTTATCATAACGTCCACCACCTGCAATAGCAGATTGAGAACCGATATTATTACTTACAAATTCAAAGGCTGTCTTGTTATAGTAGTCAAGCCCACGAACCAAATTGGTATCGACCTCATACTCTATATTTTCACTTTTCAGTAATCTAACAAGCTTGTTAAAATCACTATCGCAACTATCACAAAGATTTTTAATAAGCTTTGGTGAATCGACTAAAAGTGATTGACACTTTTCATTTTTACAGTCAAGTACACGGATAGGATTTGTAGTGATTCTTCGGTTACAATCGTCACACAACTCCTCTTTACATTCAGTCAAGAAGCCAATAAGCTTTTCTCTATATTGAGGCATACAGTTAGGACAACCCAAAGAGTTTATTTGTAGTTGATACCCAATTCCAAGAGCTTTAAATATATCGCCTATCATTTGAATAATGGTAAAATCTTCATAAACCGAAGCCTCGCCAAAACTCTCACATCCAAACTGATGAAACTCTCTTAATCGACCTTTTTGTGGTCGCTCATAACGAAACATTGGTCCATAGTAGTAGAATTTAAATTTAGCAGACTGCTGACGGTCAAACTTGGCTTGAACAAAAGCTCTAACAACCCCTGCTGTTCCCTCTGGACGCATACAAACATCGTTTCCACCTTTGTCTTCAAACTGATACATCTCTTTACCCACAATATCAGAACTTTCGCCAACGGAACGTTTAAAGAGTTTTGTCTCTTCTAAAATAGGGGTTTCTATATATCCATATCCATATCTTTTTGCAATAGTTATAGCAGTTGTAACGATATGCACAAATCGTTCGCTCTCCTCTAAAGTTAAGTCTTTCATGCCACGAAGTGCTTTTATCATTAATATTCCTTGTTTATTTTGTGAAATTATACTCTTTATTTATAAAAGAGAAAACTCTTTTAAAAAGACATTTTTTGTCTTCTGTTCGTGCTATAATTCTCTCATGCTAACCATAAAAACTAAATTACCAACCAAAAACCTACCAATCCGAAGAGTTCTTTCTAAACTCTTTCAATCTTATATCTACACAGCTCTCGACGACAAAGAGCATGATGGATATAAACATCCTAATGGAAAAGTCTTTAAAGCGATGAATTTTAAAATTGCTTATATAGAAAATGAGATTCATGCTAAATACGTGGCACTTGATACCCAAAACGAGAAAAAATTAGCAGAATACATGCTCTATAACTCTCTGAAATTAGGAGAGATACATCTAACCAATACCTCTGTGGGGATTACTGAACGAAACAGTAAAATAAAATCTCCTATGAGGGTAGGTGGGTTTGTGACTGCAAATATTAAAGATGGAACATCCAAACGAAAAATCTACATTGAGCCAAAAACGGCTAAATTTCAAGAGATAATCCATAGAAATACCTTAGAAAAATATGAAGCCCTATTTGGAAAAAAATATCAAGGAGAGTTAAAAATTAAACTCATAGAGCAGAAACCAAGAGAGAAAACTTTTCACTATAGTAAAGGAGCAATGAAAGCTTGGTTTGGAGTTTATGAGATAGAGGCTAATGAGGATATATTACGAATGATTTTAGATACAGGAATGGGGGCTAACTGTATGAAAGGGGTTGGCTTTGTGGAGATTGTGAAGTAGTATGTCAATATTGTTATGATATACTATATTAACAGGAAAGACAATAAAGGATAAAAAGATGATAACAACTATTGGAGTAAGAGATATATCAAGAAATATTAATTTATTACAAAATTATGATTATTTGGATATAGAAGATAAAAAGACAAAAGAGTATAAGGGATTATTGATTTCAGCTAAATATGCAGATGAGATAAAGGCATTTTTGAAAAAAAAGTTACAAAAAGAGCGACAAAAAGAGCTTGATGAGATTATGCAGTTTGCAGGAATTGCTAGTGGAGATACTAAAAATATGACTATTCAAGAAATTAAAGCAAAAAGGGTTGATTTTTAAAACACAGATAATCCACTATACTTTCTATGTTTCAAATCCCATAGGGACAAATAGTGTTTTATCTGTACTTCTCTTGCAATAGCATTATACCCAAAATAATATAAATATCTATCTCAAAAATTAACTCTCCAATATACTATCTATTAATATTTATAAGAAAACTTGGATATACTTCTTTTAAGAACTTTACAAACGAAAGGTATTTCATGATTCAAAATATATTTTTAGATACAAATATTATTTTAGATTTTTTAGATGATAGGCGAGAAGACCATAAAAAAGTACAACAGTTAATTCAATATTTAATCTTGAATAATTATAAAATAACCCTAAGTGAAGATATGTTAAGTACCATTTTTTATATTATTAAAGATAAAAAGGCTACTTTGCAGTTTTTTAAAACTATTATTAAAAAATGGAATATTGTCCCCTATGGTTTAGAACTTATTGAAGAAGCAATTGATGTTGCTTTAGAAAAAGATTTGGATTTAGAAGATTTACTTCAGTGTCTCTGTGCTAAAAAATATGATGCTACGATACTAATAACCAAAGATAAAGGTTTTTATAATTGTGGGCTTACCCTATATACAACCAATGATTTTTTAGCGAGTCGAAAAGATGGGTGACATCATAAAAACACTCTCAACCATAGGTGAACATTACCTAGAAGATGAAAAGAGAGTTAAAAATAAGGCGTATGAGTATACTAAAGTCAAAGTGTATCTTTTTGATATAGAGACAAAAAAGATAGAACCTTCATTGAATATCTCTAATGAAGATTTGATTATTACCCGTTTTGGAGTAGGGGCAAACAGTGGTAATCTTTTTCCTAATATCTTTTTTAAGAACAGAGATGTAAATATAAATTTTGATAAATTTATTAAAGCTATTTTAAAATCTAATAAAAATCTTCTTAGTTTTTTTTCAGAAAAAGAGATAGAAGAGGATACTAAGTTGAAAGTTCTCAATGGTATAAAAGAGGACTCTTTTACAAACTATACAGAAGATATTCAAAAGCTACAAGAGCATAAGAAAGAAAAAGGAGAAAAGGGCAAGGTAACAACCTATTTTGCTTTGTCTTTTCAAGGTCAACCTATCTCGTATTATTTTAAAAATATTTATGAAAAGCATTTAAATAGCTACAGTGAAGCTTCAATAAAAGGGTATGATATTGTTTCTAATCAAGAGGGTATTGGAGGCGATGCAAACTTAGCTTTTTGTTCTACAAATGAGTTACCAACCAAGCTTAAACCCATTAAACTCAAACTTCTTCCTCTCTCTTTTGAGAGTGCCAAAAAGATTAAAATTGGTTTTGATGTTATGGATAAGATGCTTTCACATAACTTTTATGGTCTAAAAATGGCGATTATGCCTACACTTTTGAGTGATGAGGTAGAGTATAAAGAGATTTTAAATATTTTAGAAAATGTAGAAAAAGGAGATATTTCTGAAATAGAAGAGAGTGAGATTTATATCAATGATTTTTTAGAAGAGGTTGCCAATAGCCAAAAAGAGATAGCTGTTTTGAACACCATTCTTTTTTATGCCAAAAATAACTCTGCTGTGGATGTTTTGCTTCAAATTGATGATGTTTTACCCTCTTATATTTCTCATATTTCTGATAAAATGGGAAAATATAATATTAAGGCATTTAGTAATAAAGATGTAAAAGATAGCAAAGAGACGCTCTATATGCAAAATATTTTTTCTGATAGATTAGAGATTATGAACCTACTGCTCTCTGGGGCTAAAATGGATAAAGATATTTTGATTTATAAATTTGCACAGCTTATCTATTGGGGGACAATCAATAAAACATATGCTCACCCCATAGAGTGGGGAAAATATTTTAACGGATATTATGCAAATAGAACTGTAGAGTCTATCAGTAGATATTTGGCTCTATTTAGAGATACCAAAAAGCTTAAAGAGAATTTTATATTACAAGAGGAGATAAAATTGGACGAGATACAGAGTGAAAAAGCGATGATAATCAAATTAATAGAAGAGAGTGAATTCCTTGAAAATGAGGTCTTGAAAAGTGCCTACCTTTTGGGGATGCTATCAAGTGCTTTGATGAATTGGCAATATGGGGTAAGTGGAAATAGCTCTTATGAGAAGTGGCTAAATAACAGTGGTGCTATCACAAAAGATAGCATAGATAGGATTTGGAAAAAATCTGAAGAGACGATTCGTAAACTAAATTCTACTTCTGGAACAGGCAATAGAGTAGTAAATGAGATTAAAGATTTGGTAATCGAGAGTTCTGCTAAAGCATTTATCTATAAGGGAATTGTGAAAAGTTCTTATGTTTCACTTGCTTTTGCTATGGGTGGTAGTGACCATGCTAAATATATTAAAAAAACAAAAAAAGAGGAAAAATAAAATGTCAAAAAAGTCTATATTAAAAAAAGAGATATTGTTTTTATGGGATGGCGAGAATTGGAATCCAAATGGAGATATGCTAAATAGTAATGCACCAAGAATTGATGAAGAGACAGGGGTAGCAGAGGCTACTGATGTAAGAATCAAAAGAACTATTAGAGATGAGCTTATTAAAAAAGAGGGTGCAGAGGCAGTATTTATAAAACCTTATAGAAGAGGCGAAAATGTGCTTGATTGTAAAACTGCTATACGAGAAAATGAGATTAATATTAAGCAGAGTAAAAAAGATTTAGAAAAAGAGATACTTGAACGATTTTTAGATATACGAGCCTTTGGTGGTGTTTTGCCAATTTCTGATAAAGATGAGATGAAAAAAGATAAAGCCATTACCACAGCAGGGGTACAGTTTACAGGAACAGTTCAGTTTAGAATGTCTAAATCTTTGCATAAAGTATCGACCAATCACATTAAAGGAACAGGAGCATTTGCCAGTAACTATCATGAGACCGACAGCAAAAAACAGAAACAACAAGCCACCTTTAGAGAAGAGGATTTTTTAAGTTATGCTCTTTTTGCTACTTATGGAATTATGGATAATTATAATGCTTCTAAAACTGGATTTAACGAAGAAGATGCAACTAAAATTATTGATGCTCTATGGTTTGGAACTAAAAATTTAATTACGCGTTCAAAGATGGGGCAGACTCCACGATTGATGTTGGTAATTAGTTATAAAGATGATACCTTTGCAGGAGATTTAAACAATAGCATTGATTTTATAGGTAAAAAAGATGATGAGGCGATTAGAAATATTAATGATTATACAATAGATTTTTCAAGACTAAAAGGAAAATTAGAGCGATACCATAAGAGTATTGAAAAAGTTGAATATCTTGTTGATTATGACTTTGAGCAAAATCATAAAGAGCAGTTTGATAGCAGTTGGACAAAGATAGAGAGATAGGGTTATGTCATTTGTAGCCTTTAAACTTACAGGAGATTATGCACACTTCTCTCATCCTGCAACGATTTACTCTAGTTTAACCTATCCTATTCCTCCAAAGACGGCTATTATGGGTTTTTTGGGTGCGTTGATAGGAGAAGAGGAGTATTATAAACTTAGAGATATAAAGTATAGTATTAAAATAAATAAAGCAATTATTAAAAAAAGTTTTGTTTTTAATGGTATAAAATCAGCACTATCTTCTAATATGCATATCAAAGAGGGGTGGCAAGACTCTTCTTTTAAAAAGCAATTTTATAGAGAGCTTATCTGTTCTCCCTCTTATACGGTTTTTATAGATTTATCTTTACTTAATAAGCGTTATCAAGAGAAGATTAGCAATTATCTTAAAGAGCATAAAATAGCTTTTACCCCTTATTTAGGGATTAATTTTTGTTTGGCTGATTTTGAGTGGATTGAGATAGAACATATAAGCAGAGTAAAAGATAAAATGAGTGAGATTAATACCTTTACACTAAAAGATGATTTTAAATTTGATATAGAAAATTATGGAGTCAAACTAACCACAGCTAATATGGCATGTGATGTGGAAAAAGGGAGAGTTTTTAAAGAGTTTAGAGAGTTTATTATCGAAATTGGAGGCGAGAATAGTATTCAATCTAAAAATAGAGATAATATCTATCAAATTAATAGTGATAGAGTCTATTTTGTTTAATAAATTTCTTTCTCATCCTGATAAACTCTATGGTAAACATATTTCAAACATGTTTGATGATAATGACACAAAATTAGAGAGAGAAGTTAAACTTTTTCACGATATAGCAAAACTTAAAAACAATTTTCAAATCTATATTCGTGGAGATAAGGGTATAGATAAAAATCACTCTCTGCTCTCTGCATATATCTTTTTACTCAATAGTGATTTTGATACCAAAGAGATACTTTTTGGTTTCTTAGCGATTGCTTCACATCATGGAAATATAGAAAACTTTTTTAATTTGAGTGAAGATAATCGTATTGGTAAATATTGTAGCTCTTCAAAAGAGTTAATCTTTTTAAATGAGGTGTTGTTGGCTAGTTCTCACATTAATTTATATGATAATCTAAAAGGTAATATTGCTCAACTAGAGCATCAAACTAAAATCTATCAAAAATATCTAAGAAGCTTTAAATTTAAGAATACCTTTGACTATAATGATTTTATAGATTTCAAAAAGCTCTATGCCTCTTTAATTTATGCTGATAAGTTTGAGGCGATTTTTGGTGTTGAAAAAGAGCTTAAAAAGCCTATTGAACAGAAGATATTGACAAAATATATAGATAAATTTCCTTATCATCAAAAGAGAAATGAATTTAGACAATATGTGTTAAATAACTTTGATAACAATCAAAAACTCTTTACCCTAACAGCTCCAACAGGTTATGGAAAAACCTTAACTGCATTGGAGTTTGCTCTAAAGTTTCAAAAAGAGAAAATCATCTTTGCTCTGCCTTTTACTTCGATTATTGACCAAACAGAGCAAGTGATAATGGATATATTTAAAGAGGGTGTAGATATTTTTAAGATACACCACAAAGCCACCATAGATGAGTCTGTGCCAAAAGATAGGTATTCACAAGCAAAATTTTTGATGACCTCTTTTAGTGGAGATATAAACATAACCACGCTCTATCAGATTATATTTGCACTCTTTGGCAATAAGAACCGAGACAATGTAAAGTTTAATCAGTTTCGAGATGCTGTTGTGATTATAGATGAAGCCCAAGCGATTCCTTACCCCTTTAGGCAAGATTTCATTAAACTTTGTGAGATGATTTCAGAAGAGATGAACACCGTATTTATTTTTATGTCGGCTACCATGCCTATGATGACAGAAAGATTTAGAGAGATTTCTAATCTTGACTATTTTAAAGAGCAGAATAGATATGTTTTAAAGTGGTTAAGTTTAGAGAATGGACAAGATTCTCTTATAGAAAAGGTAGCCGAAGAAGCCTCTTTTAAACATACGCTTTGTGTGGTCAATACCGTTAAAAAAGCCCAAGAGCTTTATCTCTATTTTAGAGATGAGTTTGAGTGTTATTGTCTGAACGGCTATATGACAGACCATGATAAACAGAGGGTTATTCAAGAAGTTTCAAAAAAATTAGAAGAGGATAATGGAAAAATCCTACTTATCTCGACCCAATCTATAGAAGCAGGTGTTGACCTTGATTTTGAAGTAGGATTTAGAGAGGTAGCCCCCATTAGCTCGATTATCCAAACAGCAGGACGGGTTAACCGTCACTTTGGAGAGAATCAAGGAACACTCTATATTTTTGATGATATTTGTGGATATTCAGATTTAATCTATGGCGATATTCAGCTGATTAGCCAAGCGATATTTGAAGTGTTAAAAAGTGACGATGTGGAAGAGTCTAATATTTTGGAGATAAGCAAACTCTATTTTTCCAAGATAAAAGAGCAGTTGGAGAGTTTCTATGTAGAAAAAGAGATGGAGAAATTAGAGTTTTTTACCATTAACCAAAAGATAGAATTGATTATGGATGGTGGAGATTTTAAACAGTTGATTATTGTAGAGCCTTACAGTGGCTTTATAGAAGAGATTCAAAATGAACTCTATCGAATTAGAAAAGAAGAGCGAGATACTTTCATACAAAAAGATTTAATTCAAGCCCAAGTGAAAAAGATGTTGAAATATGGGGTTAACGTCAATAAAAAAGAGGTGGATATGTTTCAAACTCCCATAGGGAAAGTTAAAAGCTTACATGAGATGATTTATCTACCCAGTGGAGCAATGGAATATGATGAAGAGTATGGAATTAAGAAGTATAAGCCTGATGAGTTGGATATGGGAGATATTGGGTTTTAAAGAAGTTATTTTTTATGTTAAAATAATAATAAACAACAAGGAGTCAATAAATGAACATAGAGACAACAACCTACAAAATATTTATAAAAGAGTTAAAAAAAAAGGTACAAACAACACAAATCAAAGCTTCTATTAAAGTAAATGAGGAACTTCTTCGGCTCTATTGGGAGATAGCTAAAATGATTGTTGCCAAGCAAAAGGAGGCTTCTTGGGGAGCAAATTTGATAGAGCAAATTAGCAAAGACTTGAAACGAGAATTTCCTGACATGAAAGGATTTTCGGCAACAAATATAAAATATATGAGAAATTGGTATCTGTTTTGGAGTGATGAAAATCGTCCACAAGTTGTGGACGAAGTTTTTCAAATTCCTTGGGGACACAATCGAGAAATTATTACTAAGGTCAAAAAAAATGAAGAGGCTATATTCTATGCTCAACAAACCGTTGAAAATGGGTGGTCTAGGGCTGTGTTGCTTCATCAGATAGAGAGTGGTTTGTATGAGAGAGAAGGGAATGCGATTAATAACTTTGAAGCCAAACTTCCTTCTCCTCAATCTGATTTAGCCAAAGCGATACTTAAAGACCCTTATAGTTTTGATTTTTTGAGCTTGTCAA
>Ga0256826_1002620_pt1 | contig 10897 bp, 7 predicted proteins | sample CV79metaG_FD_185975 | JGI IMG/M metagenome (GOLD analysis project Ga0256826, IMG submission 185975) | Hydrothermal vent microbial communities from East Pacific Rise, Pacific Ocean - CV79 | ecosystem: Environmental > Aquatic > Marine > Hydrothermal vents | place: Pacific Ocean: East Pacific Rise... | reverse complement strand
GATAAAGACTCAAACGAAGAGATTTCGATGGAGCTACAAAAACTATCCAATCCTTTTATCATGAGGAGAACTAAAGAACAAGTAGCAACAGAATTACCTCCAAAGACAGAAGATATTCTTTATTGCGAAATGGAAACAGAGCAAAGGAAAGTATACGAGGCATATAGAAACGAATATCGTGACAAAATTTTAAAGAAAATAGAAAATGAAGGACTGGGAAAATCAAAATTGTTTATTCTGGAAGGATTACTCAGGCTTCGCCAAATTTGCGACTCTCCTGCCCTACTCAATTCGGATACTTTTTCATCTAATCAATCGGTTAAAATTAAGGAACTTTTAAGTTTTATTACAGAAAAAACAGCCAATCATAAATTACTCATCTTTTCACAGTTTGTGGGTATGTTGCATTTAATACGTACCGAGTTGGATAATCACCAAATAGATTATGAGTATTTAGATGGTAAAAGCTCTAAAAATCAAAGGAAAGAAAGTGTTGAGCATTTTCAGTCAAACGATAGTATACGAGTTTTTTTAGTGAGTTTAAAAGCTGGTGGAACGGGGCTCAACCTCACTGCTGCCGATTATGTTTTTCTTGTAGACCCTTGGTGGAATCCAGCTGTAGAAGAACAAGCTATTGACCGCTGCTATCGTATAGGACAGGACAAAAAAGTATTTGCTTACCGAATGATTTGCAAGGATACTATTGAGGAGAAAATTGTCAAATTGCAGAGCAAGAAAAAGAAAATTGCCTCAGATATTATTCAAACAGATGAAAATATAATGAAGACTCTCCAACCCTCGGACATACGAGAGTTATTCTCTTAATATCAACATGTAATTCAATGGTTTTATACCAAATTAATATGCATTGTCACCCCAAGCGCTAATAAGTATTAAATCATTTTCTTCTTGATAATGAAGAGTTACATAACACCTGCGCTTATCACTGCCCCAATGTGTAATTGGAGGTCCTGTTTGGTTTGGCCAAGCCTCTTGCTCATGCAGCATGATGCTATTACCATTGGCATCAATAACACCCAAACGATACTCATCCCAAAATAAATTAGGAATATCTAAATCCATATTATATGTGGTTCCGGGAGCAATAACAGTTCCTTCTGTCAAGATGTTTGTGGTCCAGTTGCCAATTGCAGGAGAATTGGCCATCCCTGCATTGCCATGAGGCCGTAATTGCATTATATTAATAGAAAACTCCGATGCTAAATCATTGGTAAATTCTACGTGTAACCTCGCTGTTTGGGGTTCATCTTCTATATCTTCTTCTTTATGGCAAGACGACATGGATGTAAGCATTAACATAAAGGGAAGAATGAAAATCATTACAAATTGTTTCATAAGACACTTTTTTTATTTATCGTAAAAATAAACCATTAAATTACTTTTATTATTAGCTAATACAAATACGTTTAGTATGGATTTATATTCGCTTTTATTGAACCTGCAAAGAAATAACTTGAATACTATTAAAGGTATTCTGTTTGTAGACAATAGTCGATTATTATTAACTTTGTCTACAAGAAAAAAAGAAAGTCATAAAGCTTCCGAATCATGTTTCAACTCATCAAGAAAAATATTCTTCAAAAATCAAACATTCAAGATCATGAAATGGATAGATTTACAAAAATGCTTAAAACAGAATATTTAAATAAGAATGATTTTTTTGTGAAACAAGGTGAATATGCGAAAAAAATTGCCTTTGTCAATAAGGGGCTTCTTTTAGCCTATACCTTAAATGACAAAGGCAACAGAAGAGTTGCACAAATAGCTTTGGACGGATATTGGACAACAGATTTATTCTCTTTTTACTCAGGAAAACCTTCATTATTTACTATTCAAGCACAAGAAGATTGTGAATTATTTGTACTCAATAAATCTTCGTTTAACGATGTATGCAGTTCCATTTTAGGAATAGAAAAATTTTTTCGTTTATTAGCTGAAGAGGCCTATGTATATGCTTTAAACAGAATTGTAAATGCTTATGATAAAAATGCTTTGGAAAGATATCAGGCATTATTACAAGAACAAGCAAATATTAATCAAAGAGTAAAACAAAAAGATATTGCCTCTTATTTGGGTATTGAACCACAATCTTTAAGTAGAATTATCAATAGTAAATTGTAAAATTCATTTCTTCACATAGGTTATTTTTTTTATGGCCGGCCCTCAATAATTTTGCCGGATTAATAATTAAAAATAAAACAAAATGAATTTAACACAATCAAAAAATTGGCTTTTGTATTTACTATTTAGTTTCATACTCTATACAGCCTCAGCACAAGTAGAACAAGAATTATCCTATAATTGGGAATCTCCTTTAGAATGGGGAGGTGGAAATTTCTCGGTGCCCCCATGGTTTGCCGAAAACCTCAACTATCATGGTCATGAAGTTCTGCATTTCCATCCTGATTATTATAATTACGGTACTGAAGGTTTTTGGACCTATAATTTTGCATTAATAGTTAATGAATTGGATATTCCAACAACAAATGATATTGTAAATGAAACAAGATTATATTTTGTTGGCCTAGGAAGAATACTTGGAGACCATAAAAACAGTGAGCTTTCTATTGATGAAATAGAAGTGAAAGCCTTGGGTGATTGGAAAAAAAATGGCCACAAGAATTATCAAAAATATTTGCTGCAGGCTTTTGATCCGTGGGAAACCGGTAAAGCAATTATGCTTCATGTTCGTGTAACAACATGGCTTTGCGAGAACAAAAATCAAAGAGTTATTATTTACTCCATTTCTCCAAAAGATTTTGACAATCAAATTTGGAAACTTCTGAAAAAAGATTCAGAATCTTTTGAATGTAAATAAGCTATAAACCTCCAAATAAAACAATATTAATTGTTTTATTTGGAGGTATTCCCTATCATCAAACGCATTCAATCTGTGTAACTTATTAATCCTTATTTAATTATTATCCATTGTTTAAAAACTCATCATCATGTTACAAGATAGCTTGAAGTAATTTAAAAAAAATGATTGCAGCAATATTACTTTATTACATTTTCTGAGTTTAAATCTTTATAGCTTTTTTTAGCACCATAAGCTGCGGCTAATCCAACAAAAAGAGCTATTCCACTACCAATTGGTGCACCACCACCTGGTAATACACCTCCGCCATTTCCACCGTTTGGATCAGGAGGATCGGCCATAAGGGTAATAGTCAATAATGAAAAGGTAAAAACTAAGAATACTCTTTGGATAATTTGATGACTCTTTTTCATATAATACATATTAAGTTTGACTCTGCATTTTAAATTAATTTGCTTTCAGAAATCGATAATAAATTCAACTAAGAAAAAAGATATCCTTAGTACTAAATTCAATTTCTAGAGCAAAAATACTCTGTAAGTCTTTCATTTGGAAGCATGAAATAGTATTTGGTTGCATAGACTTATTATTTGGTATTATAGCTTTTTAGTAAAACTAAAATTGCATTTTTTGAAGGTTTTGAAATAAATTGGAGTATTTGCCGCATCAAATCTTTAGCATGCATATTTAATAGATTCCGTTCACATATCCCTTGTATAAACTCTATTATAATCAAGCACATACAACGAAAACTATCTCCAGTAAATGAAGATAGCATGTCGTTGCTATACTAAATCAAATAAATACTATTCAATAATAATTTTTTGCTGTTGAGTATTTGTTTCTGAAATCAGTTGAACAATAAAGACTCCCTTAGCTAAATCCTGAATATTGATGGTAATAAGACTAGAACTTACAATTTCTACATGTTTTACTAATTGGCCATTCATATTATAAATAGCCAGCTGATTATAATTCTCATTTTTATCAATTGTAATATATAGATTCCCAAAAGAAGAGTAGGCAAATGCTTCACTGACTTCCAATTCATTTATTTCTGTATAATCTTTAAAATGCAAAAAGAATCTGTTTTCTACGGCTCCTCCTATATGCGAGAATGAATAGGAAGGTTGAACTCTCAAATTAATAAACTGCCCGGTCAATCTGTCCTCTAATATAATACTTACAAATTCCGAGAATGACTTCAAATTACTAGCATATATTGTGTAATTCCCTGCATTCTCCGCCTTTACACCAAGCTTGATAATATCTGTTAGTTTTACCGATTTTAAAGTATTAATTGACAGCTCCTCATTAGCCAGATTAACTGAGAATAACTGAGGAACGTCTTTCTTTCCAAACATTTTTCTGGCATCAAATTGCTCATCGAACTCCTCTGATGCACTCTCATCAAAACGAATAACTATTTCATCTTGAAAATCAGAATTGGATATCTGAAGTCTCAAAAGATTTTGTATTTCATCTTCATTCTTTAAAAAATCAGTTGCTTGATCTACTCTAACTGAGTTATTATCAATTTGCAAACTAGGATTTGCACCGGTAGCTTCCACAAAAAAGCCTTGCATTGGTGCAATATATCTACTACCATTATTTACCCCAACACCGGCTACATAGGATGAATAGCTGCCAGTTGATGAATTCCAAATATACAATGCATTGGCTACATTTGTTTTTGTCCAATTAACATTATCCCAATCAATTACCGATGGAAATGGATTTCCCACTAAATTATACGAATCTCCTCCATTTGTTAAGTTTATAGATAATGCTGAAGTACGAGCAGTATTGAGTTCGCCTGAGAACGTAATAGTTTGTCCATTAAAACCAACAGGTAGTTTATTAGAATAACCTTGCATGGTATTTACAGCTTGATCAAGACTTGAAAAGGCCACCCAAGCCGAATTTTCGGTATCGTATGAATTTAGGTAACTCCCTGCAAAAAATTGTGCTGTACTGTTTTTTACGGGTGTTGAAACATAATGCCACTCATCTTTACTTGGAATATATCTTTCTACACTAATGCCACCGCTTCCTTTTGCACCGTAAACTATGGGACCATTATCAATAAAACATGCGGTTCCACTAGCATCCGATTTTAATATTAAGCCAGCATTAATAGTAGTTGATCCACTTACACTAATACAACGACCGGCAGCTATTTGAACTTGGCCAGCTCCTGCTCCAATATTAAAATCACCTTGTACAATGCCATCAAAATCAAGGGTTGGACTACCGGAAAGCACTTCAATATTTTCAATTCCATTGGGTCCTGTAATCATATCTGAGGAAATTCCTGCATCTCCCGATATCCAAAGTTCAGCATCTGGTCCATAAGTTATTTGATGACCATTGGCACTAAAACCTGCAGAACTTAACAAAAATAACGACTCAATATTCAAGTCGCCATCTAAAACAGTTGAACCACTTCTGACAATATAAAGCATATCCAAATTATTTAAATCAGAAGGTATATGAAATACACTTTTGTTTTTTGTTTCCTCTAATATATCTAACTCACTGTCACCTCCGGATACATGAGGCAATAATCTACCATTAACAATATTAATGTTTTGATGTAGCTTCAATACACCACCGGATGCTCCATTTCCAATATTCAAATCGCCATCGATCAAATTTAACTGATTGTGTATTTCTACAATTCCATCAAAAGCAACTCCATGGTTACCAGGCACGTTTATTGTTAAATTATGGAGATGCTCAAAATTAAAATATATTTCTAGTCTGATCACCCTATCATTAATAATTATCAAATTCGACAATTCGTTATAAACAATATGATTTTCGTTTCCAAATAATAAACCGCCAATAGTAAGTGTATTATCTTCTACAAAAAGATCATCATGGCTATCAAAATGCAAATTATTATTAAATGTAACATCTCCAGTTAAATAGGAATCAGCACCCGCATCAAAAGTAAATTCTTCGTAAAAACCACTTGGAATATCTTGTCTACCAGCACCATTAAAAACTGTGGCTCCTGATACTGTAACAAAGGAAGATTCATTAGTAGATTTTGCAAGATTCAATAATTGGCCACTATTATTTAAATCACCACGTACATTTAAATTACCATCAACACCAAGGCTAACTGTAGCGCCAGCTTCTATCGTTAGGTTTCTGCAATTTGCTATCATATTGCTTATCAATGGCTGATTGGCAGCCAGAGCATCTATTATAACATCGGTAGCCCCATTAGGCACATTGATATCTACCCAGTTGTTAGGGTCTCCCCAATTAGTACTCACAGCACCCGACCATTCTCCTCCAAATGCCATGGCCATTGAATAAATATAAACTGTTCCTTCTTTTACAGGATCTACTATATCGCGTTCCGTTTTATGAGCTCCAATAAGCAAATAATCATCGGACAAAGCACAAGCATATCCAAATTCATCACTTAAAGCAATATCGGATGATTGTAAAGAAGTCTCGATCATTCCATTGGTATATTCATAAATATATGTTTTACCCGTCTCACTATCGAAGCCATAAGCTCCTACAGCTAAATGTGTTAAATTTAAATCTAAAGAAAAACCAAACATATCACCTGCAACACCATCGCTACTGTATTGTGTACCCGCATTAGCCCAAACACCTGCGTTTTTTTGAAACAGATTTACATTTCCAATAATACTTCCCCCATTAGGACCCGGAGCACCAACTACTAAATGGTCTCCTAATACAGAAACAGCTGCTCCAAATTTAGAATAATCTTCGGAAACCATTGCTTGCAGCATTGTTTCGGACCAATTAAACCCATCCCATTCATAAATATAACTAGCACCTATAGCATGACCATTCTCAACACCTCGATTTGGAGCTCCAACAACAACCACATCGCCTTCTAGATCAACGGCATAGCCAAAGTTATCTCCACCACCAACACCCCCACCAGGGGCACCACCCCATCCATTAGATGCTGTAAGTTTTGTTTTATAAATCCACACACCTGTTTCGTATCTATACACATGCGCACAACCAATGTTTTCACGGTCTGGGCCTCCACCAACTAATGAGTGTTGCTCAGAAGGATCACCTACTACTGCCCAATCACCAGAGATAGCAACTGACCATCCAAACTCGTTTTCAACTCTCACTTCAGGAGATAAACTAGCTACTTTTAGGAATAAATTGGAACCGGCATCATAGGAATAAATAAAAGCCATTCCATCGGGGCCAATATCTCCCTCCATATCAGAGTCGTAGGCATAAGCACCTACAATAATATTATCGCCACTAATATCTACAGAACATCCATAGTACATCCCAATAGGTGATGCAGGATTATTATTGTATGCAAAATAATTAGGTTCATCAATGTCTTGATAGTGCTCCCAATTTCCATTTGGAAGTACTTTATATATAGAAATCATTCCGGCATTGGGATAATCAGAACCTTGAAAATGGCCAACTTGCCACATATTTCCTACTACTGCCCATCCTCCATCGACGGCTACGGCATTAGCAAATTGTTTTGTTCCATTAAAAAACTGCTCATCTATTTGAGCAAAAGTATGCATGCCTATTAGCATTGCAAGAAAAAAATAAATATTTTTCATATGTTTTTGTTATGTTATTTATGCCAAAAATAACAGTATATAGTATCTAATAAAGCCTTAAATAGTATTTGGCAGTCCTCCCTTATTATTTGGTAAAATCAACTGTTATTAATTACAATAAAGAATCTATATTGCTATTGTATTTTTAAAAAATCTTAAAAGAAAGTAGTTTAACAATGTTTAACCCAAGCAAATGTATTTGCTTATTAATTTTGCCATGTTCATTGAAAGGTATAGATAGTGGAAACTATTAAATGAAATAATACCACATCTACTAAGTTTATAAATTAAAAAGCAAACAGATGAAAAAGCAAAATTTTTTATTCGTTATCATTGGTGTGCTTTTAGGAAGCACTTTGATATTATCCTTATCAAAAAACAATGACGAAAAAATTAATCCCAACCAACTGCAAGTTCAAGCAGTAAATTATCTACCACCCAAAACACCCGAGAATTTTGTTGAAGCAGCAGACAAAACAGTAAATTCTGTTGTACATATTAAAACAAAAATGAGACGAAAGAATAGTGTCTACGATTTTTATTATGATTTTTTTGGTCATCCACATGCTCGCGAACACCGTCAACCCATGTATCAGGCAAGTGGAAGTGGTGTTATTATTAGCAAAGATGGCTATATTATCACAAATAATCATGTGGTAGAAAACGCCGATGAGATTGAAGTCATATTGAACGATAAAAGAAAATTTACGGCAAAAATAATTGGTACCGATCCATCAACAGACTTAGCTGTGATAAAAATAGAAGCCGAAGATTTAGCCTATTTGCAATTTGGAAATTCTGATGAAGTGAAAGTAGGTGAATGGGTATTGGCAGTTGGCAATCCTTTCAATTTAACATCAACTGTAACAGCTGGTATAGTGAGTGCCAAAGCTCGTAATATTAATATTTTAGGTAGGGAAAATAACTCGGCCATTGAAAGCTTTATTCAAACAGATGCAGCTGTGAACCCCGGTAATAGTGGAGGAGCATTAGTTGATACAAAAGGTTTGTTGATAGGAATAAATGCTGCTATTGCAAGTAATACTGGATCCTATACCGGTTATGCTTTTGCAATACCATCAAATTTAGCTAAAAAAGTTGTAGCCGATCTTATTCAGTATGGGGAATCGCAAAGAGGATATCTTGGCGTAAGCATTGCCGAAATGACCGAAGAAATAGCAAACGACATTGGTATAGATGCCATTAAAGGAGTATATTTAGCCAAAGTATTAAATAATGGCGCTGCACACGAAGCAGGAATTCCAGAAAATTCTGTGATACTTAAAGTAAATAATCAGGTGGTAAACAGCCCTTCAGAATTAATGGCCAAAATTGGTGAGTTCCGACCCGGAGAAATCCTAAATATTGATGTTTTTAGTGATGGTGAAGTGCAAAATTACAGCTTACAGTTAAGAAATATGTACGGCAATACTGAAATAGTAAACACTGATAATAGTTCCTTTATAAAAGAACTTGGTGCCAGTTTTCAGAAACCCGATGAAGACTTAATGCAAGGACTCAATATAAAATATGGTATGCAAATACAAGCATTGCAATCTGGAGCACTTAGAGTAAAAGGTATTCAAAATGGCTTTATCATCCTAAGAATGAACAAGCTTCCCATACACTCAATTGCAGATATAAAAGACGTGATAAATGGCGTTCAAGGAGGATTACTAATAGAGGGTATTTATCCTAATGGATTAAGAGTTTATTATGGAATTGGTTTAAAATAACACTACATAAATCAGGGGAATTACTGAGGAAAAAGCAAAGGAAAATATTAGTAATTTCGCGCAAGAATTGAATGTAAAACAATTAACATCATTTAAAACGAGAAAACATGGCTCAAGGAATTTATCACGTACCAAACGTACCATTGGCAAAAAATGAACCGGTTCTTGAATACAAAGCAGGATCACCAGAAAGAGCTCAATTGAAGGCTGCTATCAAAGAAATGAAAAGTGTAGAAAAAGACATCCCTATGATTATTAACGGGAAAGAAATTCGCACTGATACAAAAAAATCAATACATCCTCCTCATGAAATAAAACACACACTTGGATATTTTTACCAAGGCGGTGCTGAGGAAATAACTATGGCTATTGATGCCGCCCTAAATGCTAAAGAAGCATGGGCTGGTTTATCATGGGATAATAGGGCTGCTATCTTTTTGAAAGCTGCTGATTTAATCGCAGGACCATATCGTGCAAAAATCAATGCTGCTACAATGCTATGTCAATCAAAAAATGCTTTTCAAGCTGAAATTGACTCTGCATGCGAATTAGCAGATTTTTTACGTTTTAATGTTCAATACATGACTGAGATTTACCAGTCGCAACCAGAAAGCTCAAAAGGCATTTGGAATAGAGTACAACAAAGACCTTTAGAAGGATTTGTTTATGCCCTCACTCCCTTTAACTTTACTGCTATTGCAGGTAACCTTCCATCGAGCCCTGCACTGATGGGAAATGTTGTGGTTTGGAAATGCTCCAACTCACAAGTGTATTCTGCTCAAGTAATTATGGAAATATTCCAAAAAGCTGGCCTTCCTGATGGAGTAATCAACTTGGTATTTGTTCCCGGCTCAACAAGTTTCAAGGTTATTTCCAGCCATCGCGAGTTTGCCGGAATACACTATACAGGATCTAGTGCAGTTTTTCATAATATCTGGAAAACTGTAGCTAATAATGTAGCTAATTATAAATCTTTTCCTCGAATTGTTGGCGAAACCGGAGGTAAAGACTTTATTATGGTTCACAAATCTGCTGACCCAATAGAAGTAGCTACTGGCATGTCCCGTGGCGCTTTTGAATACCAAGGTCAAAAGTGTTCAGCAGCATCAAGAGCTTATATTCCTTCAAATTTATGGGATGATATAAGAGCCAAACTAGAAAAGGATATGGCATCTATGAAAATGGGTACTGTAGAAGATTTTAGCAATTTTATTAATGCAGTGATAGATGAGGCTTCTTTTGACAAGCTGGCATCCTATATTGATAAAGCAAAATCTGATAAAGACGCTGAAATAATCATTGGAGGTACTTACGATAAATCAGAAGGATATTTTATCGCACCTACAATTATTTTAACTTCAAATCCACAGTATGTAACCATGCAAGAAGAATTGTTTGGTCCTGTTTTAACTGTGTATGTTTACGATGAGGATAAATTTGAAGAAACTATGGAGATTCTAGATAAAACTTCTCCTTATGCTTTAACCGGTGCTATATTTGCAAAAGACAGATATGCAGTTGAATTAGCCACATCAAAGCTTGTAAATGCAGCAGGTAATTTCTATATTAACGATAAACCTACCGGCGCTGTTGTAGGTCAGCAACCTTTTGGTGGTGCTCGTGCATCCGGAACCAATGACAAAGCAGGATCTGCCTTAAATTTATTACGTTGGGTTTCTCCTCGTACTATCAAGGAAACTTTCTTGAGCCCTACTGATTAT
>Ga0256826_1002619_pt1 | contig 10900 bp, 10 predicted proteins | sample CV79metaG_FD_185975 | JGI IMG/M metagenome (GOLD analysis project Ga0256826, IMG submission 185975) | Hydrothermal vent microbial communities from East Pacific Rise, Pacific Ocean - CV79 | ecosystem: Environmental > Aquatic > Marine > Hydrothermal vents | place: Pacific Ocean: East Pacific Rise... | reverse complement strand
GTTTCTACTATTAGAAACCTTGATGCTATTGGATTAAATGGGAACTATCATCCTTTTTGTAAAAAGGTTATTAACTAATGTCTAACTATTTTGCACATGAAACAGCTATTGTAGATAATGAAGTAACTATTGGAAAAGGTACAAAAATTTGGCACTTTTCGCATATTCTTTCTAACTCAATAATTGGAGAAAACTGTTCATTTGGTCAGAACTGTGTTGTTGGTCCAAAAGTCACTATGGGTTCAGGTGTAAAAGTTCAAAATAATGTTTCTGTTTATGAAGGTGTAGAAGTAGAAGATGATGTTTTTCTTGGACCATCGATGGTTTTTACCAATATCATTAATCCAAGAGCATTTATTCAAAGAAAAGAAGAATTTAAAACTACCCTTCTAAAAAAAGGATGCTCCATCGGTGCCAATGCAACTATTGTTTGTGGTGTAACCGTTGGAGAGTATGCTCTTATTGGTTCAGGAGCTGTTATCAATAAAAATGTTAACCCTTATGCATTGATGGTTGGGGTACCTGCTAAACAAATTGGTTGGGTAGGTATAAGTGGTAATACCTTAGCTTTTGTGGAGAATAAAGCAGAAGATGAGTTTGCCAACTATCAACTAATAGATAATAACTTAAAAGTAGAAAGAAAATAAGATGCAGATAGACTTCGCAAAATTACAATATCAATATCAACTCTATAAAGAAGAGCTAGACCAAGCCATTCATGGTGTACTCGATAAATCAAACTATATTATGGGTAATGAAGTGAAAGATTTAGAAACTAACCTTCAAACCTTTACAGGTGCTAAATATGCCATTACTTGTTCAAGTGGAACAGATGCTCTGCTTTTAGCCATGATGGCTTTAGACATCCAACCTGATGATGAGATTATTACCACTCCATTTACTTTTATTGCAACAGCAGAAACCATGGCTTTTCTAAAAGCTAAACCAGTGTTTGTAGATATAGATGAAAAAACTTATAATATTAACCCTTCTAAAATAGAAGAAAAAATTACTTCAAAAACCAAAGCTATTATGCCTGTAAGCCTTTATGGTCAACCTGCTGATATGGATGCTATTCAAGCTATTGCAAATAAGCATAACTTAAAAATTATTGTAGATGGAGCTCAAAGTTTTGGCTCTACCTTTAATGGTAAAACAGATTCAAACTTAGGTGATATCTCTACCACAAGTTTTTTCCCTGCAAAACCACTTGGATGTTATGGAGATGGTGGAGCAGTATTTACCAACAACCAAAAACTAGCAACTAAAATCCAATCTCTAAGAGTACACGGTCAATCAAAAAGATATCACCATAAATATATCGGTATGGGTGGAAGATTGGACACCATACAAGCAGCAGTGCTAAATATTAAACTTAAACATTATAAAAAAGATTTATCACTTCGTCAAGAAGTAGCAAATAAATACACAAAAGCACTAAAAACTAATAACCAAAAACTAATAACTCCTATCGTAGAAAATGATAGAACTTCTGCTTGGGCTCAATACTCTGTAAGAGTAAAAAATAGAGATGAACTTCAAGTCAAATTAAAAGAGCAAGGTATTCCTACAGCAGTTCATTACCCAATGCCACTTCATCTGCAAGAGTGTTTTACTTATCTTGGATATAAAAAGGGAGATTTTCCAATTGCAGAACAAGTTTCTAAAGAAATTATGAGTTTGCCTATGAATCCTTATGTTAGTGATAAAGAGATAGAACATATATCAAAGGGAATCAGTGAAATACACTAAAGATTTCAAAAAAGTACTACAGATTTTAACTCCTAAAGAGAGAAATGAATTAAAAATAATATTTATTTTAATGATAATAGGTATGCTTTTTGAAACTTTTGGAATAGCTATTATTATACCTTTTATAAGTTTTTTAGTAGATGGAAATTTTATAGAAAAATATCCATAGTTAAAACCTTTAGTGGAAAGCTTAGGAAATCCATCTCAAGAGACTTTGGTTTTTATAGCGTTAGGACTATTTTTATTATTTTATATTCTCAAAAACTTATATTTAATATTTTTAACTTGGACACAAACAAAATTTTCATCCAAAACATTAGCCAATCTATCTAATAGATTATTTCAACTCTATCTTTCTCAACCATATATATTTCATCTAAATAATAATTCAGCTACATTAATTAGAAATATTATTGGAGAAACATTTAGTTTTGGAAAATTTAGTTTACAAACAACACTTTCCTTATTTTCTGAACTATTCGTTTTAATTGGTATTTTAACTCTTTTAATGATTTTACAACCTATTGGTACTCTGGTTATTTTTTCTATCATTGTTTTTTTTGGAGGACTTTATTATGGACTAACTAAAAAGAAAATTCTATTCTGGGGGAAAAAAAGACAAGAACTTGATGGAAAGAGAATGCAACATTTACAACAAGGACTGGGTGGAATTAAAGCAATAAAACTTTCAGGACTTGAAAAAAACTTTTTATCTCTATATAAAAATGACACTAACATTAGTACACAATTAAATCAAAAGCTTAGTTTTTTAAATGAGGTACCAAGATTTCTTATTGAAATAATTATGATGACAGGATTAATTGCTCTTGTGGTTACTATAATCATAGTTGATGGTTCTACTGAAAATGTTCTCTCTTCTATTGGGCTATTTGGAATGGCAGCATTTAGGCTTATGCCATCATTTAATAGAATAATGTATGCCCTACAAAATATGAAATATGGTACACCCATAGTTGATTTACTTTATAAAGATTTAACAACTTTAGAAAAAGAACAAATAGCCCCATCAACTCAAAAACAATCTTTCCAAAATAAAATAGAAATTGAAAATATTGTTTATTTCTATCCAAATAGCGATAAAAGTGTATTAAAAGACATTTCTCTGTCTATTAAAAAAGGTGAGTCTATAGGATTTATAGGTCAGAGTGGAGCTGGTAAAAGTACTATGGCTGATATTATATTAGGATTATTAACTCCTAAATCAGGTGATATACGAGTAGATAATCAAAGTATATATAGTAACTTACAAGCTTGGCAAAAAAATATAGGTTATGTACCTCAGTCAATATTTTTAACAGATGATAGTTTAAGAAGAAATATTGCTTTTGGACTTAATGATAACGAAATAGATGATAAACAAGTATGGAATGTACTAAAATTAGCACAACTTGATGAATTTGTAAAAGAACAACCTGAAGGATTAAATACCTTCGTTGGAGAACAAGGAGTAAAACTTAGTGGTGGGCAAAAACAAAGAATAGGAATAGCTAGAGCATTGTATCATAACCCAGAAATACTCTTACTTGATGAAGCAACCAGTGCCTTAGATAACCAAACAGAAGCTTCATTTATGAGTATGATAAATAATTTACATGGAGACAAAACCATTATAATTATAGCTCATCGTTTAAGTACTATTGAAAAGTGCGATAGAGTATATAAATTTGATAAAGGGGAAATAGTTAAATCAGGTTCCTATATAGAAGTTATAGAAGAGAATTATAATGCTAACAAATAAACTTATTAGTGTTGTTATCCCTGTATATAATGCAGAAAAATATATACGAGAGACTATAGAGAGTATTTTAAATCAATCTTATCCTTATTTTGAATTAATCATAGCTGATGATGGCTCAACTGATAATAGTAAAAAAATCATTGAAGGTTTTAATGATAATAGAATTATTCTTTCTCATAATGTAAAAAATGTTGGTAAAACAGAAACAGTCAATAGACTACTAAAATTATGTAAAGGTGAATATATAACCATACATGATGCTGATGATATCAGTTTACCAAATCGTTTTGAACTTTTAATTAAAACATTTAATGAAGATAAACAACTAGGAATGATTGGTTCATGGGCTGAGATAATTTCAGAAGATGGAAAAATTTTAATAGATATAGATAAAAGACCCCAAAATGATCAAGAGATAAAAAATAAAATTATACAAAGTAGTACTTTCTGTGGTGCCACAGTAATGATAAAAAGAGAAGTTTATGAAAAAATAGGAGGGTATAGAACATACTTTGAGCATTTAGGGTATCAGGATTATGACTGGACTTATTTAATCTCTGATAGTTATAAAGTCTATAATATCCAACAACCATTATATAAATACAGACAAGTTCCACAAAGCCGTTCAAAACGAGTAGATGCTAAAAGAGTTATTAGCGATAAACTGGTGCAATTTTTAGCAAAACAAAGAAGAGAAAACAATGGTATAGACTGTTTAATGCAAGGAGATGAAGAACCAATAAATAACTATATGGAAGAACTTTTAGTTCCTTATAAAAATGACTCATCACTTATATATCGTGAGTTTGCTAGTAGTTCCATGTATAATAATATGAAAAAAAGAGCTATTAGTTTATCTTGGAAAGCAATACAAACCAAACCACTTAAGCTAGTTAATTGGCGAACTTTATTTTATTGTATAAGAAAGTAATTGAATGCGTAAAACAAAAGTAGTTTTAATAACAGAATACTTCCCATATTCACATGATTATGAGATTTTTTTAGAAAAAGAAATAGAGTATTGGGAAGAACAAAAAGATACTCAGTTAATTATATTACCTATGTATAAGGATAATAACGTTAGAAATATACCACCTAACATAATAATAGATAATAGTTTAGCAGATTACTTGGCTACCAAAGAATATGAATTAGAAACAAATAACTATAAAATTCTACATCTATTAAACTCTTTAAAAAATAAAATATTTTGGAAAGAAATTTTTAGAGAGATTATAAAACAACCTTCTCTAATACAAGAACTTCTTTTTTCATTAAGAAAATTTGACCTTTATAAAAACTTTTTTCAAGAGTATCTCAAAACTAATAATATTAATATTTTTTATACATATTGGTATACAGAAATAACCTATGCCCTACAAATTTTAAAAAATAAATATAAATATAAATTAGTAACTCGTGTACATGGCTATGATTTATACAAAGATAGAACATTTAAAAACTATATGCCTCTGAGAACACAATTTACTAAAGATATAGATAAAATTTTTACACTATCAAACAAAGCTATAACTTATATGATGAATGTTTATGGTTATAAAAAAGAATTATTAAAGGTTTCTAAACTAGGAGTAGAAGATTTAAATATTATTACTAAACCTTCAGAAGAGAATAATTTAAATATTGTTTCTTGCTCTTCTTTAATACCAATAAAGAGAGTAGATAAAATTATAGATACACTCTCCTTACTAGCAAAAGAACAACCAAACCTCTCTATAAAATGGACTCATATAGGAGATGGTAAACTATATAATACTCTCTATGACAGAGCAACAAAAAAATTAAAAGATTCAAATATAAGCTTTATTTTTTTAGGGTTTTTATCGAATAAAGAAGTTTTTGAATTTTATAAAAAAAATGAAGTTGACCTTTTTTTAAATTTAAGTGAATCTGAGGGTGTACCTGTTTCTATTATGGAGTCTATGAGTTGTCATATCCCCATAGTAGCACCTGATATAGGTGGAATATCAGATATGGTTGTTTCAGATTTTAATGGTGTTCTCTTAAGTAAGAGTCCTGAAATAGAGGAGATAGTTCAAGCACTAAAAAATACCTTATATTTCAAAAATAAAACGATTAGAGAAAATAGTTATTTACAATATAAAAAATTATATGATGCAAAGTTAAACTATAGTCAATTTATTAAAAGAGTAATAAATGACAACTAAACAAATCCTAATCATCTCCCCTGAACCCTGGAAATGGCAACATGTAAGTAAACATCATTATGCCATTACTTTAGCTCAAAGAGGATATAATATCTATTTTCTAAATCCACCTAAAGCATTAGAGAGTATGGAGTTTATCGAAACAAACTTTGAAAACTTATATGAGATAGAAACACCTCAAGTTTTTAAAGGCTTACGTTTTTTACCAAAATTTTTGAGAGTTTACTTAGAATCTAAATGGTTAAAAAAACTAGAAGAAGAAATTGGTTCAAAATTTGATGCTATTTGGCTTTTTGAAAACTCTAGATTTTATAATATGCAGTTTGCAAAAGATAGATTAAAGATTTACCATCAAGTAGATTCTAGTCAAAATTTCCATATAAAAGAAGCAGCAAGTAGTGCAGATATCTGTTTTTGTGTAACTGATTATATCAAAAGAGATTTACTGCCTTACAATAAAAAGGTTTTTAAAATATCTCATGGTATAAATTTTTCCAAACAAGAACTTTTTTTATCAAAAGAACAATTAGAAAGATTTACTAAAAATAGTATCAATGTTGCGTATATAGGAAATCTTGATATGATTTATATTAATGAGCAAATACTCCATAATCTTGTTTTAAGCTATCCAAATATTACATTTCATTTTGTGGGAAGTTACTCTGAAAATGGAGCATTATATAAACTGTGTAAAGATATAGAAAATGTCATTTGGTGGGGAAGAGTAGATAGTGCTTTAATCCCTTCTATTTTAGAAAAGATTGATGTAACACTTCTTCTCTATAGGGTTGAAGAGTATAGAGAACAGTTGGCAAACTCACATAAAATACTTGAATACCTCCATAGTGGTAAAGTAACCGTTGCAACATTTACAGATGAATATAAAGATAAACGAGAACTTTTAAAAATGGTTGATAACTCTAATGACTATATAGAAAAGTTTAAAGAAGTTGTTGAAAACTTAAAAATTTATAACGCTAAAGAGAAACAACAAGAAAGAATAAAGTTTGCAAAAAGCCATAGCTATGATAATCAGCTTAACAAAATTGTATCACTTATTCAAAAGCACGGAATGGAGCTATAATGACAAAAAAGGGTGATAAAGTATCATGGATTTATCTTTTTATTTTCTTTACACTTGTTGTATTGCCCGATTGGGTAGAAGTTTTTGTAACACACATACCCATAAAAATGGCTATAGGAGAACTTTTAAGAGCTTATTTGGTTTTACTGATTCCTTTTATCTTTTTTACTAAATGGTATCGGGTATACCTTTTATTACTTTTAGTATTAGCTATTACTCTAAACCTATTTGATATAGGTTTTTTATATCTTTACCATGCTCGTATAGACCAAGTAGCATTTGATGTTGCAATGCAAACAAATATACAAGAAGCTATAGAGTATACTGATGGCTATAGAGTCTATTTAATCATAGGATTTATTATAAATGCCATTGTACTAACAATCGTCTATAAAAGAATCAAGTTTAATAATACGAGAAATTTAAAGATATTAAGTTTAATATCTTTATTGATTATTCTTTTTATGACCTACAGAAGCTCTAAAATCATTTATAAAAAAGTGGATTATCAAACATTTTCTGAAGTCTTATATACCAATATTGTTACAACTAACTCTCCGTGGATACTGTTTAAATTTGCTTTTAAACATATAGAAAAACAAAAAGAACTAGATACTTATAAAAAAATAAAAAAAGACTTTTTATTTAATGCTAAAAAGATAGACGATAAAAAGCAGATACATGTTTTAATTATAGGTGAAGCATCAAGATATGATCATTGGCAGATAAATGGATACCATCGAGAGACTTCACCTTATTTAATGAAAGAAAGAAATATCTTATCTTTACCAAATGTAGTAACAGGTGCAGGTGCTACAAACTGGTCTGTACCTATGATGATTTCTCCTTCTGATGCTCGTAATTTTAATGATACACTAAAGAAAGGTTCACTTGTTCAAGCCTATAAAGAAGCTGGATATAAAACTTACTGGTTATCGAACCAAGACTGGTTTCCATATTTAAATATTCATATAGATGAAGCAGGTGAACAATTTTTCCTTAAAAAAGAAAATAGATTTGCTTATGATAAAGAACTTTTACCTACATTTGAAAAAATATTAAAAGAAAATAAAGACAATTATACACTTATAGTTCTACATATTATGGGAAGTCATTGGCGATATGATAAACGTAATCCTAAAAAATTTGATATATTTAAACCATCTATAGATAGAGACTCTTTCATAAGAATGGATAACTATAAAGAGAAAAAAAGAATTATCAATAGTTACGATAACTCTATAGTTTATAATGATGATTTTATTCACCTAGTATTAGAAGAACTAAAAAAACTTAAAGTCCCTACAACGATGACTTTTGTTGCTGACCATGGTGAAAATTTATATGATAATTCTAAAAAACTTTTTGGTCATGGAAGGCATATAAACCCATATGTATATAGAGTTCCTTACTTTTTTTGGTATTCAAAAAGCTATGAAAAGGAATATGGAAACAAAATATTAAATATTAAAAATAATCAAAAAAATAAAATAACTTCCTCTACAAATTTGTTTTATTCTATATTAGATATAGGTCAGGTTAGATACAAAGATATTAATACTTCTAAAAGTATATTCTCTAATCAGTTTTTAGAAGAAAAAAGAGTTGTGTTAGAGGGCTTATCCCCTGTAGACTATGATCAATTTATAAATAATTTCAAGGTAAAAAAATGACTTTACTATATATTAATTCTTGGTCTATAAAAGATCCATTAACTATATCTTCAACATTACCAAACTTAAGAGTTTTATCAGATTCATCATTAATAAAAGAAATTATTTTTATCACGCCAGAGTATCAAGAAGTTAAAAATATAGAAATAGATATAAAGAAGGTTAAACATTTTACAATACATCTAAATTTATGTACACAACCCTTTTTATTAAAATATATTTGTCAAGAGTTACAAGCAAAGAAAGTCTTAAAAAAAATATCTCATCAATATAAAATTGATCGTATTTTAGCAAGAGGTTCTTCAGCAGCAGGTAAAGCATTATGGGTTCATAAAATAACAAAAAAACCTTTTTATATAGAGAGTTTTGAACCACATTCTGAAGTTATGAAAGAATCAGGAGTTTGGAAGCCTTATGATCCTAGATATATTGTTCAAGCATTGTGGGAACAAAAAAGTATAAAAAAGGCTACTGGCTTACTACCTGTTTCAAATAATTATGCAAAAAAACTTGTTAATCAATATAGAAGAGAGAATAAGTCTATAGCAATGGTACCTTGTACTGTTAATAGTGATAAATTTATATTTAACTTTAAGAAAAGGCTAGAGATTCGTCAAAAATTATCAATTGACAATGATGCCATTGTAGGTATTTATGTAGGTAAATTTGGAGGAATATATTATGATAAAGAAGCTTTTGAAGCTTTTGAAAATGCATTTAAAAGTATTAGAAATTTTCATTTAATATTACTATCTCCAATAAAAGAAGATGAATTAAAACATAAAATAAGTAACTTTCCAAAAATTGATTTAACAAGATTTCACCATGCATTTGTTCCTCATAAAGAAATAGCAGACTATTTAAGTGCTTCTGATTTTGCTTATGCTTTAATTAAATCACAGCCTAGTACCAGATATTGTTCTGCTATTAAAATAGGTGAATACTGGGCAAATGGATTACCAATAATCATATCTAAAGGGGTTGGAGATGATTCTGATATAATAGAGGATACTCAACTAGGAGCTATATATAAACCACAAATAAATAATCATAAAGAATGTATAAACAAAGTATTAGAAATCTCTAAACAAAAAGATTATAGAAAAAAAATAGTTGATTTGGCTATAAAATATAGGAATCCACAAATGATAAAAAACAGTTATATAAAGTTAGGATTTGTAGATGAAAAATAGCCCTTTAGTATCAATTATTATGCCAGCATATAATGCAGAAAGATATATAAAAGAATCGATAGGTTCAACACTAAATCAAAGTTATGAAAATTTAGAATTAATCATAATAAATGACGGTAGCATTGATGAAACAGAGAACATAATAAAATCTTTTACTGATAAAAGAATAATTTATATAAAACAAAAAAACATGGGAGTAAGTGAAGCAAGAAATAGAGGTCTAACTATCGCACAAGGTAAGTATATTACTTTTTTAGATGCTGATGATGTTTTACCTAAAAAGAGTATTGAAGTTAGAACTAATTATTTAGAAGAAAATGCAAATATTGACTTAGTGGATGGAACTATTATCGTAAAAGATGGAAAAATGGAAAATATAATTAGAAGATACCAACCATATTATAATGGAGAGCTTTTATCTAAACTTTTAAAAATTGATGAAAAAGTTTTTTTTAATGTTTGTTATTTTTTTAAAAAAAGCATATTAAATGATATATTTTTCAAAACTAAAATGACTCATGGAGAGGATTTGCTTTTTTATATAGATTTGTCTTCCAAAAATATCGTAAATTATTCTTATGTAAATGAAATAGTCTATTTATATCGTAGTGGACATGTCTCTGCAATGTCAAATATGGATGGATTAGAAAATGGTTATCTAACTCTACTCGATAGTGTTAAAAATATTAAAAATATTTCTTTTTTTCAAAAAAGTTATTTTCGTTATAAAGTTAGTCGTATTTTATTTTTGAGTTGGTTGTTTGACGCTAAAAAACCATGCAAGGCATTTCGCAGTTTACTATATACCTTATTAAATATAAAGAAGAAATATGCTCTTTAACAGCTACGAGTTCATATTTGTATTTTTACCTCTAACATGGTTTATCTATTTTTACTTAAATAGTAAAAAACTAACAGAACTAAGCAAAGGCTTTTTAGTATTTTCTTCTCTATTCTTCTATAGTTGGTGGAATATAGCCTATTTACCTCTTATTCTAATCTCTATGCTTTTTAACTATACCTTAGGTTCAAGTTTGGCTAAAAATAATAATAGTAAGTATCGTAAGCAGATATTGATATTTGGCATAGTTGCTAATTTATTACTTTTGGGCTACTTTAAATATGCTGATTTTTTTATAGAAAATATTAATTTACTAACAGATAGTCATATTCATCTATTACACTTAGCACTACCACTTGCTATTAGTTTTTTTACATTTCAACAGATTTCTTATCTTGTTGATAGCTAT
>Ga0256826_1002618_pt1 | contig 10902 bp, 10 predicted proteins | sample CV79metaG_FD_185975 | JGI IMG/M metagenome (GOLD analysis project Ga0256826, IMG submission 185975) | Hydrothermal vent microbial communities from East Pacific Rise, Pacific Ocean - CV79 | ecosystem: Environmental > Aquatic > Marine > Hydrothermal vents | place: Pacific Ocean: East Pacific Rise... | reverse complement strand
TCAAAACGATAAATTTAGACAGATGAGGTTTGAGATAGATTCAATTTTTGAGATACTTGATAGTGATATGAACAAACGGTATATTTATGCTATGTTGTCGATTCATCAATCTTTAGAAGAGATAAACAATCATTTTATAGATGATAGAAATGGAGTTTGGTGTGATTCTAAAAGAGCTATAGATGGTAAAACCACTACTAAAAATAAGATTTTAGAGATACTTCATAAAAAACTGAATCTGTATAACTTTGATAATAAGATTCAAGAGATAACCCATCTAAGAAATGGTGTAATACACCCAAACAACAAAAAAGTTTCTATAGATAGCAGTCAAATTGTAGCTTGGTTCAAAATGCTCCAAACCATTTTAAAAAAGGTATCAAGTGACCAACCAAACCACTAGAGTATTAGAACTTTTAAAACGCTTTAATAACAATCAAAAAATCTGTATAGAGGCTCTACAAAACGATATTTTATGGGAAAATAGAAGTGAAAAGACCATAAGAAGAGATTTGGATGTCATCAAAGAGGTTTTTCCTGAATCCTTTCATCTGATTCGTGGAGAGAAGGGGTGCTATAAGGCTATTACAAGAAAGGTATTTGAAGAGTTTTTAGATGAGAGAAATCTATCTCTTTTGATTCAAACCTTTAATATTGCCCAAAGAAGTGAACTCTTTAAAAGTTTAGATATTGATAGGGCTGATAGAGTGATTATTGAACATAAACTCAAAGAGAGCAGAAAGATTTATGAGTTTAAAAATAAACCTTTTGAGTCTAAAAAGAGCAGTTATGAAGAGATGAAAAAGTTAGAACGTATTATCTATCATCAAAAATATACAACTATTAAATATCTTGTAAGAGATAAGGTTTATGAGTATAAGATTAAACCCTATAAGATAGTTTTTATGAATGAAAATTTTTATTTAGCTTCTGAAGTGGAAAATCAGAACTATCTCTTTTCTCTCTATAGAATCTCTAATATAAAAGAGGTTATAGAGGGTTCTAACACATTCTATAAAAACCTTGAAATAGAGGATTTTATTAAATTTATGCAGACACCTTTTGCATGGTATCAAAAGGGGTTTAGAAAACATTTGATAGATGTGGTTTTAGAGGTAGATAAAAGCAAAGCATACTACTTTGAATCAAAGAAGTTTTTAAGTTCTCAACAGATTATAGAGAGAAAAATAAATGGGAATCTGCTTATTGGGTATAAGATAACCCAAGAGATAGAGATTGACGAACTGATTAAACGGTGGTTGCCTTATGTTTGGGTGATTGAGCCTTTGAGTTTGAAGGATAAAATAGAAAAAGAGTTAAAAGGGTATCTTGCCTTGAATAGAAAATAAAGATGGTATTTGTAGGGTGCAGTTTTCAACGCACCACTATTAAAATTGGCAAAAGAAGAGCCTCCCCAAAAGGGTTAAAAAGCCTTTCGGCAAGAGTTTTATTGTATGAAAGCTTGGTTTTTTGATGCGTTGAAAACAGCACCCTACACATTAAACAAGCTCTTCTAGTTGTGGAGCATACCTCTCCTCTATCTCGTCCAACGCTTCAGAGGCAACCTCTAACCGTTCAAAGAGTTCATCTATCTCTTTTTGTAGTTTTCCTATATTTTGTGAGGCTTCTATCATGGTGTCGTTGTCTCCACTGTTTGAGGCTTCCATTAATCGTTTGTTTTCGGACTCTACCTCATCTTCTAGTTTCATGATTTTTTCTTCGCAGAACTCTAGCTCTTTTTTATGTGGAGCGTTCTCTTTGCTTCTTGCTTTGATGAGGGCTGAACGTAGTTTTTTTCGCTCTTTGTTGTCTATTTTTGGTTTGGTTGGTTTTGAAGAGGCAGATGTATCAATACCCTCCTCTTCCCAGCCTATTTTTTCTAGGAATTCATCGTAAGTTCCATCAAAATATTCTGCTTTGCCTTTATGAAAGATAATTAGAGCATCGGCTAAACGTCTTAATAACATCTCGGAGTGGGTAACCATAATGGTTGAGCCTTTGAACTTCTCTATGGCACTACATAGTGAATCTATAGAGTAGATGTCTAGGTGGTTGGTTGGTTCATCTAATAACAATAGGTTTGCTTCGGTGGCGATGATTTTACCCAACATTACACGGCTTCGCTCTCCTCCTGAAAGGACTGATATTTTTTTATCGGCTAACTCTCCTGAAAACATCATTGTTCCACAGATACTTCTTGTTTCGGCTATGCCTATCTTTAGGCTCACCGATGATATTTCATCAATAATGGTAGAAGAGGTACTTAACCTCTCAATATTGGTCTGTCCAAAGTGAGCCATAGCGGTTGAAGGGTGGAAGTTTAACGCTCCTTCTTGTTTTTCTAGCTCTCCAGAGATATAATTAAGCAAGGTTGATTTACCTTTACCATTTTTACCAATAATGGCAAGGGTTTTTCCATTCTCTAACACAAAAGAGAGATTTTCAAAGAGTTTTTCATCTTTTTTATATCCAAACCCTAAATTTTCGGCTCTTAAGTTTATCTTTGCAGGAGTCTCTTTATAGTTAAATGAGAAGTTTAAATTGCTCTCACTCTCTAGACTCTCCATATCGTCCATTTTGTCTAATATTTTCTGTTTAGATTGTGCCAACGCTGCTGTAGAGGCTCGGGCTTTGTTTCTGGCTACAAACTCTTCTAGCTCTTTTCGTTTTTTCTCTTGGTTTTGACGTGTCTTTTCATAGGTTTCATCACTAAGAAGCAGTGTATCATCATACTTTTTACTGTCTCCTTGAATCATATATAGTGATTTTCTTTGAATTCCCATGGTGTGTGTGGTTACAGCATCCATAAATTCACGGTCATGGGTAATAAGGATAACTTCGCCATCAAAAGTTCTAATAAACTGCTTTAGCCAACGTAGTGATAGTAAATCTAGGTAGTTGGTAGGTTCATCAAGCAGAAGCATATTGGGTTCAGTTGCCAAAAGTTTAGCAAGATTAATACGAATCTGATACCCACCAGAGAAGCTCATTGGGTCTTTCTCTAAATCTTCTGAACTAAAGCCCAAACCAAAGAGAATCTTTTCGATTTTATAGAAATTATACTGTTCATCTTCGCTCAAAATAAGAGAACACTCCTCTCTAACTGTAGGCTCGGTAAAGGTTAAATGTTGTCGAAGTGTTCCGATTCTATAGTTTTTAGGAATAGAGACATCCCCACTATCATGGCTCTCTTCATCTAAAATAATTTTAAAAAGCGTTGATTTACCCGAACCATTACGACCAATAAGCCCTATCTTTTGATTTGAATTCATCTTTAGATTTATATCTTTAAAGAGTACCTGCCCACCGAAACTTTTTGTTAGATTTGTTAGTTGTATCATTATTTTCCATTGCTATAGAGTTTTATTGGTGGGATTATAGCAAAATCGAAAGAAAAACATTAATGAATTAAAAAGTAAAAAATAAGCTATAATTCCTAAAAAATTAAGGGAAATTATATGTTTTTTAAACGATTTGTTCTACTACTTATAATTTTAACATCCACACTCTTTAGCTATGACTCTTTTTGGCAAAAACTTATTGAGATAGAAAATAGCTTCTTTAACAAAGAGACCATTATCGAATTGATTGAAAAAGATAGTAACAGAACCATTGTGGTCGATAGAAATGAAAGCTCTTCTCTATTGGATGAACAGTTTACGAGCTTCTCATCATTGATAAATCTGTTAAAGAACAACCCCTACTCATTGGATGTAAATAGAACCCTTTTTATTGACAATAAGAAAGTTAATAAAGAGATTAAACAGCTCACATTAAAAATTGATACCAATAAAAAATATGGTTATCAACAAGCCGTTCGTAGAGATACAATAAAACTACACTCTTTGCAACTAAAAAAACAGATTTATAATTTCTTTAACTATACTGCAAAAAACTGGACACTACTCGAAGAGGAGACCCTTCAAAAGTATATTGAAGATAACAAGAAACAGCTTCATACCATTATCAATATAGAAAAAAGTATTAAGTTGTATAACTCAATAAAAGATGAATCTAATGTTATGTCAAAAAAGATTAAAAAGAATTTTTTTATCTTATCTCAAGATTATTACTTTTTTGATAGTTTCTTAAACTATCTACAACTCAACAGTAACCTCTTTCACTATCGTTCACTTAGTAATCAACTACAAGTTGATAACCTTATTGATTATATCAACCAAAAGTCTATCTCAAAAGATGCCAATTTATATCTTCGTTATCTAAAAACCGATACAGGAAGGCTCTTTCTTTTCTGTGTTATTATTATGCTCTTTATTCTCTTTAACTACCTTGTATATAGACGTTTGTATAACTATTTCAAAGCAAAAATCTTAGAAGAAGAGGACGATACCGATTTCATTCTATTGGCAAACCTTAATAGAATTCGAATTCCTATATCACTGCTCATTAACAGTATTGGTCTTCAATTGGCATTAGAGATTTTAAACTATCCCAATAATTTAAGTGATAAAACCCATCTCTACTTCTCTATATTTTTCATTATCATAGTCTCGTATATTGTTATGCAAATAATAGAAAATATATTCTTTATCTATTTTCATACTTCGAGTAAAAGAAACATTACCCTACGAACAGAACTTATTAACCTTATACTCTCTGTTAGTAAGTTTCTTATCTTCTTGGTTGCAGTCTTAATTGCCTTTGTTAAAATGGACATTAATATATCGGGAGTTATTGCCTCGTTGGGGATTGGTGGTTTGGCTGTAGCACTAGCAGCAAAAGATACCCTATCTAACTTCTTTGGTCTTATAAAAATCATTTTTGATGAATCCTTTTCACAAGGAGATTGGATAAAAACTGCTGATGTAGAGGGAACAGTGGTTGAGATTGGATTTATCTCGACCAAAATTCGTACTTTTGACAATGCAATGATTACCGTTCCTAACGAAAAATTGGCAAATACCTCTCTTAAAAACTGGTCACGACGAACCATAGGAAGACGGATAAAGCTCTATATTGGAGTAACCTATAATTCAAACCAACAAGATATTCAAAATGCCATTAATGAGATAAACAACATGCTTCTTAATCATAAAGATATTAGTACACCAGAGAAGATAGATAAACATAAAATCAACAAACACTATCGCCGAAGCAATAAATTTGTCTCACTCGATAATAAACTTGGAATTAAAAGTAGTGTAATGGTCTACCTTGATAGTTTCTCGGATTCTTCTATGGATATTTTAATATATACCTTTGCAAAAACAACCAATTGGCAAGAGTGGTTGGCTGTAAAACAAGATGTTCTCTATAAAATTTGGGACATTATAGAAGCCAATAACCTAGAGTTTGCATTCCCTTCACAAAGTATCTATTTAGAAAATATGGAAAAAGAATAGGCTCTATTTCCCTTGCAAAAACCCCTGTTCAATGTTAACAAGAATGGGGTTTTGTTGCTTAAACTCCTCTTGTGTAAAGGTGAAACGAAAATTATCCATATACTCTACTAAAACCTCGTAAGCCTCACGAACCTCTTGAAATTTTTCAACGGAACCACCCTCCATATCGGGGTGGTATTTTCGTGAAAGTTTTAAATATTTTTTTCGAACATGCTCTTTTGTTGTTAAAGAGAGAAGCCCTAAACTCTCGACAGCATCCTGAAACTCACTTAGACTTACTTGGTGCATATTAAACCCTTGCACCCATCCAGTAGACACCATTAATAAAAGCACCAACTTGGGGTTCACTCTTTAAAGATTTAACTGAAGTGACCACCGTTAAATCTCCTTCTAATGCAGAGACTTCCAAAACATAAAATTGCTGATTTGAATAGCTATTTCTCTTGAGTTCTACACTTTTAATTTGAGAGATAAACATGGCATAGGGTTCAGGCTTATCATTTGCTTCTCCTTCTGGGGTCATTAAACCAACAGGAATAAAATAGGTCATAGAGAGTTCAGGCATCTCTTGAATAAACTCTTGAGGTGTAGCAAAATACTCTATCTCTGTAGGAAAAGCTACAAAAGGCAGAATTTCAGTTGAAGGAACATCAAGCACTCTCTCTTTTGCATTAACCACATCAAAAACAAAAGGATAGGTATGCCCTTGACTTTTAGCCAAATAGCGACTATCCAAAGAGGTTAAATCATCATTGCTTACTATACTTTCAATATGTATCTCTCTTCTAATTTCAGCATCATAAAATGGCATAAAACCAACAAACTCTTCATCCTCGACCTGTGCATATATTGTAGCTCCACTTGCATCCCGATAAGCGATATACTTTCCACCCTCAACAGCTATCTCTTCCCCATGTTCAAATATTGTTGACACCAACGCTTCAAACGCTTCTGCTGAATCTATCTTAAATCCTAAACTCTCTAAATGGCTCATCTTTTCCCTTTATTTTTTTGCAATCATACACAAAATAGTTTTAAACCTCATCAGCACCAATGTCAAGTTGCCCTTTAATACGCTGTTGCCCATGAATATCTTGAGTTCCTGATGCAGGAATGATGCCATCGTTAAATGCATTCTCCCAAAAACTACCAGACCATGAAGTTATATCAGATTGCTCTACTCCTTCATCAATAGCAGGAGAAGTGCTGTTTAAATCTAAATTACCATTTAAAGCATCAATATAAAGAGGGTTAACAACAAGAGCATCTCCATTTAATCCTCTGCTATCTGTTACATCTTTTGCCCACCAGATATTTTTACCCCACGTGATATTTTTTGATTGATTATTTCTTTCAGAGGAAAAATTATCTCTAACTTTTCCCTCTCCATAAATAATATTATTAGCTAAGATAGTATTTTTAACTCTATAAGCAAAAGAGATTTCACTACCCCAACCTGCATTTTGATAAAAAGAGTTGTTGTAAACCATAATATTATTGGCATCTCCTCCTCCATCTTTAGTTGGATTCTGATTGTATCCACCCAATGTCAGACCAACTTCACGATTATTATAGATATAGTTATTAACCATTAAAATATCACTACTTGATTTCCCTGCATGTTCTGATGCAAATTCAAAGCCTAAATCATTTTGAGAAGCGTGGTTTCCTTCAAACAAAATATGATGCCCACCATCTACATAAAAACCACCTGCACTGCCATCTTCTCCTTCATACCAAGGGTTGTTATTAAATATGCCCAAGGCTAAATTTGTTGAGTTGTTGATTGAACGATTGTTACGAATAATTCCATTTCTTGCACGATTATTCTCCTCTGAACATTTTTCACAAACATCTTTTTCATAACCAATTACATCAATCCCAATATTGTTATTGTCATGAACATAATTGTTTAATAGTTTAAAACCATCTATATTTCCATTTATAGTAAACGCTTCACTTGAAGATAAAATACAGTTAAAAACCTCATTTCCTATAAAATTTAAATTTGTCATGGTCGTGGGTGTATTTCCATAAACAGCAATACCATTTGCCCCAGAACCACAACCACTAGACGCTCCACAAGTAGAAAGATTTTCAATGTGATGAACACTATTTTTTGTAATATTAATATCATGAGATGTCCCATTTATAAAAATACCCATAGGTGTTGAAAGAAGCTCAAAACCACGGGGAGTTTTAAAATTTCTAAGCTCTAAATTTTCAACAATAACATGATGAGCATTATAAATTTCTACAAGAGCTTGTTGCCCAACAGGGTTTAATCCTGAACCATCAAGAACAGCTCCTTTTTCACCTTTTAAATGAATATTAGAGTCTTCATCTCCTGAAAAAAGTAGCCTTTCATTATAAATTCCAGATTTAATAACAAGGGTAGTTAGAGCATCACTCTCTTCTATCTTATCAATAGCAAATTGTATTGTCTTCCATGGCTTTGCAAAAGAGCCATCGTCTAAATTATTACCCCAAGGAGATACATAAAAGAGAGAACCACTACTTCTATTAGAGTTATTATTATCTTTATCTTCGTTTATATCTCCTATTTCACATCCTAAAAAAAGAAACAGTATTGTAGTTAGTAATATTGTTATTTTCATATCGATTTTCCTTTTTATAACTTCTCTTTATCTAAAGCATACTTCTCTAAAACTTCTAGTTCTATAAGTTCTAAAACAGCCTGATGTGTTGAATGTAAAAATATTTTAGGAGCAAAACCATCTTCAATTGCTCTTATAAAATTACCAACAGCTAAACACCAAGAGTCTCCCTCTTTTAAACCTTTAAAATTATATTTAGGCATGGGTGTAGAGAGATCATTTCCAATATTTTTTGAATAACGTAAAAACTCTTCTGTAACCTGAATACAGACCATATGCCATGCTTGATTATCAATCCCTGAATTACAAGAACCATCTCTATAAAAGCCTGTAATGGGGCTAAGGCTACATTTTTTTAAAGGTTCACCAAATAGATTAAGTGGTTTAAACATTTTTTATTCCTAAAAGTAAAATTATTTCTTTAAGAAAAGTTATATCGTGTAATATCTATATTCCTCTTTAAGACGTAGCATATTGTAAAATATAAACTATCTAGAATTGATTTGTAAATATAATTAATCTTAATTTCATTCTATTTTATCTATAATGAATAAAACTTAACTATTCAAAGGAATAAAATGAATTTTATTAAAGGTATTCTTACCCTTATTGGTGCAATTGTTGTTATTGCTGGTCTTATTATTGGAATCAACTACGGCTCAAGTCTTGGTAAAATGGATTCAAAAGCATTAGGTCTTTATATGAAAATGGCTGATGATGTATTAACAACAGGTGACCCAGCAAAAGGTATGATTATCAAAAGAAAACTTGTTATCGAAGAGGGAACAAGTAAAAAAGAAGCAATTGAAAATGCTATTGAAGTTATGGATGAAGTAGGAGAGAGTTACGGACTTGCAAAAGTTGATGAAAAGACAATGCCTCGTAAACTTCTGAATAAAGATGGTGAAAAAGTTTATACCCATATTCGTTCATACTGTTCTCCAACCATTGCAGATATTTTCTTAGGTCATTCTGGAGAGTTTGTAGGATTTATGCCATGTAGAGTTGGTATTGTTGAAGATAAAAATGGAGACGTTTGGCTCTATACTATGGCTCTGGACATGATGATTTCTGGTGGGCATACACTTCCTCCTGAACTTCGTAAACATGCAGAGAATGTTAAATCTGCTATGGTTAAAATGATTGAGTATGGTGCAGCAGGAGAAATTGACGACTAAACCACCTATTTTTTTATCCCTTCCCCCCCTACTTCTCTATAAGTAGGGGTCAATTCATCTTCGCTTAAACTTTTCTTATTAAAATTACATAAACTAAAAATTAAAACGATTTTAAATCACTTTTCAATATAATATAAAAAAACAAAATAGAATATAAAAATAAATGGATATAATATGAAATATAAAAACAAACTATTAGCAATTCTTCTTGTGGGACAAATTCAAGCCCATGCAAACTTAACAACTACTATACAAGAGTCAAACAATAGCTCTTTATTAGAATCGCTTAAATGGAAAAATAAAATTCTAGAAGCTCAATTTGAACGCAAAGAGCTAACCCAAAAAAATCAAAAATATAATGAAAAAATAAAATATCAGAACAGACTTGAGAAGTTAGAAAATGATGCCCAGTTGGCTAAAATTAAAGCTGATAAAATTACCCATGAGATGAGTGCAAAAAAGGCATTATGGGAATCAAAAACTGAAAAGATAAGCACCGAATTGGCTCTCTTAAAAATGAAACAAGAGCGTAACCACTATGTAGATAAAAAACCCATTTATCTAGACAATCCTTTAACAAAAGATAATAAATTAATTATATCTGATAGAAGAATTGCACTCAATGGTCTAATTACATCTAAAATGGCTGATGAGATAACCACAAAAATTAACTATTACAACAATAAAGACAACAGTAAACCTATATTTTTGGTTATCAATAGCTCTCCTGGTGGTTCTGTAATGGCTGGGTATCTTATTATTAAAGCGATGGAGAGTAGTAAAGCTCCTGTTTATGTTGTGCTGGAATCTTTTGCTGCCTCTATGGCTGCAATTATTGTCACTTTAGCAGATAAATCTTTTGCCTACTCTCATGCTACCATGTTACATCATCAACCAAGTATCTTTCAACAAGGAAGTAGCAATCTTACAGAACAGAAAGAGAATTATAAAAATTTAGAGAAATGGTGGAACTATTTAGGAAAACCTATAGCAAAAAAGATGGGAATAACCATAGATGAGTTTCAAAAACAGATGTATCAACACTCATCAAAAGGTGACTGGTCAGAGTTTGCTGTTGATGCACAAAAATTAAAATGGGTTAATCATATTGTTAGTAGAATTGAAGATACATCTATTATTACAGATAGAGAAATAGCCGATAAAAAAGAGATGGGAAAAAAGAATAAAGAGGTTGAAACCATTAGTAAAAATGGAAAACCTATTCAATATTTACCACATCTTGCACCAACCGATGCTTTTTTTCTCTATAGTCCTGATGGATATTATCAAACCAGATAGATTACTCTTTAACAATAACAATATCATAATTGGTTGTAGTTACTACGGCTTTATGCGTAGGAACTGAACCATTTCTATTAACTTTAGAGAGTTCTTCTCTTAACTCTTTAATCTCTAAATTCATAGCATCCATCTGCTTTTTTAATTTTAAAATAACATCAACACCTGCTAAATTTATCCCCATTTTTCGAGTTAACTGTAGTACAAATTTAATCTTATCTATATCTCGTTGAGAATAAAGACGCATACGTCCTTGTGTACGAGAGGGTTCAATTAAACCCTCTTTTTCATACTGCCGAAGTGTCTGAGGATGAATATCAAGAATAGATGCTACAACAGAGATAAGATAAACAGGTTCATCATAACTATGCATCAGGAAGTTTCTCTTTTAACATCTCTGTTAACTCCTCATCCAACTCATCAACATTTGGTAAAACAATATTG
>Ga0256826_1002617_pt1 | contig 10904 bp, 7 predicted proteins | sample CV79metaG_FD_185975 | JGI IMG/M metagenome (GOLD analysis project Ga0256826, IMG submission 185975) | Hydrothermal vent microbial communities from East Pacific Rise, Pacific Ocean - CV79 | ecosystem: Environmental > Aquatic > Marine > Hydrothermal vents | place: Pacific Ocean: East Pacific Rise... | reverse complement strand
CTGATGAGGCAAAGTTTGAGTATAAACTCCAGTGGGAACGCCATGAGAAGTTTAAGAAAGCAGGAATAATGGGACTACTTGGTAGTGGTTTTGATCCTGGTGTTACAAATGTTTTTTGTGCTTATGCACAAAAGCACTATTTTGATGAGATAGAGACTATTGATATACTTGATTGTAATGATGGAGACCATGGGTATGCCTTTGCAACGAACTTTAACCCAGAGATAAACCTACGCGAAGTTTCAGCTAAGGGAAGATATTGGGAAGAGGGTAAGTGGATAGAAACAGAGCCTATGGAGATAAAAAAAGTTTGGGACTACCCTGAAGTAGGAGAAAAAGACTCTTATTTACTTTACCATGAAGAGATGGAGTCTTTAGTTAAACACATTAAAGGACTCAAACGAATCCGATTTTTTATGACTTTTGGTGAGAGTTATTTAACACATATGAAGTGTTTAGAAAATGTTGGAATGTTGGGAATAAAACCTGTAATGCATAAGGGAGTAGAGATAGTTCCTATGGAGTTCTTAAAAACACTTCTTCCTGATCCTTCAACACTTGGAGAAAGAACAAAAGGTAAAACAAACATAGGTATAGTTGCTACAGGAATCAAAGATGGAAAGAAAAAATCTATCTATATCTATCAGGTAAGTGACCATGAAAAATGTTTTAAAGAGGTGAATTCTCAAGCTGTTTCTTACACAACAGGTGTCCCAGCAATGATAGGTGCAAAACTTATGATAGAAGGTATTTGGAGTGGAGCTGGCGTTTATAATATGGAAGTTTTTAATCCTGATCCATTTATGAAAGAGTTAAATAAACAAGGTTTACCTTGGAAAATAAAAGAGTTAGATGTTTAAAACACCTTATTATGTATGTGAAGAAAAATTATTAGAAAATAATCTAAAAATTCTTGATGATGTTCAAAAGAGAAGTGGAGCAAAAATAATTTTAGCGCTCAAAGGCTTTGCAATGTGGAGTACATTTCCTTTAGTATCTAAATATCTAAAAGGGTGTACTGCAAGTGGGCTTTATGAAGCTCGCCTTGCTAAAGAAGAGTTTTTAAAACATAATCAAAAAGCTGAAATTCATACTTACTCACCCGCATTTAGTGAAACAGATATAAAACAAATCTCTGAACTTTCAAATCATATAGTCTTTAATTCTCCAAATCAATTAGATAAATTTGTTTTAAAAACCAAAGAATTTAATCCAAAAATTCATGTTTCTTTACGAATAAATCCAGAAGTTTCAGCCTCTCCAAAAGATATTTACAATCCTTGTGGACTCTACTCTAGATTGGGAACAACATTAGAAAATGTAGACGAAAGTACCTTAAATAAAGTAGATGGACTTAATTTTCATGCACTGTGTGAGCAAAATGTAGATGCTTTAGAAGAGGTCTTAGTAACATTTGAAAAGAACTTTTCTAAATATTTTAAAAATTTAAAATATATTAACTTTGGTGGTGGTCATCACATAACTAAAAAAGGTTATGATATTGAGAAGTTAATTTGGATTATCAAAGAGTTTCGTTTGAAATACCAAATTGATGTTTATTTAGAACCAGGAGAAGCAGTTGCTTGGGAAACTGGATATTTGGTCTCAACAGTTTTAGATGTTTTTAAAAATGGAATGAATGTGGCTATTTTAGATACATCAGCAGAAGCTCATATGCCAGATACATTAGCTATGCCTTATCGTGCAGATATAAGAGGTTCAGGTGAAGCAAATGAGAAAAAGTATACATATCGTTTAGGTGGAAACACTTGTTTAGCAGGAGATATAATGGGAGATTATTCATTTGATGAACCTTTAAAGATAGGTGATAAGCTAATATTTGAAGATCAGATTCATTATACTTTTGTTAAAAGTACAACTTTTAATGGTATAAAACTTCCATCATTAGTTATCAAACGCCAGAGTGGAAAGTATGAACTTATCAAAGAGTTTGGATATGAAGATTATAAACAAAGACTAAGTTAAGAGGAAAAAATATGATAGAAGATAAAGAACGCTGGAATAAACGCCATGTTGAAAAACCGATGAGAAAAAATGTAGAGCCACTTATAGAGAAGTACATATCTGAAGCTGAAGTAGGAGAGGCTCTTGACATAGCTTGTGGAATAGGGCGTAATACTCATTATCTTGCTGAAAAAGGCTTTAAAGTAGATGCTATTGATATTAGCGACTATGCTTTATCTCAAGTAAATACTAGTGCAAATATTAAAAAGTTTGAGGTAGATTTAGATACTTACAATCTTGAGATTAATAAGTATGATTTAATTATCAATATAAACTTTTTAAGTCGGCGTTTAATCCCTCAGATAAAAGAAGCATTACGTAGTGGAGGTGTTATAATATTTGAAACATTTATAATAGCTCATGGAGATTTTTCTCAGCCAGTAAATCCTGAGTTTTTATTGCGTAAAAATGAGTTACTCCATGCATTTATAGGGCTTGATATTATCTACTATGAAGAACGATATGATATAAACTTACGTGGGGAAAAGACTAGGGTGGCTTCACTTGTCGCTAAAAAAGCATAAGTAGTTTTAAAGTCCTTCCATTAAAATTGTCCAGAGTCTATCTACTTCTTTGTCACTTAGAAAAAGAGTAGAGTGATTTTTATAAAGTTCATTAAGTGCATCTCTTTTGATGCCAAGTGTATGTGTACAATTATAATGAGTTGGTAAATAGGCACGAATAAGTGAAACATCTCCTTTTATCTCTTTTGAACATAAGAAACAATACAACTCTTTATGTAAACGCCCTTCATGTGCTAGTAGCTTAACATAAGATTCAACAGCTACTCTTTTTGGATTTTGTTTATTCCATTGAGTAGAGGCATTTTCTAAAAGTTCAAAATAAAAAGAGCCTAAATCTTCAGCATCTTTTAGGTGTTTAAAAAATAGACCAGTAAAATCTTGCCAGAGACGAAGAAGTTTATAATCGTTAATCCACTTGTACCCTATGTGTATCACATCTTTAAGCCGACCTATAGTGCTTTTAGCAGAAGGTTCGATCTCATAATCAATTTTAAAACCGATATTTATAGTTCCATGACGTGCTCCATAGAACCTATAAAGGGTTTCTAAGCTTCCATCAGAGAGTATGGTAACGATAAGATCTTCATCTTTAACTTTGTTAAGATTTATTATATAACCTTGCATATGCAATTATAGCATTATTGAAGAAAAAATTAATTTCAAACAAACTTTTGGTTAGAATGTTAAATGCAATTACAAAACTACATAAACAATCTAAACCGACTTTTTCAAACTAGAAACACTAGAGAGCATAGCTATAGTGAAAAAATTTCTATTGTGCATTTTCTATTGCATTTATAGTAATGGCTTTTTTAGTATTTTATCCCTTAGAAATAATTGCTATTTCATATTCATTTGAAAGGTTATTTGTTATTATAAGTGACTTTAAAGAGAATAAAGTTTTTATTACCAAATGAATCAAAAGTAAAGAAAAACATATCTTCCTTTGAGAATGGCTTAAAATTTGCATTAGAAGATATATATTCTAAACGAAAAATAGATTTAAAAGAACATGCAATACAATATGTGTTAGATAACGGTTACATAAAATATGATTATAAATATCCGTAATCAAGCATCGGGTTATCAAGGGCAAAGATTTAGTTGGTTAAAATAAATAAAGGTTAAAAATGGATATTAAAAATTTTATTAAAGAAACAGTTATTCAAATATCAGAAGCAGTTATAGAAGTCCAAAAACACTTTGATGAAAATCAAGTGGATGCAATTATTAATCCTAGAGAAATCAGAAAAAATCAGAATACAAACTACTCTGCTGAATATACAACTACAGGAACGTATGCAGTTGGAGGAGAGGAATATAATAGAACTGATGTAGCAAGAACAGTTGATAATATTGAATTTGATGTTGCTGTAACAGTAGAAGCTGATAGTAAAAATGAAATTGGTGGAAGATTAAAAGTTTTTGATATGGGGATAGGTGCTGAACTAAATGAAACTAATAAATTAGCTAATGTTTCAAAAGTAAAATTTAAAATACCACTTGTATTACCTCATGGAAAAGAAAATAAATAATATTGACAATGAGCTAAATAAAATGAAAAACCTAACAATAAAAGATGAACTAACAGATTTTTTACTCTACACTACACCAAACAGTGATATAAGAGTAGAGACATATCTACACAATGAAACTTTATGGCTACCTCAAAAGAGAATAGCTGAACTCTTTGGAGTACAAAGACCTGCCATCACTAAGCATCTAAAAAATATATTTGAAAGTGGTGAGTTAGAAGAAAAAGAGGTTAGTTCCATTTTGGAACATACCACTTTACATGGAGCGATAGAGGGAAAAACTCAAGTTCAAAAAGTAAAATACTACAACCTTGATGCTATTCTCTCCATTGGCTATCGCGTAAACTCCTTACAAGCTACACAGTTTAGAATTTGGGCTACTAAAATCTTAAAAGAGTTTATCATCAAAGGCTTTGCCATGGATGATGAGAGAATAAAAAATGGTAGACATTTTGGTAAAGATTATTTCAAAGAGTTACTTGAAAGAGTTCGCTCAATTCGTACAAGTGAGCGAAGAATATATCAACAAATCACAGATATATTTGCAGAGTGCAGTATGGACTATGATAAAAACTCTCAAACCACAAAAGATTTTTATGCCACAGTTCAAAATAGATTTCATTTTGCTATAAGTGGACAAACATCAGCCGAGATAATATACAAAAATGCAGATAAAAACATGCCTTTTATGGGACTTCAAACTTGGAAAAACTCACCAAATGGAAGAGTTTTAAAATCTGATTCTGTAATAGCTAAAAATTATTTGAGTGAAGGTGAGATAAAAGATTTAGAGAGTGCTATAAGTGGGTATTTTGACTATATTGAGAGGATTATAAAAAATCATACAACTTTTACTATGGAAAGCTTAGCAAGTTCTGTAAATAAATTTCTTGAATTTAATGAGTATAAAATACTTGAAAATAATGGAACAGTTTCAAGAAGTCAAGCTCAAATAAAAGCATTTGCCGAATATGAAGAATTTAACAAAATTCAAAAAATAGAATCGGATTTTGATGTGGAGATAAAAGGTGTTTTAGCAGTAGGAAAGTGAGTATTTAACTTCTTGTAAGTTCTCTTTTGCTAAACTAATGATATAAACAAGTGCAATTCTTATTATTGCTTCATTCTTACACACTTTTAAAAACTATTCATAAAATCTTTATAATCTAATTATTTATTAAAATAAACTGCTGTATAATGTAGTACCTATTTTCTAAATAGACTAAGTTTATTTAAAAACAACTTAAAATTAGAAGAATTTATATTAAATTACAAAATTTAGGAGTACATAAATGGTTAAACATCATGATTTATTAAGATCATTCAAAGATAACTGTGGTTTTGGTCTTGTTGCCAATATCAAAAACAAGCCTTCTCATAAGGTTTTAGATGATGCAGTTACTGCACTAGAGCGTATGATGCACCGTGGAGCTGTTGCAGCTGATGGTAAAACAGGAGATGGAAGTGGACTGCTTCTCTCTATGCCTACAGAGTTTATGGTTAAAGAAGCTGAAGCAAATGGTGTTGAACTATCTTCACAGTTTGCAGTGGCTTCTTTGTTTACAAAAGATTTAAAACACATTGATGTTTTAGAAGATATTTGTACAAATAATGACCTAAAAATTGTACTTCGTCGTGAAGTTCCTGTAGATATTAATGCACTTGGAGATCAAGCGATAGCTTCACTTCCTAACATTATGCAAATCTTTATTGTTCCTAACTCTATTATGGCTACAAATAGATTTGATGCACTTTTATATCTTTCACGTAAAGAGACAGAGCATAAACTAATTAATGATAGAGATTTTTATATCGCTTCTATGAGTTCAACAGTGCTTTCATATAAAGGGCTTGTTATGCCTACTCACATTAAAGAATTTTATAAAGACTTTAATGATGATGCATTTAAAATAAGTTTTTCACTTTTTCACCAACGTTTCTCAACAAATACACTTCCAGAGTGGCGTTTAGCACAACCATTTCGTGCTGTTGCACACAATGGTGAGATAAACTCCGTTGAGGGAAATAGAATCAATGTAGAGATTAAATCTGAGTCAATAAAATCAGATGTGTTTACAGATGAAGAGATTCAAAGAATTCTTCCTATTTTACAACTGAACTCTTCAGATTCTGCTTCAGCAGATAACTTTTTTGAGTTTCTTATAGTTAATGGTATGGATTTCTTTAAAGCAGTTCGTGCAGTTATCCCTTCAGCATGGCAAAATGCTCCACATATGGATCCTGAACTTCGTGCTTTTTATGAGTATCACTCAACAGTATTTGAAGCATGGGATGGTCCAGCAGCATTCTCTGTAACTGATGGTCGTTATATAGGTTGTGTTCTTGATAGAAATGGTCTAAGACCTTCAAAATACATCGTAACACATGACGATAACCTTCTTATTGCTTCTGAATATGGTGTTGTTGACATCGCAGAAGAAGATATTAAAGAGCGTGGGCGTTTACAGTCTGGTGAGATGTTAGGACTTGACCTAAAGTTTGGAAAGCTTCTTAAACCAAATCAAATTGACGACTATTTAAAAGGTTCTAACCCTTACATGAAGTGGTTAAATGAACATATGATTTATCTTCAAGAACATGTAGAAGAACAGTATACTTCAAGTGAAAAAATAGATGAAGATGATCTTGTTAAAAAACAGAAATTCTTTAACATAACACAAGAGATTGTAGAACAAGTTATAGAACCAATGATAAAAGATTCTAAAGAAGCTGTTGGTTCTATGGGTGATGATACTCCTCTTGCTGCTTTTTCAGATAAGCAACGTAATTTTACAGACTATTTCAAACAAAAATTTGCACAAGTAACAAATCCACCAATTGATCCAATTCGTGAAAAAGTTGTTATGAGTCTTAACACAGGTTTTGGTGAAGTACATAATATCTTAGATGAAATTCCTACACACGCTCATAGACTTAAATCTATTAGTCCTATTATTACTGGTGAAAAACTAGAAGTTCTTAAATCATTTGGAGATAAAACATCTCCTCGTTACCAAGCTTTTTATCATAACAATACTTTTTCAACTGCTTATACTAATGACCTGAAAGCTTCTTTAGATGCTTTAGTAGCAAAAGTTATAAATAGTGTAAAAAATGATGATACAAGAGTTGTAATTTTAGATGATGCTGAGTTTAGTGAAGAGAATAAAATCATTCCTATGGCTATGGTTGTAGGTAGATTGAATCTTGCACTTCTTAAAGAAAAAATCCGTCATTTAGTCTCTATGATAGCAGTTACAGGTGAAGTTATAGACTCTCATTCTGCTGCTGTTCTCATCGGTTATGGTGTATCTGCAATCTATCCAAATGTACTTTTTGATACAGTTGCTTCTCAAGTAGAAAAATCAAAAGCATTAAATGTATCTTGTCCTGAAGCATATAAGTCTGTACATACTGCACTTAATAGTGGTTTATTGAAAATCATGTCAAAAATGGGTATCGCTACTATAGCTTCATATAGAAACTCAGGACTTTTTGATGTTATGGGTCTTAGCCATGAGATAGCAGAAGAGTGTTTTGAAACTTCTCATGCTACATTAGCTGGACTTACATATGATGATATAGATGAGAGAATTGAAAAGTATCATAAATCTGCATTTAAAAATGATGGATTTAAAAAGATTTTCCCATTAAATATCGGTGGTTACTATAAATTTTATACAGGTCAAGAGCATCATGACTTTGGTCCTGCCGTTATTCATGCTATTCATGCTGTTGCATCAAATGGTAAAAAAGAGGACTTCGAAACTCTTAAAAATTTAGTAAACAATCGTGGACTTAAATTTATTCGTGATTTCTTTGATATAAAATCAGGTAAAAAATCTATTGATATTTCTGAAGTTGAACCTAAAGAGGCTATCTTTAAACGTTTTGCATCAGCAGCAATGAGTCTTGGTTCTATCTCTCCTGAAGCACATGAGACTATAGCTATTGCTATGAACCGTCTTGGTGGTCAATCGAACTCAGGTGAGGGTGGAGAAGATAAAGCTCGTTTTGGTACTGAAAGAGTTTCTAAAATCAAGCAAGTTGCATCTGGTCGTTTTGGTGTAACTCCTGCGTATCTTCGTTCTGCCGAAGAGATTCAGATTAAAGTTGCACAGGGTGCTAAACCGGGTGAGGGTGGTCAACTACCAGGTCACAAGGTTACTGCACTTATCGGTAAGCTTCGTCATACTGTTCCTGGTGTTACACTTATTTCACCTCCTCCACATCATGATATTTACTCTATTGAAGATTTAGCACAACTTATCTTTGATATGAAACAAGTTAACCCTAAAGCTCGTGTAGCTGTTAAACTAGTTTCTACAGTTGGTGTTGGTACTATTGCAGCAGGTGTTGCAAAAGCATATGCAGATAAAATTATCATCTCTGGTGGTGATGGTGGAACAGGTGCTGCACCTCTTACATCTCTTAAATTTGCTGGAAATCCTTGGGAAATTGGTCTTTCTGAAGCACATAATGCTCTTAAAGCAAATAACCTTCGTGGACTTGTAGAACTTCAAACTGATGGTGGTTTAAAATCTGGTCTAGATGTTGTAAAAGCTGCACTTTTAGGTGCTGAGTCTTTTGCATTTGGTACAGGTGTTCTTACAATCGTTGGTTGTAAAATGCTTAGAATCTGTCATGTAAATAAATGTTCTGTAGGTATCGCAACACAAAATGAAAAACTTCGTGAAGAGTTCTTTAAAGGACATGTTGATCAGGTTATCAACTACTTTACTCTTTTAGCAGAAGACATTCGTTCAATTATGGCTGAGTTAGGATACAAAACGATGGAAGAGATGATAGGTCAAGTATCTACTCTTAAAGTAAAAAAAGATCCTTTTGCACAAAAATTTGACTTTTCTGCTATCTTACATGAAGAAGAGGGTGTAAATACTCACCAACAAAAATTTAATCATCCTTTTGATGATAATAGTTTTGAAAAAGATGTTCTTAAAGAAGCTATGGTAGCTATTAAGTCACCAGATCAACCTATTCGCATCAATAGAGAAATCAAAAATATTCATAGAAGTTTTGGTGCTCTAGTATCAGGTGAAATTGCTGAGTACTATGGTGATGAAGGTCTTAAAGCAGATACTATTAAAATAAATCTTACTGGTGTAGCTGGTCAAGCACTTGGTGCATTTATTGCTCCAGGTGTATCTATCTATCTTGATGGTGTGGCAAATGACTACATTGGAAAAGGTATGAATGGTGGTAAAATAATCATCACTTCAAAAAATGAAGGTGAAGAGTTTGCAGCTGGTGGTAACACTTGTCTATATGGTGCAACTGGTGGAAAACTTTATATCTCTGGAAGTGTAGGTGAACGTTTTGCAGTTCGTAACTCTGGTGCTTTTGCTATCGTTGAGGGAACTGGAGACAATGCTTGTGAGTATATGACTGGTGGTGTTGTAGTTATCTTAGGTGAAACAGGGATTAACTTTGGTGCTGGTATGACTGGTGGTGTAAGTTTTGTGTACGATCAAGAACATAAATTTGTTGAAAATGTAAATCATGAGTTAGTTGAAGCTGTAAGAATTGATACTGATGAGGGTGATGAAGCTCGTCACTATCTTAAACGTTTACTTAAAGACTATGTTGTTGAAACAGGTAGTGCTAAAGCAAAAGATTTACTTGAAAACTTTAGAGTAGAAGTACGTAACTTCTGGTTAGTAAAACCGAAAAACTTAACAAAACTACCACTTAATTTAGAGAACGGAGACTAATTATGAGAGAATTTTTAACAACAGAAAGACTTGACCCAACAAAAAGATTAGTTGTCGAACGTACAAAAGATTTTGGTGAAATATATGAAGTGTTTGACCGTGATGATGCAGCAAATCAGAGTGACAGATGTATTCAGTGTGGAGATCCTTTTTGTCTAAACAAATGTCCTCTTCATAACTACATTCCTCAGTGGTTAAAGTCAATCGCTGAGAAAGATTTAGAGTTTGCATTTAAACTCTCTAATGAACCTTCTCCTTTTCCTGAAGTTATGGGACGTGTTTGTCCTCATGATAGACTTTGTGAAGGTGACTGTACTCTAAATGACGGGCATGGTGCTATTACAATTGGAAGTATAGAAACTCACATTACAGAAGAGGGTTTTCGTGCTGGTTTAACACCTGACTTTCCTGGAATAACAAGTGATAAAAAAGTTGCTGTTATAGGAAGTGGTCCTGCTGGACTCTCTGTAGCGACTTATTTACTTCGTTCTGGAGTTGGTGTAACTATGTATGAAAGAGCTGATAGAGCAGGTGGACTGTTAACTTATGGTATTCCTAACTTTAAACTTGATAAAAAAATAGTTGAAAGACGTGTAAAACTTTTAGAAGAAGCAGGAATGAAACTTGTACTTAATTGTGAAGTTGGAAAAGATGTAGCGTTTGAAACTATTGCAAATGAACATGATGCAATGTTTATAGGTGTTGGTGCTACAAAAGCTAAAAATGCTGGTCTTTCAGGTGAAAAAGCTTCTAATGTATATGATGCTATGGATTATTTAACAAACATCCAAAAGAAAAACTTCAAAACTGACTATAACAAAAAATTTGATTTTAAAGATCAAGATGTAGTTGTTATTGGTGGTGGTGATACTGCTATGGATTGTCTTCGTACTGCTAAACGTGAGGGTGCAAAGTCTGTAACATGTCTTTATCGTCGTGATGAGTTAAATATGCCAGGAAGTAAAAAAGAGTATAAAAATGCTATGGAAGAGGGTGTAGACTTTACTTTTCTTGCATCTCCAAAAGAGATTATCTTAGATGAGAGTGGAAAAGCTATAGCAGTAGAGATAGTAAGAACTACTCTTGGT
>Ga0256826_1002615_pt1 | contig 10906 bp, 13 predicted proteins | sample CV79metaG_FD_185975 | JGI IMG/M metagenome (GOLD analysis project Ga0256826, IMG submission 185975) | Hydrothermal vent microbial communities from East Pacific Rise, Pacific Ocean - CV79 | ecosystem: Environmental > Aquatic > Marine > Hydrothermal vents | place: Pacific Ocean: East Pacific Rise... | reverse complement strand
TTATTGCTAAAGTGTCTGCTTTTGGTGTCCAAGTTATTGTTGAAACACATAGTGACTATATTTTAGATGGATTAAGATTAGCAGTTAAAGAGGGGAAAATAAGTCATGACGATACAAAGCTTTATTATCTTGAATTGGATGATGAGGGTAATACACAAGTGAAATCGCCTCAAATAGATAGTAAAGGTTTACTTGATGAATGGCCCGAGAATTTTTTTGATACATCTTTTAATAATAAAATGAAACTGATTTAATCATTATGAAGTTATTAACATTTAATCACTATAGCATAGATAGGAATAGTTCTACTGATGAGATTGATAATTTTTTTTTAGATTTAGTAAAAGGGATTCATACTTATACAAAAAGTAATAAAAGTCAGTTATATACAGAGATAGATAATTTAAGTCAATATGAATTGAGTGATGATGGATATACAATTAGTAGAGCAATTATAGCACTAAAGCATAGGGATTTACAATTAAATATATTAGACTTAATTACTAGTCGTTGTAATCATGATTGTTTAAATAAATTATCAGAAAATGAGCAAGAACAAATATTGAATTATGAAATATATTTGAAAGATGAAGGTGACCAAGCCAAAGATTATATGCTATTAGCATTTACACTAGAAAATAATGCTATTTTATTAAGTTTTAATAGGGGTATATGGAGTGATTTTAAAATACAAGGTGTAAAAAAAGAAAATTATACTCATACAGATGTAATACTATATAATATTGCTACTGAGAAACATGCTATTTTTCTAAAATTACCAACTCAAAATATAATTTATTCAGATAGCTTTAAAAATTGGTTATTGTCTCTTGAACCTTTACATAGAGATAAAATTATAGAAAAAATTGAATTTGTAGCATCTATAAATTTTGAGGGTGGTAGAGAAAATCTTATAGAACATATCACAACGGATAAAATTCATAATTTAAAAGAGATTATTGTAGGTAGTGCAGGAGGTATGAATTTTGCACAAATTAGAATTTTTTTTAAATCTATAAATAATAAACATTATATTTATCATGGTTTTATTAAACAAAATGAGAAGAATCAAGAGCAAACTTATGAAGATGAAGTTTTAAAAACAATAAGCATCATAGAAAGTGAAAATCTAAGTGGTTTATAATTTTATAGATTTGTTCTGTGGAGCAGGGGGCTTTGCAAAAGGTTTTGAGATGGCAGGTTTTCAATGTGTAGGGGGGATAGATAATGTACAAGCAGCTGTAGATACTCATTCATATAACTTTCCAAATTCAACATCAATATGTAGAGATATTAGAGAAATAGAACCAGAAGAATTTCATAAAATAATTGGAAATAAAAAAGTTGATATTATTATTGGTGGACCTCCTTGTCCTACATTTTCTACTATAGGTCATGCAAAGATACAATCTATTAATAGAATGAATGACAGAGATATTACTGATGACCCTAGAAATGAACTTTTTATGGACTATTTACGCTATGTTAAATATTTTCAACCAAAAGTATTTATTATTGAAAATGTACCAAATTTTATGACAAAATATAAAGGTGCTACTTTTGCTAGAGTAAAAGAGATTATATCCAATGATTTACCTGAGTACGATATTGTTGAACCTACACAAATTTTGAATTCTGTGTTTTATGGGGTACCCCAAATTAGACGTAGAATGATGTTAGTGGCTTGTAAAAAAGGGTATAGTTTTGAGTACCCAAAACCTACTCATTGGTTTGATGAATCTTTAAAAACTAGAGATACTGAAACTTTGAAAAAAGCAAAAAAGATGAATAATACAGAGTTACCTCTGTATGTCAATATAAAAGATGCTCTTTCTGATTTACCTAAAATTACGGACAATTGGAAAGAGGATGAGTGTGAATACTCAAAGCATAAAAATCTAACACCTTATCAAAAATTAATGAGAAAAAATACAAAAAAAACAGTAAGAAATAATAGATGTCGAATGTCAAATGATAGAGCTAAAAAAGTATTTATTCAGATGAAACAAGGTGATATTTATATGGATTTACCTAAACAAGTTCGTCAAATTTTACCATTTAGAGAAGATATTTTTAAAGATAGACTAAAAAAGCTTGTATGGACAAATCCCTCTTGGACTATTATTGCTCATATTGGAATGGATGGCTATATGTATATTCATCCTGAAGAGTTAAGAACTTTATCTGTTCGTGAAGCAGCAAGGCTACAATCATTTCCTGATGATTTTATATTTCTTGGTAATCAACAGCAGGTTTATGTACAAGTTGGGAATGCTGTTCCTCCATTGTTAGCCTATGCTTTGGCTAAAAGTGTACTTATTGGGTTAGAAAATTAATCAATACAGAAAACTATCCTAAACCAGCCAAGTGTTCATTTCCTATCCAAGCGAAAAAAATATAAAGGGCTAAAGTGATAAATGGCAACGACCATAGAATCCACTGTTTTTTTTCAGAAAAAATATAATAAAGTAATCCAGCATAAGAGAAAAGCAACGCTGTAAGGTGAGATAAAAAAATAACCACAACAGAACGCATAACATTACCAACCATACCCAAACCTAAAATAGACGCAAGAACAAAAAAAGAGAAGAGCATCTTTTGAATGTCATCTTCTCTTTTATACATTAAAATAATCAGACCTATAGCAAAAAGAATTGCTAGAATTATTATAGCTCTCATAAAATAAAACTCCTTTTAAATATAAAATTTATTATATCCAAAAGTACACTTCTCTCTTACCTGGATGATTTTGTCTAAAGTGTAGTAAAACAATAAACAATATTTTATTATTTAAAAACAATTAATAAATTCTTATAGTTACAAATAGTAACATATAAATATACATATAAACAATATATATAAATAATACATTTAAATAATACATTTAAACAATACAGTAGTATATTAAATTAATCATATTACTTAATATGATTAATTAATATTAAAAGGAAAATCAATGAAGCATATTGCTTTAATTTTGATGGGGTTGAGTAGTTTGGTATGGTCTAATTTTAGTTTAGATAACGATATAATTAAAGATAGTGAAACTAAGCTAGAGTGGCAAAAAGAGGTTAAAGACTTAGAGTGGCAAAATGCTATATCTTATTGTGAAAATCTTCAGTTAGATGGAATGGGGTGGAGACTTCCTTCTAAAAAAGATATAATTTCTATTATTAATGTGGGAAATGATAATAGTGATTTAAATATGCTTTTTTTTAATCAAAAAATTATAAAAAAGGAATTTGATTACTGGACATCTACTATTGATGAAGAGTCTAATCTTAGATGGGGAGCAAATTATAATGGTTGGACAGGTCTTTATCCTACAACTTATGGGCTACAAGTTCGTTGTGTAAGAGGACAATTAACCGATATCAACTTACCAATGACAGAAACATATGATACCAATGAGGGAGAGTCTAAACCTTTTTCAGATGAAAAAGGTGGATTTATAATTATTCTTGGAGAAGATGGTCCTAGTTATTAGGATTTTTTTACTGTAGAATTGGTGTTAACCGACCATTATTAAGAATATGGTTAATAGTGTTCGGCGTTGCCGAACCTACTTGTCAAATCTTATCCACGACCTCAATTCCCAAAATATCCAAAGATTTTTTAATTACAGAAGCCGTTAATTTTGCCAATTGTAAACGGCTCATTTTTACCTCTTCTTCTATTCCACCCTTTAAAATAGGATTTAATTCGTAGAATTTCATAAACAGCGTTACCACATCATAGAGATAGCCTGTAATGGTATGAGGAGTTGCATCTATAGAGGCTTTTATTAGCGTATCTTCAAATTTTAGAAGCATCAGAGCCAAACGATGTTCGGTTTCATCTCCAATAAAAATATCGCCTTTTATTTCAGCATTGTGTTTACGTAAAATAGATCGAATTCGTGCATAGGCATACTGCATATAAAGAGCTGTGTTTCCTTCAAATGAGAGCATTTTATCCCATGAGAAGATGTAGTTTGATTCACGGCTAATACTTAAATCGGCATACTTAACAGCTCCAATTCCAACTACCTTAGCAATAGTATTGAGTTCTTCTTCAGAGTGAGCATCTCGCTCTTTAATAGAAGCTTTGGCTTTTACTACAGCTTCATCTAGTAAATCTATAAGCTTAATAACTCCACCATCTCTGGTTTTAAATGGTTTTCCACCTTTGTCCATCATTGTTCCAAATCCAATATGCTCTAAAGCCACCTCTTCGCCAACCATTTGGGCTTGTTTTGCAATATGAAAAACCTGCTTAAAGTGTCCTGCTTGACGAGCATCGACCACATAACAGATACGCTCTGCTTGTAACTCTTTAGCTCTAAACTCTAACCCTGCTAAATCGGTAGTTGCATAGAGATAACCACCATCTCCTTTTTGCACAATTACGGGAACATCAGACCCCTCTAAAAAGACACACTCTGCACCATCGGATTTGGTAGAGAGTCCTTTATTTTGTAGTGTTTTAATAATATTGGGCAGTTGTGGATTATAAAAACTCTCTGCACGAACATCATCACGAGTTAAATTAACTCCTAATTTTTCATAAACCTCTTCACAGTGACCCAATGAAGCGTCAATAAAGCTTTGCCATAACGTCAAGCAGTGTTTATCTCCACTCTGAATTTTAACTACATATTCACGTGCTTTGTTGGCAAAATCTTCGCTTTGGTCAAATCGAACTTTGGCATCTTTGTAAAACTGCTCTAAATCTTTAAGCTCGGTGGTGTTTCCATCTGCACCCTGCTCTTCAAGGTAGGCTATTAACATTCCAAACTGTGTTCCCCAATCGCCAATATGGTTTTGACGAATTACATCTTCGCCTAAAAATTCCAAAAGAGTAGCTAAAGTATCGCCAATAATAGAAGAACGTAAATGCCCAACATGCATCTGTTTTGCCATGTTTGGACCAGAGTAATCAATAACAACTCTTTTAGGTTTAGCAACATAGCCTACCCCTACTCGTTCATCATGAACAATAGCATTTGCTTGAGCAGAGAGCCACGCATTATTTAACCAAATATTAATAAACCCAGGACCTGCCACTTCTACTTTAGAGACCACACCTGTGGTATCAATATGCTCCACAACATTACTCGCAATTTGTCTTGGATTTTGTCTTAAAATTTTGGCAAGTTTCATGACTCCATTAAATTGGTAATCTCCAAACTCGGGCTTGGTAGCATCAGAAATAACAATATCCTCTGCTTCAATATTTGCATCTTTAAGTGCATTCTCTATAATTTTACTAAGTTCTAATTTGATTTTCATAGCTATTCCGTGATTTGTAGGGTTTTTGTAGGTATAAGTACCTAAGCATGATAAATAGCTAGATACTTAACATTGATATTCTATCAAAAAAGATAGAATATCTTATTTAATCTATGCTTTTGGAGCAGTTGTACTTGTAGTTTTAGCTTCTACAATAGTCTCTTTTGCATCTGCTTTAATCTCTTTAACATCAGCTACTTTCTCTTCTGGCTTCTCATCATCTTTTACAGCTGATTTAAAATCTTTAATACCTTTACCAAGTCCCTTTGCTAATTCTGGTATTTTTTTACCTCCAAAAAGTAGTATTACTACTCCTACGATTACGGCTAATTCTATTCCACCTGGCATTGTATAAATCCTTTAATAAGTTTTCTCAATACAATATATTGAGATTATTTATCAAGATTATACTCTATTTTCGTTAATTTTTCCAGTTTTGCACCATTTTTTCCAACTCCTCAGAGCTTTGTTTCAATCTAGAAGCATTGGCAATAGTTAAAAACTGAGCAGATGCACGTTCAACAATATCATTGATGATGACAAAATCAAATTCATTAACAGCTTCTATCTCAGCCTTAGCATTCTCTACTCGTCGCTCAATTACAGCATTATCATCGGTACAACGAGCATAAAGACGCTTCTTTAACTCTTTAAGTGTTGGGGGAGTAATAAAAGCAGAGGTAACATAAGAACCCATTTTAGCACGTACCAAACGATGCCCTTGGACATCAATATCAAAAATAACCAATTTTCCTTCATTGAGTGCAAGGTTCACAGGCTTCAAAGATGTTCCATAGTAATTACCATGTACGGTTGCATACTCTAAGAAATCTCCTGCTTTAATACCCTCTTCAAACGCTTCATGCGTTACGAAATAGTAATCAACACCATCTTTTTCGCCCTCTCTAGGCTTACGTGTTGTTGTTGAAATAGAAAAATAGTAGTCACCAATATGAGGACTAGCATGATTAATAATGGTACTCTTTCCTGCTCCCGAAGGACCAGAAAGAACTAAAATAGCTCCTCTCATCTACTTCACTTTTGGAAATTTAATACTCACTTTAATCGTTGCACCAGCTAAAATCCCTTTTAGTGTATCTACAGGAAGTGAAGCAAGTGTATCAATTACAGCATCAGCTTGAACTGAAGAAGAGTTATTTACCTTTTTAATTTTTTTCTTTTTATCTTTTCTCTTTTTTTCTTTAGAAGTTCTAATCATCTGTACAGCAGGAGTCATTAACTCATCCAACTCAACATTAGAATTCTCATCATTTTCAAGAATATCTTTAATGTTCAACACTTCGGATTGATCTAAAATTTTTGTCTCTACTTTTTCTATCTTCTCTACTTTTACTTCACTCTTTTTTACTTTTTTACTTGGCATCTCTATAATCTCTTCACTCTTTATTTCAATTTCTTTTTTATTACTACTCTTCGGTTTATTTTCCACTATTATTTTATCTTGGCTCAAAATATCAAGGTTTAAATCAAGCCCATTATTGCTATCTAAATCAAAATCAAAGAGTTCCTCTTTTTCTACTTTTACATCACTTTTTTTCTCTTTATCCAACAAATTAAAATCTTTTTCTAAGACATCATCAGTAAAATCCAAATCAAACAACTCTTCTTCTTTTTTCAATGGAAATGCCTCTTCCAACTGTTGATCAAAATTATTATCTTTTAATTCAGCAAACAAATCTTCTTCTTTATCGTCTATTTTATGCTCTTTTTTTGCGTTATCAATTGTTGGTAGTTTTTCATCTAAAGAGAGTGAAAAATCTTCTTTCTTCTCCTCTTTAGGGGTTTCTAGAACATTAAAGATACTCTCCTCTTCAACTTTTACAAGATTTTCTTTACTATTCTTTAGCGATAAAACATTCTCTTCAACCGAACGGATAACAGCTGAAACCTCTGATGGTAAAAAAGGCTTTAAAATACTTATATCAAATAACTCTTTATTATTTTTATCATCTTGTGCATAAAAAAGTACTCTCTTTTGTGTTTGAATATCTTTTGAAATGGCACTGTCCACCTCTTTCGTCCATGAGTCTGCATCCACAAACACAATGTCATATTTACTATTACTTACTTCATTAATCTCTTGAACTTCATCGATTTGTATCTCTTCTTTTCTTGCACTTAGTGCCGTCAATCTAGATACCACTGGATTACTGTTTATTAATAATATTTTCATTTTTACTCCTAAAGTTCTATCTAATATTCTAATTTTATTGAATAATTTTAGTATAATTCGCGTTTGAACAAGATTAAATAGGATTTCGTATTAATTTAAGTTTAATAAAAATTACTATATACAATTAATAATAATAAATTTAAACTTTAGAAACCTGCTCTTTGTTAAAATTCAAGTTAAAATATTAGGATGCTTTTTTGTTCGATTTATTTATCAATACCATTTTTGACATAGGCTACATAGGGTTCTTTTTTTACATGATTATTGTAGGAACATTCATTCCTTTACCCACACAACTTATTTTAATACCCGCTGGTTTTTTAGCCTCTCAAGGCAAACTTGACATCTCAACGACCATTCTCGTAACAGCGATGGGAACAACTATTGGTGCTACCATTAACTACTTTATGGCAAACTACATCTCTAAACGATTCGTCTCAAAAGAAAAAATTTTTAAAATAAAAAAGTTTTTTAACAAATATGGTAAATTCTCTGTTGCCCTTGCTCCTCTGACTTTTGGACTGGGGCAATACATATCGCTTCCAGCAGGTATGGCAAAAATGGATTTACGTTGGTTTATTCCTATTATTTTTACGTCAAATGCCTTGTGGAATTTTGCTATGATTATGTTAGGATACATATTTGGAGAAGATGCTTCCTCTAAAGCCATCTACGTGGTCGCAGGAGGAGTAATTTTAGTAGTTATCTTTATATCTACTTTTGTCTACAAAGAGTTTAAAAGTTATTCGTTATAATGCCAAAAAATCTCATATTATCAAAGGATTTATCCATGTCAACTTATGTATTTGGACATACCACACCCGACTCTGACTCTATTGTTGGAGCAATTTCTCTCTCGTATTTAAAAAATCAACTTGGAGAAGATACTGTACCTTCACGACAAGGCGAGATTAACCCTGAAACAGCATTTATTTTAGAAAAATTTGGTTTTGAAAAGCCTATACTTAAAACAAGCTATGCAGGAGAAAACGTCTATTTAATCGACTTTATGGAGAGTTCTCAAAGTCCAAATGACATTACAGAAGCAACCATCTTAGGCATCGTAGACCACCATAAATTGGGCGACCTTAAGACAGCTACACCTCTTGAAATGTGGGTACGCCCTGTGGGTTGTTCAAACACTATTGTCAAACAGATGTTTGACTATTTTGATATAAATATTCCAAAAAAATTAGCAGGAATGATGATGTCTGCAATTTTGAGCGATACCGTAATTTTTAAATCTCCAACCTGTACAAAAGAGGACACAAAAGCCGTTAAAGAGTTGGCTCTTATTGCTCAAGTAGATGACCCAAAAGCCCTTGGAATGGAGATGTTCATCGTAAAATCAGATGTACTAACCGACACTAAAAGAGATTTAGTATTAAGAGATTTTAAAGATTTTAATATGGGTAGTGAAAAAATTGGTGTAGGACAACTAGAAGTGGTTGATTTATCCGTCTTTGACAACATGAAAAATGAACTCTTTGAGGCAATGAATGAGATAAAAGAAGAAGAGAAGAGACATACGGTTATTTTACTTTTAACGGACATTATGCAAGAGGGTTCACAACTTTTGGTTCTAAGTAATGATAACTCTAAAATAGAGTCTGCATTTAACATTACTTTGGAAAACAATCAAGTTTGGCTTCCAAAAGTAATGAGCCGTAAAAAACAAATTATTCCTTTTTTAGAGGGGCAATTTTAATTTAATTGATATTCATCTCCTACTTATATATCAAATTATGCTAAGATATAATTTCATTAAAATTGGGAGATCAACATGAAAAACAACGTAAACTACTTAACAAGCACGCTTCTACTAACAGGATTCCTATTTTTAGGATGTGAAACGGGTGTCGATGTCAACAAAAGTACAACAAATAACACTCAGGTCAAACAAGAAGAAGCTGTATTATCAGGTATTGTAGACAAACCAACCAATCAAGTAATAAACAATACCTCTGGGCAAAAGCTCTCTATACACAAAATATATTCAAGCTCTGCTCAACCAGGGTATTATCTGCAAGTTGGTTTTTTTGAAAAATACAAACCAAACAGTACTTTTGAAAAACATCTCCAAAACAGTGGATTGAAATATACTATTTTAAATAAAAATGGAAATTTTTATGCACTCTTAGGTGCGTATAAATCCTATAATGAAGCACATGCTCATATCTCTACCGTAAAAGCTAAACTGCATAAAAAAAGCTTTGTTGTACATGTACTCCGTCCTTAAACTTTAACAAGGGTTAATTAACTGTTAGAATAAACATAGTATTTTCTATAAAATTATGGTATAATACCATCATGTATTCAATAGGCAAATTTGCAAAACTAATCGGACGAAGTATAGAGACACTTAGGTCATGGGATAAACAGGGGAAATTAATCCCCTCTTATCGCAGTGAAGGTGGACATAGAATGTATAGCGAAAAGCAATTAAATGAAGTTCTTCAAATTGTGAAACCTAAAGAACGATTTAATTTAGGCTATATTCGAGTCTCTGCCAAGCACCAAAATAGTGACTTAGAGAGACAACGAGATTTGATGGAGCTCTTTTTAATGAAACAAGGCAAAGAGTTTCAAATAATATCAGATATTGGTAGTGGAATTAATTACAAAAAAAAAGGTTTAAAAGAGTTACTAAGATTAGTCTCAACAAATCAAATAGATACGCTCTATATCTCCTACAAAGATAGGTTGGTACGATTTGGATATGAACTGATAGAAGAGGTTTGTAAACTTCATGGTGTTAAAATTATTATTATCAATAAAAGTAATGAGCAAACTGATGAAGAGGAGTTGGTTGATGATATTTTAAATATTATTCATGTTTTCTCTTATAGATTAAATGGAAAAAGAGGTCATATTAATAAAAAAATCATGGAAAAACTAAAAAATGATAAGTGAAGCAGTAGCTAAAGAGTTAGATACTAAAGAAAAGAGTAATAGCTCAAAATTATCACGAAAGAGTGCCGAGATTGAAGGGACTTTTGAGATAAGAATAAACAGTAACGATGATAAAGCTTATACTTCTAAGACATCTTGTATTAATGGAGATGTTTTAGCAGTGCAAATTAAATCAAAAAGCAATCAGAAACCCACAGCCTAATGAGTTTAAAGGTACTCGTGCTAAAAGGGGATTGTTCAAAGATATTGTGCTAAATAAAATTTGGAATGCAGATTTGAATGGAGCAGTCAATCACATAAAAGTAGCTTTTAATAGGTGTTTTAGATGGTTGAAAGATGCTCTCTTTAAGTTGTACAATCCAAAAATAATAAAAAGTGCTAACTATTTCCTTCTATTTAACAATAGAACGCTTCAATTCAGAGTTAATAGTGCCTCTGTTTGAAGTGGAATAGTGATGGAGGTAAAGAGTGGGTATCAAATCCCATTCAAACGATGAAGTTTAGGTTTACAGATTTTCTTATACTATTA
>Ga0256826_1002614_pt1 | contig 10908 bp, 10 predicted proteins | sample CV79metaG_FD_185975 | JGI IMG/M metagenome (GOLD analysis project Ga0256826, IMG submission 185975) | Hydrothermal vent microbial communities from East Pacific Rise, Pacific Ocean - CV79 | ecosystem: Environmental > Aquatic > Marine > Hydrothermal vents | place: Pacific Ocean: East Pacific Rise... | reverse complement strand
CGGAGTGGGTCTTCTTCTCCTTTTCTGACAAACTGAAGTTCGGCATCAAAGTCTCTTTGAGTCTTATGCTCGCTTATATGATCCCCATGGCAATGGGATGGAGTCAACCTAGTACTGCAGCCATTACAGTAATGTTGATAGCGACAACAGGTGTTGTAGGCGAATCTGTGATGAAAGGGGCCATCAGGGTTATTGGTACCATTATAGGTGCCGTTATAGGACTCACTCTTATTGCCCTCTTTCCTCAAGAACGTATGACCTACCTCATTGTTGTTTCTATAATGGTCGTGTTCATCACCTATCTCTACAACGTCTATCAAGGCGATAGCACTGTCTTTATGTTAAGTGCCATGATGATCATGATGGTCTTTGATGGTGGTAAGGTAGATGATGTCTTTCTTTATGGCATTGACCGTACCTTTATGACTGTCTTTGGTATTGTTATTTACACATTGATAGGGCTATTTTTATGGCCTGTCAAAGAGAGTGACACCACTATAGAAGATGCCAAAGTGTTAACAGCACTCCAACAGAAGTTTTTCACCCAAACACTTGAGGATGGTGTTCAAGATGAGACCTTGTTTTTAGAGATTACAGCCACAGAACAAAAGCTTACATCGTCTCAACTCAAAGCAAGTAGTGCGTCACTACAAATGAGTTTACACCCTAAACTTTGGAACAGCATCACATACAACTATAAACAGCTTAGTTCGCTTCTTGCTCTTCTTTCTGCGCACTCAGATAGAAAAAGCACTTTAGTGTATGGACGCTATATCAAAGAGTATAGAACCATCATAGAAGAGATAGAGACTCTTTTTAGTGATTGTGAACATATATGGAGTAACCAAAGTCCCATTACACTGCCTATAGCAAGAGAAATCCACTATATTGAAGACAAAGAAAACACGCTCAACCATCTCCAGAAATCAGCACTCATTACTCATGCAAACATCATCAAAAAGATACACACAACACTACGTACATTAGCCAACAGGTTTAACCAGCTTCATGGCCAACAAAGTGCTATCAAAGAAAAGGTACATCTCACTGTAACACCTCGTTTTGTCTGGCTTGATCCTGAGTATCTTCGTGGTATGGTACAAACTTTCTTGATTTTTTGGTTTGGTGTGAGTATGTGGATCTACTTTAATCCACCGGGTGGATTTCTAGTAGTCACTCTGGCCACACTACTAAGTCTTTTGACCTCTTTTAGTCCACTTAAGCCCTCTATACTCACCATCCTCTTTAGCGTTGGCTTTGTCTTTGCACTACTTATGTATGTATTGGTACTACCCAACTTAGTCTATGGATGGCAGTTAGCACTCTTTATCTTTTTATACACCTTCATTGCCTTTTATGTCATCAACCCTAAACTCTCTATATTTTTTCTATTAGGGATGTTCACCTTAGGCATAGGCAATGAGATGCACTATAACTTTGACATCTTCTTGATTACTTTGTTGGTCTTTTATCTCTTTTTATCCATCTTGATGCTCTTTTACTACATCCCCTATTCGACTAAACCCGAACATCTCTTTTTACGTATGCTCACACGTCTTTATAACCATATTACCGTTTTACTCAAGGAGGAAGATACTCCTAAAAACTGGTTTCAGAAAAAACGTCAGACCTACCACCTACTACATATGCAACGCAGTGCATCTAAGTTGACCCTTTGGGCTTCGCAAGTCGATGTTAAACTCTTTGCACCCAACACCAAAGAAGAGCTCATAGACTTTGCTAAAGCATCTACCTCACTAGCGACTCAAGTAAGCTACCTCATAGCCTTTGAACATGACATGAAGTCAAATCCCCTACTTACCCATACAAAAGCCGAACAAAGTGAACAGCTCCTCGCACGTATTAGTAGACATATTGCTGAACTTGATGACAGTGAACTCGTTACGCTCTTTGACAAAAGTGAAGAGGTTATGGCGCAAGTAGAAGCACTTATAGAGCGTTCAAAACAGAACATAGATCCAGATGAATATAGTACCGAGGAAGTCACTTCCTTTTATATTGACGTTAATCTTCGTCATAGTGTATGGAATGCTCTTAAAAAGTGTCATAATACCTTTTACAAACTCGACATTAATGCACTACAAAGAAACAGGTTTTAAAATGAGACTCAAAACAACGCTCCAACTTCTTGCCTTAGCCTTTCTACTCATCAACGGCACTGGTTGTACTAAGGTAGGGCCTGACTATGTTAAGGCCAAAGATGTCGCCATGCCAACTACTTGGGAAACAGACCTACCAAAAAGCGATCACAACATCACAACATGGTGGAAACTTTTTAACGATCCCACCCTCGATACACTCGTAGAAAAAAGTTATGAGCAAAACCTTGACCTAAGAAGCGCAGGTCTGCGTATCTTACAAGCACGCGCAGCATTAGGAGTTTCAGAAGGTCTCTTCTACCCTCAACAACAAAATGTCTCTGGATTTTTAGCTGGAGGTCGTGCAGGTGGTAACAACTATGGTGCCGCTGGCCTTAACTTTGATGTGGGCTGGGAAATGGATGTCTGGGGCAAGTATGCACGTGGAGCGGAGTCTGCTGAAGCTACTCTCTATGCTAGTGTTGCTTCGTATGATGACATCTTAGTGAGTATCATTGCCGAGGTAGCACGTAACTATGTCAGCTACAGGACCTCACAAGAGCGGATCAAGTTTGCCAAACGTAACACCATCATCCAAGAAAAGATCGTAGAGATCACACAGATACAGTTTAACGCTGGAAACGTCTCTGAACTGGACATGCAACAAGCACGTACCCAACTCTACAGTACCAAGTCCATACTCCCTGTCTTGGAACTTTCTAAGATCAAGTCACGTAATGCCATCGCGATTTTGTTAGGGACTATTCCTCAAGAAGTTGAGATGTTGCTCTTAAGTGAGCAGACAGCTAAAGCAGACCAAGAGGTCGTTGACAATGTTGACCTACTTCAAGCGAGTCTTATTACCCATGACTATAACTCAAGTTCATACATCCCGACCTTTGTGCTTGAAGACAACATCACCATCGATGCCAACCTTGTACGTCGTCGTCCTGATCTTCAAGTAGCAGAGCTACAGACACTCGCACAAAACGCTAAAATAGGCGCGACTAAAGCTGAACTATACCCCCACTTTAGTCTCTTTGGAAACATCGGCTATAACAACCAACAGTCAGGTGGCATCCACCTCTCTACAGGTGATGCCATCGGTATTAGTGTCGGACCTTCCTTCTCATGGAACATCTTCCAGTATGGACGGATTAAAAACCAAGTTCGCCTTCAAGACGCCCTCTTCCAAGAGAGCCTCACCAACTACAATAAAAAGGTACTCCAAGCTGTACAAGAGGTCTCTAACGCCCTCAACGGTTACACCTACACCAAAGAGCAGTTGGAGCTTAACGCTAAGGCTATCGAAGCGACTGTTCGTGCCTTTGACATCTCCATCATTCAGTACAACGATGGTTTGGTCGGCTACCAACGTCTCCTCACTAGTGTTCAAAATCTCACTCGTAATGAAGACCAATATGCACAGATACAAGGGAATATTGCCACACAGGTCATCGCCCTATATAAAGCCCTTGGTGGTGGATGGGAGATGGGACGTGGTAAGACCTATGTAAGCGAGGCCGATATTAAACAGATGAAGTCTCGTACTGACTGGGGTGACTACCTCGATGACAACCGTACTCTGATGCCTAGTTACGAAGATGAAAATGGTACCATCAACATCATTCACATCGACACAAACAGTACCTTACAACCTAAGGGTCTTAACTAATGCAGCAGTTCGCCCATGAGTTAGCTGCAGGCGATGTCTACTTCTCTCCCCTGCTCCTTGTCATTGTGATGGCCTTTGTTGCTGCGGCGTTAAGTGGTGTCATCTTAAACAAACTACGCCTCTCACAGTACATCATCTACCCACCATTAAGCTTTCTCGCGCTGATGGTCATCTTTGTTGTACTGATAGACCATTACCTCATTAAAATATAGGAAACATTATGAAACTACTTAAACTTTTTGTCAAGATCATACTTAACATCGCCATCTTTGGAGGTGCACTCTACTTTGGTTACGTCAAGTTCCAAGACTACTTCAACAACCCTTGGACGCGTGATGGTCAAGTTCGTGCACAAGTCATACAGGTCTCTCCACGCGTCTCAGGTGAGGTCATTAACATCTCTGTCATAGACAATCAAGAGGTTAAAAAAGGAGACCTTCTCTTTAGCATTGATCCTTCTCAATACCAGATCAAGATACAACAAGCCAAAGCAGACTTGAAACGCGAAGAAGCCAATGCCCGCGGAACAAAGATAGAGTATGACCGTGTACGTAAAATAGCTGCTAAGAACAAGGGTGCTATCTCACAAAAAGACTTAAACCGTAACCGTGTCAACTACGAAAAAGCCCGTGCGAAGATCGCTTCACACCAAGAGAAACTCAACACCGCAAAACTCAACCTGAGTTTCACTAACGTACGTGCTTCTGTTGATGGTTATGTCTCAAACATCAACTTTCAAGTCGGTTCTCAAGCCGTAGCAAACAAGCCTATCCTTGCATTAGTCGACAAAAATACGTTTTGGGTCTTTGGTTTTTTTAGAGAGAACATGCTTAAAGACATTAAGATAGGTGACACGTCGAAAGTAACCTTAATGGCCTATCCTGATCGCCCTATCAATGGAGAAGTTGAGTCCATCGGTTGGGGTATCGCCCACTCCGATGGTAATCCAGGTAACAACCTACTACCTGCCATAAAACCTGTCTTTCAATGGATAAGACTCGCACAACGTATTCCTGTTCGCATCAAACTAGACGACTTACCTGAAGGTATGGAACTCCGATTTGGTTTGACAGCGTCAGTCATGATTATGAAGACCAACAGCACAAAAGAGAAGGAACTATAAATGAGATTAGAAGAAGAGTTAGAGCTCTCCCCAACTCATAAGACCACCAACCGAAAGCAGCAGCTTTTTATACGCTACGTTGTTGCAATTTTGATTGATTTGACCGTATTAAGTCTCTTCAATGAGTTCTGGCCACAATACCTCTACATCGCAACATTTTCACTCTCACTCTTTACTGCGCTCATCTTGCAAGCACTACTCCAACTCACACTTAAAGCAGAGCACAAGGTAGCCGACTACTTTTTTAAAGGTAAAAGCGGTGTGATGACAAAAGTGTTAAGAGGTATAACTGCTTGGAGTATGATCTTTATCTCTAAGTTGGTGATGCTAAAAGCGATTAGTATGACCTTTGGAGAAGATGTTCATTTTGGAGGACCTGTTCACGGAGTAGTCGCCTTTATCATCATTATTACAACGATGATAGTATCAGAACAGGTTGTGATTAAGATATTTAACTCATTAGCTGACAAAGAGTCTAACTAACGTCTTAGTAATAGGGAGTAGTGTTACTTCCCTATCTGCACCATCTTTCTTCTCAGGTAGGCGATTTTGCTTTGAAGTGGCAGATCTTTAGGGCAGACATCTTCACAACCTAGCAAAGTCATACAACCAAAGACACCATCCTCGTCACCAACTAATTCATAATAGTCTTCATCACTACGCTCATCACGAGGGTCAAGTTGATAACGCGCTATTTTGTTAAGTCCAACTGCACCAACAAAATTATCATTCATCTGCATGGTTCCACATCCTGCAACACAACAACCACACTCTATACAGCGATCTAACTCATAGATCTCATCAGCAAGTTCAGGCTCCATACGATCTTCTAAACGATCATAATCTTTTTTCTCTTCAGTATGTATCCACGTCTCTAAACGTTCATTGAGTCCACGCATCCAGTTGCCGGTATAGATAGAAAGATCACCTATAAGCTCAAAAGTTGGCAGTGGTGCTAACGTGATCTCAGTATCTAGCTTAGAGGTTAGTGTACTACATGCTAAGGTTGGACGACCGTTCACTAACATCGAACAACTTCCACAAATACCTGCGCGGCAAACAAAGTCGAACTTTAGTGAACTGTCCATATGCTTACGAATATCATTGAGTACGATATAGAGTGTCATGCCGGGCGCTTCTGTTACCTCAAATGTCTCCATTTTAGGGCGTTCTTGAGGTATATTGGGATCATAACGTAAGATGTTGATCTTTAATGTTCTAGCTTCTTTCATTATTCGAACCTTTCACTAAGACGCTCATTACGTCCTTGGTATTTTCGTGGTAACTTGTCTCTAAACGGCATCAGAGCCTTTTGGATCTCAAAACGATCCTTGCCCTCATCCTCCATCTTTTCACGTAGTGCGTCTACCTCTTGTTGGCGTACTTCACTCTCAGGATGGACAATGTTTAGGTTTTTACCATAACCTCTAAAGCCTGGTGGCATTTCCATGTTTCCAATGTTAATCTGCTCATAACTCACATCAGGAAGCGTTTGACTCTCATCTCGCCAACAAGTAATAGTACGGTTAAGCCAGTGTTTATCATTACGTTCAGGATAATCCTCACGCGAGTGCGCACCACGGCTCTCTGTACGTAATAATGCACCATAGGCAACCGTCAAGGCCACCTTAATCATCTTTTGTGTTCTATAGGCATTGACAAGCGCTGGATTCGCAGCCAAAGACTTAGAGCGATGCACTGTAATGTTCCGACTACGCACGAGAAGCTTTTGAAGTTCATCGACTGCATTTTGAAGGTCATGGCCATTTCTAAAAATTCCCACGTCATCCATCATGATCTTTTCCATCTCTTCACGAAGCTCAAATGAGTCTTCCCCCTCACCATGTTCTAAGAGTCGCATCAATTTAGCACGTTCTTGTTCCAAAAAGCACTCAATGGTCTTCGTAGAGATGTTAATCGCACTCGCTTCTGTCTCACAATAATCTGCGATGTACTCCGCTACCAACATACCCGAAACAACTGTTTCACTGACCGAGTTACCACCTAAACGATTAAAGCCGTGCATATCCCAACACGCTGCTTCACCACATGAGTAGAGTCCGGCTAAGGTCTGAGATTCACCTGTAAACTTCGTTCTAATTCCACCCATAGAGTAGTGCTGTGTAGGTCGAACAGGGATCCACTCTTCAGCAGGATCAATGCCTAAGAAGTTTTCACAGATGTCCTTGACTTCACGCAGGTTTTTTTCGATGTGTTCACGCCCTAAGATAGTAATATCTAACCACAAGTGGTCGCCATAACGTGACTTCACACCCTTACCCTTACGCATATGTTCTGTCATACGACGTGAAACAACATCACGCGACGCTAGCTCTTTTTTTTCTGGCTCATAGTCTGGCATAAAGCGGTAACCATCTTTGTCTAGAAGAAGTCCACCATCACCACGACAACCCTCAGTCGTTAAGATACCAACAGGAACAATGGCCGTAGGGTGAAACTGTATGGCTTCCATGTTACCCAATGTTGCGATACCCGTTTCAAGTGCAAGTGCCTGTCCCATACCCTGGCAGATAGTCGCATTAGTAGTCACACTATAAAGACGACCGTAACCACCCGTTGCGATGGTTGTTGCCTTAGCGATGTAAGCTGTCAACTCTCCGGTCATGAGGTTACGAGAAATAGCACCATAACAGCGTCCATGCTCATGGATCAGGGCCATTGCCTCACGACGTTCACGTATCTCAATGTTGTCTTCATGTGCTTTGTTATCCATAGCATAGAGCATACTGTGACCCGTACCATCAGAGGTATAACAGGTACGCCACTTCTTCGTTCCACCAAAATCACGCGCAGTAATGAGTCCATGCGCTTCATCTTTTTCGGTAATGGTCACATGCTCCGCGTTGATAATAGCAGGCCGGTCACCCTTTTTTACACGACTCCAAGGCACACCCCAAGCAGCGAGTTCACGGATAGCCTTAGGTGCAGTGTTAACAAACATACGTACAACTTCTTGATCCGCACCCCAGTCACTACCTTTAATAGTGTCTTCGAAGTGGACATCTTCACTATCACCTTCACCCATCGTTGAGTTGGCCAAGGAAGCCTGCATACCCCCTTGAGCTGCTGCAGAGTGTGAACGTTTGGGTGGGACTAAGGTGAGAACAATCGTCTCAAGTCCACGCTCACGTACACCTGTCGCCACACGTAGACCAGCAAGACCACCACCTATCACTAACACATCGGTATAGACTATCTTCATTTCTGCTCTCCTTGTAACTCACTCTGAGGATGGTAACGTTCACCATCTGCAAAGTCATGTTCATACCCTATACTCATATAACGTGCAAGAGACGCTATACCAACAACCAAGTAAAGGGTCACTACAAAGTACATAATTGTTCGAAGTAAAGCACGACGCTGTTTCATAAACTTCTGCTGATCAGCCTCAAAAAGGCCCCACTTTAAGATAAGTCTATAAACACCAACACCAGCATGAATGACCACGGCAAAAAGGAGTAATAAGTACATCGGCCACATCATGTCAACACTAATACGCTCAGACGAAGCATACGGCCCAATCATCTCAGGTTGAGAGATCATGATGTAAAGGTGAACAGAAGCAAGGAAAAACATCGCAAAACCGGTAATGACTTGAATCGCCCATAAAGAAGTATCATGGTGGTTCATACGTACCATGTGCTCTTTCATCGCCTTATACTGTCGGTAGTTCGCAGGGAACTTACGTAGTGCAACAATAGCGTGGATGATGATAATAAACAATATACTAGAAGCTAAAATCGTAATGATAATGGGATGCTTTGAACCTATAAAGTAGTAGCCCTCAAAAAACTGCGTCATGTTGTACATGGCATTGTTAGAGATCAAGATAGAGGATTCAAAAAGGATATGCCCTGAGATAAAAAGCGCTAAGATAATACCCGTGGCACTCTGGATAAAGTCTAAACGTGCCGGTAATTTGTCAATGTGGTCTAGTTTTTTCATGCGTATGTGGAACCTTAATGTAAGAATTATTCTTATATTAATTTTAACATTTTGTTTTAGTATGTAACTTGAGAGTTTCTGCTTTATGAACGCTTTTGCATGACATCTTCTAACATTTCAAGTTTTAATGCTTCTCCGACGTAAACAACTGCTTCTCGAGCACCTGCACCCAAGGCCAATTCTTTATACGCCTCTTCTTCCATCTCACTCACATAACTCTTGTTGGGATGGATGATCACCTTCGGCGCAAATAGGTTCCCTTTAAAAGGCATACCTTTTTGCATTAGGTGACGTATCATCTTTTCACCTAAGTCAAAGTTCTCTGGTTCTAACAAAAAGGGAGAAAATGGTGTTCGAACAACAGAAGTGTCTTCAGCTTTAAGGTCATGCACCTCTTTACCTACTGCACTAACATATGTTTTATCACCCTTTTTCTTCACAGCGATAATAGACTCATCTTCAAAAACACGCTCAAAAGGATAGTAGTAGAACTCTATAGTTTCACGTCTAAAACGAATGTAGATAATGAGTTTAGAAGACTTTTTTAGGTTTTGAAAGTACGAGAACACCGCACTACCCTTGGTATTGGTAGTTACAGTACTGTTGGCAAGCGTCTAGGTTTTCAAAAGGTACAAAACCACCATCGCCATGCCAAATAAAGGGACGACACTTTTTAGTCGAGATATCAAAGTAATACCGTTTGATCTCCTCATGACCCTCGCCTTGCATCGGTTTCAACTGACAGACGGAGTGAAGCGCACGTTTAAAGAGAACAGGCTTTTTATCTTTTATGCTGTACTTACCCTCTTTTTTTATAAGCGTGGCACTGTCAATGTAGTCATCACCCTCTTTCTCATACGGTATACCCAGTAGAACACGATTATTCTCACACCGAAAGCTCACTCTTTTTTTGCCAAACTTAGGCGCATCACCTGTGTTAGCAAGACACTGCCCATACTCATCGGTTATCACTGCTACGGAGTCAGGGTTAAACCCCATAGTCGAACAGCCACTCAAAAAGATCATAGAGAGGAGTAATAGACGCATCATTATATTTTCACTCTGTCTTCAAGTGCACGTGCGAGTGAGAGCATGTCTATGTTTTCAAGACTAACACCCGTAGGAACACCTTGAGCAATCCGCGTAAAGAGCAGATCATAATCTTCGAGTTTATCTTCGATATAGAGGATGACTGCATCATTTGCTATGGACGGGGTTAAAGCGAACAACACTTCAGTCACCCCACTCGCTACCATATCTTGGAGATGCTTAATGGTGTACTCTTCCATAGAGTCTAAAACAAAGTAACGCCCTTCAAAGAGGCCATTTCCTTCGATGGTCAAGATATCTTTAGCATTTTCTACGATACACAGTATCTCAATATTACGGCCCTCATTTGAGCAGATATAACAGAGTTCATCCTCACTCATACCACCACAAGAGTGGCACTTTCTAAGGGTGCTCATAGCATCTTCTATAGCATGCGCGATTTTAAGTGCGGAGAAGTTGTCTTTCATAACCATATGGTAAGCCAAACGGGTCGCTGACTTCTGCCCTATGGTCGGTAACTCTTCTAAGGCATCAACAAGGCGGTTAAATTTTACTAGTGAATTATTCATTAGACGTATCTTAGCAAAGAGTGGATGATGTAGAGCTGTTTAAAGGTTGGCTAACAGCACGAACAGACGACACGTTAGTTGTATGGTGAGACATCATACTTCTCAAACAATGCTTGAAGTGACTTGGTAAGTTTTTTACTGGCGGGGTACTTAGGAATAGCCTTTTTCACTTGACCTTTTCTTTTAGGCATAAAGAGCTCTTGATCGTAGAGCTTCTTTAAGGTATTGTAGTTGCTCTTACTAACCTTCGGTGCTTTGGGTACTTCACTAGGATGCACATACATATCACCCACTTCATCTACATAAGCCCCTCGCTCAAAATAGTCCGCCGCATTTCTTAAAAACGTGGGCAGATCAAAGTCTTCTTCATAGCCTAACCCCGTTCTCTTCAGTGCGTTTTCAACCTTCCCCAAAATAGTATTAGCT
>Ga0256826_1002612_pt1 | contig 10910 bp, 7 predicted proteins | sample CV79metaG_FD_185975 | JGI IMG/M metagenome (GOLD analysis project Ga0256826, IMG submission 185975) | Hydrothermal vent microbial communities from East Pacific Rise, Pacific Ocean - CV79 | ecosystem: Environmental > Aquatic > Marine > Hydrothermal vents | place: Pacific Ocean: East Pacific Rise... | reverse complement strand
TCGCTTATATAGTGCAAGTGGAAGATTAGTTTATTATACAACAATAAGTGAATGTAAAAAAGATTTGGGAAGAACTATACCAGCAGCATCAGGTACTGTAAATGGAGAGCTTCATATTAACATGAAGAGTGATTACAGTTACAAAAAAGTAGATACTAAATTTTATGGAAGTAATGATTAATTTCATTTCTATTTAATATTAATTGAATTAAAAAGAGACGGTCTCAAAAAGATCGTCTCTTTTTTTATATAATTTACTCTCCTTCTAACCCAGAATATATACTTTAATATTCTGCATTTATCTTTTTTCACAAACCAAAAACGGATTGAATTTACCCTAAAAATCCAATCCGTTTTTTTGATTATTTAAATAATAATCTGTAACTTGCGGACTGTACAATTTTAAATAAAATATTAATCTTAAATTTTAAAAACTATGAGAAAAATTTTATCTCTTATGCTTATGGTCGTTTTAATGACTTCTATAAGTTTTGGACAGTATTCCTTAGCCAATAGCACAACTGCTAAAAAAGGGAATGTACTTTCCTCTAAATCAAAAAAAACAACAGATGTTGTTAATCGCTCAGTCAATGCTACTTTATGGAGTGACGACTTTTCTAATCCTGACAACTGGACCATATCAGACAATGGTGCAAACGGACAATGGGCAATTGTTTCAACAATTGGAGAAACATTAATTGGATACGGTATTGCCGAATTTAATCCAACCTCAGGTCCTGATTTTGCTGTTTTTGATTCTGATGGTGCAGGAGATGGTGCAAACAATTCGGATTTAGTCAATACTAACCCTATTGATTGTTCAGGAACAACATCTATAATTTTAAAATTTGAAAGCTATGCTTATGAATACGAAAATTCTGTTTTTACAGTTCATGTAAGTACTAATGGAACAGACTTTACTCAAGTTGCAGAATTATATCCAGATCTTGCTAAGAATACGGGTACAGCTAATCCTGAGTATGAAGAATTTAACATCTCAGACCTTGTAGCAGGAGAATCTACTGTATATATAAAATTTAATTTCCAAGGAAATTATGATTATTTTTGGGCTATTGACAATGTTAGTTTAGAATCTATTCCTCCAACAGCAGATTTAGTTTCTACACCAGCAGGATTTATTGCTGAATATTATTCTCAACCAATGGATCAGGCTGTTGCTTTTACTCCTGAAGGAAATGTTAGCAATATTGGCGATACTTTAAGAGATGCAACAGATTTTAAATTAACAGATGGAACATATTCTGATGCACAAGCCATCACCATTCCTTTAGCCTATAAAGCTAATGAAGATATTACTTTTGCAAGTTATACTCCTGCTGAAGGAACTGTTACTTTTACTTACTATACAAATTATGCTGATGATGATGATACTTCTAACGACACTATAACTAAAGATTTTGTTTTTGGTGGAGATGAATTAAGAAGAGATAATGGTATAGTTGCTGGACATATTGGAATAGGAAGTCCAGGTGAGGAAGTTGGTAGTTTATTTACTATCTCTGCTAAGGATACTATTACTTCTATTAAATGGGCAATGGACGGAACTGAAGGAGACACTGTTATTGCCATTATTAGAAACTTCACAACAGAACCAACAGACGAAGTTGGCAGAACTGTTTTGGTTGTAAATAATGGAGAAGGTAATTATGAAGCACAAATAATCGGTCAAGTTATTCTTGAACCTGGAACTTATTTTATTGGACTAATAGAAGGTGCACATACTGTTGGTATCGCTTTAACAACTGATGTTTATACAGCAAATACAGCTTGGGCTCATTTTTCTGATGCTTGGCACGATTTAGGTGAAATGGGTTATAAACACACTTACCAAATACGCCCTCAGTTTGCAAACTTTGTTGCAACAAGTAACAATGTAGCAATTGCTTCTATTAATAATGATACTCCAATATTAGAAGGTAATGTTGATATTACAGGTACAGTTGTCAATGTTGCAAATATGGAAGATTTAACATCTTTCGATGTAACTTACACTGTTGATGGTGGAGCTGCTTCTGCTGTTTATAGCGTTACAGGTGTTTCTATTGCTCAAGGAGAAACTTATGATTTTACTCATAATGTTCAATGGGCAGCTACTGCAGGATCTCATACTATTGAAGTAACCGTTTCTAATCCTAATGGAGAAACAGACGAAGACCTTACTGACAATGTAATATCTAAAACTATTTTAGTAGTTAAAGAAAAATTTGTAAAGAATGTCGTTTACGAAGAAGGAACAGGAACATGGTGTGGATTCTGTGTTAGAGGACTTGTAGGTCTTAATACTATGGCTCACAATATAACTGATGGTTCTTGGATTGGTATTGGTGTTCATAATGGAGACCCTATGGTTGTTACAGCTTATGATAATGAAATCAGTTCACGTATAGGAGGATATCCAAGTGGATTAATTAACAGAGGTGAAGAAATTGATCCAGGTTTAGAAACTTTAGAGCCAGCTTACAATACTGCAAAAACTGGTATTCCTGTTGCTAAAATTGAAATCACAAAACAAACTTGGAACTCAAGTACAAGAGACTTTACTGTAGATATTGCTTCTACTTTTGCTTTAGACATTGCTTCAGCAAACTACAATGCAGCATTAATTGTTGTAGAAGATTCTGTAAATGGTGAAGGTGATGATTGGCGTCAGCATAATTACTATGCTGCAGGACAACCTGCTGCAGGTGTTGAAATGAAAGATTGGGATGGTTTTGATTATAATGATCAACCAGAATATGTACCTGCAAATATTATGAAGTATAACCATGTAGGACGTCAATTAATTGGTGGATGGAATGGAGCTGCAGGAAGTATCCCTACTTCTGTAACTTATAATACAGCTAATGCATATACATTCTCAGGAAATATTCCTGCTGATAATAACGAGAAAAATACAGAGTTTGTAGCTATTATCATTGATAATGCAACAGGTAAAATTGTTAACGCAACTGCTGTACACCTTGATTATGAATATGATGATACAGGTGTAAACGAAATTACTAATTCTAACCTTAGCATCTATCCTAATCCAACAACAGGATTAATTAAGATTGAAGGTGCAGAAGGTGCTCAAGTTGTAATTTACAATATGATTGGTAAAGTTGTTTATACAGAAAATAATGTATCTACAACTGCAACTGTTGATTTATCATCGTTTAATGCAGGAAACTACATTGTAAAAGTGATTGATAACAATACTGTTACAACTCAAAAAATTGTTCTTACTAAATAAGAATTATTTATAACAAATTCTGAAGAACTCTTTATTGGGTTTCTGAAGAAATAATTAAATTAAATCCGTAGAAAACAATGTTTTCTACGGATTTTTTATTTTATATCAAGATCTACTCTTCAATTTAGTTACTATTAGACACAATATTTTAATTTAAACAAATCTGTAAATCAGATTTCTATATAATAATCTCGTAAGCCCTATATAGAACAGAATATTGACTTATTATTAGATAAATTGTCCTCTTAAAAATGAGGTAAGAATAATATACCTCCCTAATTTATAAACGAATAAAGGATAACAAGTAGGCCGATAAATACTAAAAAACTAAGTTTCAGTATAAATCAAGATTATATCCTATAAAAGATATAAACAAAAAAAGACCATCCTGAAAATTAGGACAGCCTCTTTCTAACAATTTATGGGATTGTTATTTTACAAATTGCTTACTTATTACTTGATTATTTTGTGTTAATCTTAAAATATAAATACCCTTATCTAATGATGAAGTATTAATATTAAGCGTATTATTTCCTGCATCTAAAGTAACTTGATTGCTTACAATAACTTTTCCTGTTACCGAAATAATTGACCATTTAGCCTCTGATTGTTTTTGAGACTCAATATTTATTGTTGCCATATTTTGTACAGGATTAGGATAAATATTTAATACCGCTTCCTTCTCTAAGGATACAATCCCTGCAGCAACTCCTCTATCAATATATATATTCTGAGAGAATGTATTTATTGTCGATCTTCCACACTCGAAACTAACCACAATATTATAAACCCCAGCCGAATCGTTTGTGAAATTATATATTTCCGTGAAAACACCTAATAAATTATTATCCTCATCAAAAACTAACCAGCTTATAGTCAATGTATTTTGCGATAGTTCAACACCGTTAATTACGGCATAGTCTACAGCAGCATCAAAACATGTATCAATAAGGTTTGTTTCTACAGTATCGACGGGCTGATCGTATTGTGAAGAATCTATCTCATCTTCATAAACATAAGTAGATAGAGAAAATTGACAGCCATTATCGTCTGACACCTCAACAATATAATGCCCTGCACTCAAATTATGAATATCCTCACTTGTAGCTCCATTATTCCAAGAATAAGTATAAGGAGATGTTCCTCCACTTACTTCTAAATCGATAGAACCATCATCACCATTGGTCGCATTAGTTACATACGCCTGTCCATAAAAGTTTTGACAAGGATCTGTTTCTGTAGAATCGTCTGTTTGTTCAATCGATACATCATAAGAATATTCTACCGTATTATCATTATCGTCAGAGATGGTAACATCGTAAGTTCCTGCGGATAAATCCATAATATCCTCTGTTGTTTTACCATTACTCCACTCAAAAGTATAAGGAGATGTTCCTCCACTTACTGTAAGATCTATAGAACCATCAGAAGTTCCTTGCGAACTTTCATTAATAATATTAGCAGAAGCTTGTAAAGTATCTCCCTCTGCAAAACTAAAACTGACAAGCATTAAAGCTAAAATCGTTGTAAAAATTGTTTTCATAAATTTATAATTTTAATTAATAAATATTTGTTCTTTAATTCAATAACACACTTTCTATTAAAGGTTGTCTAATTGCGTATTATTTTTTTTGTAACAACCCTGTTGTCTCGATAAATCACTTTAAGAACATAAACTCCTTGACTCCAATTTGATGTATTTAATGTCAATTTATCAGCTAATTTTTCTTGTCGAAAAACTTCTTTGCCTTGAATATTTATTATTCTAATTTCATCAATATATCTATCGGAGAAATCTAACACCAGCTTTTCGTTAAAAGGATTAGGATATAGATTTACATTTTCCTCAAACGAATCTGTAAATTCTTTTACTTGTGTAACAATCTTATTTTGTATCGTAAAATTAATGTTGTTAAGACTGTCCTTTTCCTCCGATAAAACAATTGTTGTTTTCAATGTTTCCTTTCCACTTTTTTCTACATAAATCGTATACTCTTCGAGGGGAATATGCTTGAAATTATAAAAGCCTTTATCATTTGTTAAACAAGATTTGACAACTTCATTATTTTTATTAATCAACAATACCGTCATATTAGCCGCCTTATAATCTTGGCAATCTGCTGTAAAATTTCCAAACCAATCCTTGTTAAAAATTTCAATTTCAAAATCAGTATCTTCGGTATAATAAACTTGTCCAGAAACGAATCCTGTACCATGATAAATATCATCATAGTATTTTAAACGAATATCATTATTTAACGAATTACCCTGAGTATATCCAGCATCCTCCCAGTGCAATATATCATCTAAGTAAGTAGGGAAATATTGTGGATAATATTCTTCATCAACATCAAAATAAGGAATAGCGTAAATGGTATATTTTTCTGTGTCTGGATAAGATATAAAATAATAATATCCTGTATCTATTGTGGTTTTTGCAACCGCTCTATTATTCTTATCTATCAATAAGGCTACTCCTTTTGGAAGCAAATTATTCTTAGCAAAGACTCGTCCATAAAAAATTGTATCTCGAGCTAAAATATGAATAGACAGCGAATCTTTACAATCGTTACCATCTGTTACCGTTACCGAATAATCCCCCTCACACAAGTCCGATAAATCTTCAATATCGTCACCCGTACTCCATTCGTAAGTTACGCCTTGAATGGCTCCTTGAACGGTTAAATCGATGCTTCCATCACAAGCCTCATCAACATTAACTTGTGTATAAGATAAGGCTAACTGACAATTAATAATAGGCAGAGTAAGATCTACACAGAATGTATCTGTACAAACAGTATCGGAACATAAAGAATCGGATGAAGTCCGTATTGTTAAACAAACCGTATAGGTTCCTGCGGTATCGTAATCGTGCTGAGGATTAATATCTGTAGACGTTGCCCCATCTCCAAAATCCCAATTATAATCACAAATATAATAGCCATCTCCATCGGATGAATCTGTAAAAGAAACAGATAAATCATCGCCATCGTAAGTAAAACCTGCCTCACATTGAGCAAATGTGTAAGACGACAAGAAACTTAAAAATATTAATATAATTTTCTTCATAATTTATTCATTTTAAAAATGATAATAAGCCCCCAACTTAAAACTAACATTATCTAAACTTTGTTTGAAATATGCCTTATCGTCCAAAATATTATTCAAATGGTAACGATAATACAACGAAGTTGAAAAGCTAATACGATGATTGTATTGATAACGCAATCCTACTGATAAATGGGTCCAAAAAGATAATTTAGAAAAAGGTAAGTTTTCGCTACTTTCTAAACGACCATTATTAAGATAATAACTTTGTGTTTTGATATAAATTCCCGTTACCAAACCTGCTCTTACAAATGGCTGCCACGAAGCTCCTCTATTAAAAGAATATTCGGCCATCAAGGGTATCTCTACATAAGAATAGATATTTCGTTTTTGTAAATATTCTGTACTCAATACCGAATCGGTACGATAAAGCTGTGTCGAATCATTTACAAAATAAGATACCGAATCGGTTTTATATATAATTGTAGTATCTCCTTGCATCAAAGAGTCTACGTTAATATATGGTGTTTGACTTATATTCCATTGCTGAGTTTCGAAGAAATCCCAATACGAGACTTCTTTTAAATCGAACTGCTCTTCTGTATAATTAATCTCCTGAGCATATCGAGCATAAAACAAGCCTGTTCCCACACTTAACTCTCGTATCTGATACCACAACTCAGCTCCAAAAGAATAATAAAATGCTGAGGATAACGATTTTTCATTATCACGAGCTAAAGTGTAATCTTCATTGTTACTTTTTGCAATAGATGAAAAAGAATAATTAGGAGCAATATTAAATCCTAAAATCCAATGATGAGAAGGTAAGATAATTGCTTTATATTTTATATCAAACCCAACCGTATCGTCTGGTAAAGAGAGACCTTCTTGAGGTCGTGAGAAATTAATACCTTGAAACAATCTACTTTTCATTAATTGAATCGTTTCTTTTGTATAAGTTCCCGTAGCTGTACTTAAAATATTTGCCTTCGTTTTATTTTGAATTGAAGCAGAAGTCTTCGAATTATAAATGGCTCCTATTTGACTTAAATGGGTTGAGCTTTCCGAAGTTGTTTTATGATTAGACAAACTCACTGAATTAGAAATCGGGTTATTCGTTAATTGATTTGAAATTATTTGCTCTTGTAAATCTTCTTTTTTATCAGTTTTATCAATATCCGATATTGTTGCCAATGATTTTGATGGTTTTTCAATATTATTTGTTTTTACATCACTGTTTTTTGTGTCATTTATGGTATTCGAGATCTCATTATTCTGTGCTATATCCTTAGATTTTGCTATTTCAGGATTAGATAATATTTCGTGTGTTTCGTTATCCGAAACAGAAATTTGTTCTGTTAATTCTTTTGTCTTACGATTAATCTCCGACGATTTTGTATAAGCAGTTTCCAAAGGCACTGTTTCGTACAAAACAGAAGCAATTAAAAATGTTGCTAAGAAAAATAATAGCATTCTTTTTCGTTTGAATAAATTGTGCCAAAACATTTTCTTTTGTATTTGTTGTTTCACATGAGCATGAGGCGTTATCTCCAAATTCTCCAGCGAATCTTCAAATAATTGGTCTATATTATCTATATTTTTCATTTTATAAAATATTGTTTATCAGATAAGTATTTTCTTCTTTTGGTTGTTGTTCTTTTATTTTCTTTTGCAAAATTTTACGAGCCTTAAAAAGTTGAGTTTTCGATGTATTAACAGATATTCCTAAAGTAATAGCAATATCTTGATGCGAATATTTTTCGAATACAAACAGATTAAAAATTGTCCTATAACCATCGGGTAAAGTTTGTATCATATTCAATATTTCTTTCTGAGAAATACCAATATTAGAATTAGCAGAATCTTCATAAGAAAGTTCAGTACTTTCAATATTATCGTTCCACTCGTCAATAAAAAGATTCTTTTTTTGAGCTCTTATATGATTTAGTGCCGTATTAATCATAATTCTTTTCAGCCAAGCAGAAAATGAAGGAACCGTTTCGAAATGAGATTTTGAAATATTCATAAAGGCTTTTAAGAATCCTTCTTGCAAGACATCTTCTGCATCGGAAATATTACGACAATAACGGGCACAAATACCCAACATTGCTCCAGAATATAAATCATAAATTTTTTCCTGAGCTGATGCCTTGCCTTTCTGTGCTTCAGATATTATTTTGAAGTCTAAATTCATTCTTCTAATATGAAGAACACCAAGATATGAAAAGGTTGTCTATGTATAAAATAAATTCTTATTATTTATATCCTAAACTTTATTGCATAAAAAAAGGAGTACACTAAATGCACTCCCTTTTAGAATCTCTTTTTAATTATTATTCGAACGATAATAATTCAACTTCAAATACTAAAGTTGCATAAGGACCAATTGGTCCGCCTTGTGTTCCTCTTTCTCCGTAAGCTAAATTATAAGGAATGTAAAATTCATACTTAGCTCCTGGTTTCATCAACTGTAAACCTTCTGTCCATCCTGGAATAACTTGTCCTACTCCAAATTCGATAGGATCTTTACCTTCGTTTGAATCGAATACGGTTCCATCTATTAACGAACCTTTGTAATTAACTTTAACTTTTGATGCAGGTGTTGGGAGTTCACCCTCTCCTTCTTTAATAACTTTATACTGTAAACCCGAAGCTGTAGTAACTACACCTTCTTTCTTACTATTTTCTTCTAAAAACTTTTCACCTTCAGCAATAACACTTTCATACTTTTTAGTAGCCGCCTTCTGAAAATATTCAGAAATAGTTGTTCTTGCAGTTTGCTCGTCCATTTTAGATTCTCCTCCTGTCAAAATAGTATTCATTGCCTCTGCAAAAATCTCTACATTAACACTTTTTAAATCTGCTTGTTTTAAATTATTCGCAATATCTACACCCAAAGCGTAACTCACCGAATCCAATTCTGTTTTCATTTCCATACTTTTTTCTTCTTTTGTATTAGGTTGTTTACAAGAGGCCAAAGCCAACAACGCTAACAATGGTAAAATAAATAACTTTTTCATTTGTTTTAATTTATTATTAAGCGACGAAGATAATCATTTTTCATTTTTCTAACTGCCCAAATTAAAATAATTATTAAGAGGATATAATAATTTAAAAAGCTGTATACTTTTTTCGAAAAAACCATCACTAACCAATTCTTCATCATCTATATAATGAAAGAAATCGTATGATTTAAAGCGAATCAAATATAAGTCTTTAAAATTCTTATCGTAACCTCGTGGTGCCGATTTTAATTGTTCTCCATAAATTTTAGGAAAGTTAGTTTTAAACGCAGAATTATTTATAATCTTCTTAAAAGTCTCTGGCTGAGTATAAATTTTTCGACGTACTCTATCCAAAACTGATTTTTCGGGATGATGTAAACCTCCTGCAATAATATTCATATCGGGTTCTACATGTGTATAATAACCCGACCACTGACTTTTTCTTCCACCACGAGCCATATATGCTGAAAAATGAATTTTATAAGGCGTTTTGTCTTTAGAAAAACGTAGATCCCGATAAATCCTAAAAGAACAATCTTTTACCGATAAATCTTTAACTTGGGAATCAAATTTAGAGATTTCCACAATCTGGGCTTGTATAAAATCCTCGAACAAGGCTTTTGCTTCCAAAAACAAATCTTTATTATCATTAAACCACTCCCTGTTGTTATTAACCACCAATAACTTTAAAAAATCAGGAACTTTTTTATCTAAATTCATAAACTATTCTCCTTTATTTTTTGCATTTTGCGATAGAATACAATCTTATTTTGAAAAAAAACCGTATCTTAATGCACTCTTTTTTAATAAAAAACTAAAAATAATAATTCTTAATCGTTATGAAATATAAATTAATACTAATTATTTTTCTTTTATCGAGTTCCTTGTTTGCTCAACCTTGGATGAACTCCCTTAAGGATAAAAAATCTAATAATATTACATTCTTTGATTATCAAAATGCTTTTAATAATTATTGGAAGGGTAAAAAGGTTATTAACGGATATTACACAGAAAACGGAACTCAACAAAAAGCTTACGGTTGGAAACAATTTAAACGCTGGGAATATTTTTGGTCTACCAGAGTCGATCACAAAACAGGCGAATTTCCTTCTCCTGAACAAAACAAAAAAGCGAATATCCAATTTCGGGAATCAAAAAACCAAAACCGAAGTATTTCTGGACAATGGGTGAATTTAGGACCTTCCTCCACTGAGGGCGGTTATGCTGGAGTTGGCCGAATAAGTACAATTGCATTTCATCCTACCGACAACAATACCTTTTGGATAGGAGCTCCTGCAGGAGGCTTATGGCAAACTACAGATGGAGGCAATACTTGGACTGTATATACCGACCAAAACGATGTTCTCGGAGTCAGTGCTATTGCTATCCCTTCGGATTACGAAAGCAGCAAAACGATATACATTGGCACAGGAGACCGAGATGCCCATGATAACAATAGCTTAGGCGTTCTTAAATCAACCGATGGCGGAAATTCTTGGAATAGTACAGGATTATCTTTTAATCTTGAATATGGAAATCAAATAGTTCGACTCTTAATTGATCCTAACGATAACAACTTAATTTATGCCGCAACAAACGCTGGT
>Ga0256826_1002611_pt1 | contig 10912 bp, 8 predicted proteins | sample CV79metaG_FD_185975 | JGI IMG/M metagenome (GOLD analysis project Ga0256826, IMG submission 185975) | Hydrothermal vent microbial communities from East Pacific Rise, Pacific Ocean - CV79 | ecosystem: Environmental > Aquatic > Marine > Hydrothermal vents | place: Pacific Ocean: East Pacific Rise... | reverse complement strand
TAAAGAACATAAATGTTAAACCAATCAAAAACAGAGTCACTCGCACTAAAAAGAGCACTAAACGCCACACTAACTACCATTTGTGCACCTACTATCCAGATAATGAGCATAAACCATTTTCGCCAAACTTTTACTAAGTCACCATAACCAACAACTTCAATAAGTTCACTTTTACCCTCATCTGGACATGAAAAAAGTTCTAAAACATACCCCGCGTTGCAAACATTAAAAGCACCCTTAAGTCCACGAAACAAGACTAAAAGAAGTGCTACATTCCATACTATAGCAAACCAAAAAAATGCAACATCAAAAAGTGCACTATAGACTTCATTTGTAAGTGTTACGAAGCCTTGACTTGCATATACAAGCCCTGTAATTACTAGAGAAAAAACAGTAGAAAAGCTGAGTGTATTTAAAGTTAAACGCCAAGCCCAGTTAAACCAAAGTAAAAGGTAGAACCTACTCACCTACTTTTCCAAATTTTTCAAGCATATGATGGTAATGTTCTAGTGTCATAAAACTCTTCTCAAACCTATAACGGATGATAAACTCAACCACCTTGTCTTTAAACGCCACATCTACATTTTCAACTCGACCAAAGTATGCAAGTGAACTATTTTTACTCTTTACTTTTGCCATTTTGTCATAACTGATCGCTAATATTTGAAGATATTTTCCCTCTTTTATCTCTCCTAAATTATCATCTAAGAGTGAAGCACCCGAGAGATTTATAGCTTTATAGTTAAATATATCTTCAAAATTTTCCACTTTTTTGTCTATACCAACTTCAAGATAAAGGCTCTTTAATTTGTTCATATTTTGTTTACGTTCAAGTTCATAACTTGAAATTTTATTTGTTAAATTTTTTAATCTATCTAAGGCTGAGCTCATTGAAATATCCTAATTGTGATACAAATTTGATATAAAAGTATATCAAAAAAAGAACTACTTATGAATAAAAAGAGTATAATATGAGTACATTTAAAAAAACTTTTCTCAGGACAAAGAATGAAACACATACTCCCTTTACTACTTTTATCAACTCTGCTTTTTTCAAATGAGGAGTTAAGCTTTGAAGATGACTTTTTACAGAGTTTAGAAGATGTTAGTGAAATTGCTACAAAAAGTAAACTAAATATTGATGATGCACCCTCTTTTGTTACAGTACTTCACAGTGAAAAACTACAAAAACTTGGTATTGACAATGTCTTTGAAGCACTTGCACAAGTTCCAGGTGTTCAACTTAGACGTGAGGCAAGTGGTGTGCCTGTTGTTATATTTCGTGGTGTTTCTCAAAAATCTGAAGTCAAACTCATGGTTGATGGGGTAACTATAAACAATGCCTATCGTGGTTCTATTTATCATTATCTTGATTTTCCAATTGAAATGATTGAAAGAATAGAAGTTATTCGCGGAGCAGGATCTGTTCTTTATGGATCAGGTGCGATTAGTGGTGTTATAAACATCATAACTAAAAGTTCTTCAGATGAAGAAGTAAACAGTGTTTTCATTTCTGGCGGAAACTACGACAACTATAAAGGTGGAGCGATAGTCTCTTCAAAGATAGGAAGTGTTAATGTCGCCATAGATGCTTACTATCAAGAGAATCAAAAAATAATTAGCACAACAGATAGACACTTGAAAGATTATTCAGTTGGTCTAAAAATCAGCGATGAGCATTTTGCACTAATTTCAAGAGTAAAAAAATCGATTATAGGAAATGCCTACGGTATTATAGGTGTTCCAGATACAAGTAAAAATGAGAAAGACAACACTAATGGATCACTTTTCACTCAACTCTCATATGAAACAGACTTAGGAAAAGAAAATAATATCGAAATTCTTGCCGGTTTTAACAGATATGGCCAATCAGTTGAAGCAGAAAGTCCAAGATCTCCAACTTTAATTAATGCAAAATATATTGAAAACTCTTACTTTGGACAAGTGGACTTTAGATCTACTGTTATACAGAACAATGAGCTCTTAATAGGTCTAAGATATGAAGATTCAAATACTGAAAAAAGTGAATGGGAGATGGCTGGATCACAAATCACCCCAGTATCTAGTCCTGATTCAAAACGCCAAACTACATCTGCATACTTAAATGATAAATACATGCTTTTAGATAGTCTTGATATCTCAGCCGGACTTAGATATGACCACTATTCAGATTTTGGAGATGCTATGTCTCCTACACTTGGAGCAGTTTATAGAGTTTCACAAGAGTGGCGAGTTAAGGCTCTTTACTCAAATGCTTTTCGTGCACCATCATGGATAGAACTAACTTCAAACAGCAACTTAAAAGCGGAAACATCAAACTCTTTAGAAGCTGGAATCATCTATAAAAATTCAAAAAACTCAGTTGTTCGACTTAATGTTTATAAAACACGGATAAGTGATCTTATTACAAAAAGCCCAACTACAAGAAAATATGTGCAGACAGCATATGCTGACTTTACAGGTACTGAATTTGAATACATTTTTACTCCAAATAATCAACTTGAACTCAATTTCTTTGCCTCTTATGTCCAAGCCAAAGATCAAAATAAAGATAATTTACCTGATATAGCAAATACACTTGCAACACTGTCCGGTATTTATGATTTTGATTTTGGTGCAAGTTTTGGTGGACTTGTGAAGTATATTGGAAGCTCTAATCGAAGCAGTAGTGATACAAGGGAGAAGATGAAAAGTAGTCTCATTGTAGATACGACTCTCTCTTATGTTTTTAAAGATATAACAGCATCACTTATAATAAAAGACTTTTTTAATAAAGGCACATACTATGCTTTGCCAACAAGTTCAAGTAATAATGACTTTTACGATGGTGGAAGAACTGCTTTAGTAAAAGCATCGTGGGAGTTTTAAGATGAAAGCTTTCATACTCCTACTTACCCTAGTATCATCTATATTTGCATTTAGTATTAATGAATCACTTCTTAAAGTTCATGCAACACTTCTTCCAAAGATTTATCTTATGGATTATAAGTTTAAAGACAAGATTAAAGATAATACTATCAGTATCGCTATTTTATACCATGAAAATGAGTATAGAGATGCTAAAAAGCTCAAAGGGCTTATACAAAACAGATATAGAGATGGCATAAAAAGTTATACAGTTTCCCCAAAACTTGTAAACTATAAAAATATTCAAACAGCCGAAGCAAATATATATTATCTCTTTCCTACTAGAAGTAAAGAGATAAGAGAGGTTGTAAAAAAAGCTGCTACAAGTGATGCTCTTACTTTTTCTTACCAGCGTGATGACTTAAAACATGGAGTTATGATATCTCTTAATGTTTCGAAAAAAATTAAACCTTTACTAAATTTAGAGGCTATCAGAACACATAAAATTGCACTTAGACCCGTACTTATAAATATATCTACTATCTATTCTCAAGACTTAGGTTCAATCAAAGAACATTTAGAAATCAGGGGTTTAAACTTTTATAGAATATATAAGGCATAAGTATAATTATGAAAATAAATTTTAACTCAATTACAATCAGGACAACTGTACATATTATTCTTTTTACACTTGCTTTTATATTTTTTGTAACCTTTGTGGTTAGAAGTCTTTTTACTGACTCATACATGGACTTAGAAAAAGACAAAGTAGCATTAATATCTGATAATATTGCAGAACCCTTAGGACTAAATATAAGTTATAATTTTGATGAATCAGTAGCTGAAATAGCAAATAAAACACTCTCAAATAAAAATGTTCTTCTTGTAAATATTTATAATGATCTACTTGAAGAAGAGTATAATTTTTCAGAGTATAATTTAACAATTGAAGATCATAAAAAAAATCTAGAACTCATCAATAAACAAAATATTTTAGATCCAGCTACAAATAAGAAGATAGGAACCCTCGTTATTGTCTACTCAAATGACTCTTATGAAGAGTATATGAATAATTTTAATCTATGGTTTTTTTGGGGTATTTTAGGGTTTGCTTTCTCTCTTTTAGTTTTAACCTATTTTTTATATAAATCTCTTAAGAACCTCTCTATTCTAGATCAATCTTTAAAAAATTTCGATCCTCAAAAACCACAAAAAATGCATCTAATTACATCAAATAAAGATGAAGTTTTTTCTATTTCACAATCAGCCAACATTATGATAGAAAATATTATAGAGTTTTTAGATAATACAAAAAAACTAAATTCACAACTTCTTCTCAGTCAAGGGCATCTAAAAGATGCTCAAAGAATGGCAAAAGTTGGGAGTTTTGAATATGATGTAATAAATAATGAACTCTCTCTCAGTGATGAATATTATAGAATTTTAGGTGTGAAACTAAGCGTAAAATTCACATGGGATGACTTCCTAAATCTAATCTCTATAGATGATGAAAAATATGTTAGAGAAGTCTTAAGTGACTCTATTACAAGAGGATCAAAATTTAGTATTAAGTATAAACTTTCTTTAGCAAACAACAAAGATATTTACATTCAGACTAAGGGAAAGGTTCGTAAAAAGAAAGGTGGTGATACTAAAATTACTGCCATTAGTATGGACATTACTAATGATGTTAAAAATAAACAAATAATTGAACAACTTGCCTATTTTGATGCACTCACAGGATTAGCAAATCGAACACTTCTTAAAGACAGAATGCTAAAAGCTATCCAAAATGCCAAGCGTTCAGAAGAAAAAATGGGTGTTATTTTCTTAGATTTAGATCATTTTAAACTTATTAATGACACTCTTGGTCACGGTGTTGGAGATGAGCTCCTTATCTACATATCTAATATTTTAAAATCTCAAACTAGAGACTCTGACACGCTTTCACGTTTAGGTGGTGATGAATTTGTCATACTTCTACCTTCCATGAAAGATTTAGCACATGTAGAAAGTTTTGCTTCAAAAATACAAAAATCTTTAGAACACAAACATAATATTGGCTCACATCAGCTCTATATTACCTCAAGTATTGGAGTTGCTGTTTACCCTGAACATGGCGATAGTTGTGATGAGCTCATTCGTAATGCAGATACAGCAATGTATGAGGCCAAAAATGATGGACGAAATAGATACAAGGTATACTCACAAACTATGGGTAACTTTGTAGACAAACAATTAAACCTAGAACAAGACCTCACAGAAGCTGTAAAAACAAAAGAGCAAATACAAGTCTATTACCAAGTAAAAGTTGATGCTCAATCAAAAAATATTTTAGGGGCAGAAGCACTTGTAAGATGGAATCATCCTACAGATGGTCTTATTTATCCTGACGACTTCATCTATATGGCTGAGAGCACAGGACTTATGATAGAACTTGGAAATATCATCACCGACCAATCAATAGCGATGGTAAAAGAGCTTAATGAGCTTAATGTCATAGGCATTAAGATGGCCATAAATCTCTCTGCACGCCAGTTTCAAGATAGTTCGCTAGTCCCATTTGTATCTAAAACACTAGAAAAATATAGTATAGACCCTTCCCAAATAGAGTTTGAGATTACAGAGAGTATTTCAATGTCAAATATGACAAATACAATGAGAATCCTAAATGAGTTAAAGGAACTTGGTGTATCAATTGCCATTGATGATTTTGGAACAGGTCACTCTTCTTTAGCTTATCTGAAAAAATTCCCTATAGATACCCTTAAAATAGATAGATCATTTGTAACAAATATCGTAGATGACGATGAAGATAGAGTAATAGCACAGACAATTATATCTATGGCCCACTCACTAGGTCTTAAAACTGTAGCAGAAGGTGTTGAGACACAAGAACATGTTGATATGCTTCAAAATATGGAGTGTGATATTCTCCAAGGCTACTTCTACTCAAAACCAATAAGTAAAAGTACATTTAAAGAGTTCATAAAAGAGTATGAAATAAATAATTAGATATAATGATATTTATTAAATAATTATTAAAGAGACTTATGGACTACTTAAAAGCACAAAGTGTTAAATCACTCAATGGTACAATAAATATTTCGGGTGCAAAAAATGCATCTCTTCCTCTTATAGCGATGACTATACTAGCTCAAAATGCTATCTCTATTAAAAACTTACCTCATGTTGCAGATATCCGAACTCTCTTAAAACTTCTTAGCAATCTTGGAGCGAAAGTAGATTTTTTAGATGATAAAGTAGTTGTTGATACAAGACCACTTAATGATACTAAAGCAACATATGACATAGTTAAAACTATGCGTGCATCTATTTTAGTTCTTGGTCCGATTCTAACTCGTTTTGGTCATTGTGAAGTCTCTCTTCCAGGTGGTTGTGCGATAGGACAACGACCTATTGATCTTCACTTAAAAGCACTAGAGCAGATGGGTGCAAACATAGAAATAAAAGCTGGATACATTGAAGCAACTGCTCCAAATGGGCTTAAAGGCTGTAGCATTATCTTTGATAAAATCACAGTAACGGGGACTGCGAACATTATCATGGCTGCAGCTCTTGCAGATGGAAAAACAAGTATAACTAATGCAGCACGTGAGCCAGAAGTCGTCCAGTTATGTGAAGTATTAAACGCCAGTGGTGTTGCGATAGAAGGAATAGGTACTGCTTTTCTAACTATAGAGGGAACAAGGGGTAAACTATTAAACATAGATGAATTTGCAATTATTCCAGATCGTATTGAAGCTGGTACATACCTTTGTGCTGGTGCTATCACAAAATCTGAAGTGACACTTACAAATGTAGAACCAAAACATTTAGGTGCCGTGCTAGCAAAACTCGAAGAGATGGGAAGTAATTTCACGATAACAGAAGATACTATAACAATCCATCCAGGAGAAGAGATTAAGCCTGTAAAAATAGTTACACAAGAGTACCCAGCATTTCCGACAGATATGCAAGCTCAGTTTATGGCTCTAGCTACACAGGCAAATGGTGTTTCTATCATAGAAGAGAGACTCTTTGAAAACCGTTTTATGCATGTGAGTGAACTTCAACGTATGGGAGCAGATATATCTTTAAATGGTCATACGGCAACAGTAAGTGGAAGAACACAACTAAGTGCAACAGATGTAATGGCAACAGACTTAAGAGCTTCTTCTGCACTTGTATTAGCCGCTCTTGTTGCAGAAGGTGAAACAAATATTCATCGTATCTACCATTTAGATCGTGGTTACGACTCTTTAGAGAAAAAACTAGAGGGTGTTGGAGCTAAAATAGAGAGATTAAAAGAGTAGTTATACTCTTCTATTTATTTTCAAAAATTATCATCTCGTAAACACTTCTTGTTGTAACGAGTGCTTTATCTGGTGATACAGAATGGGAATTTTTAGCCATTTGTACTTCATGGCGAAGTTCTGCTATCTCTTTTTCCATCCCATCTACATTCTCTTTTAAACGTAAAATTATATCTACACCAGCAAGGTTTACCCCTAGTTCACGAGTTAAACGTAAAATAAGCTTGATTCTATCGACATCACGTTCAGAGTAGAGGCGAATTCGACCATTTGAACGTGAAGGACAAATGAGGTTCTCACGTTCATACTGACGAAGTGTTTGAGGATGTATATCTAATATTTTAGCAACTATACTTATTAAATATACTGGTTCATCATATTTATGTATCATAACCTACTCCTTAGGAAGTTTCTCTTTCATCATTTCAACTAAATCTTCATCTAAATCTTCAACTTTTGGAAGTACAATATTTGCTTTTAAGTAGAGATTTCCTCTCGTTTTTGTTTTACGATTCATAGCCCCCATCTCCTTTACACGAAAACGTTGACCATTTTTTGTATTTGCAGGAACTTTGAGTTTAATCTCTTTTTCTAAAGTCTCAATTGCTATTTTTTCACCAAAAAGTGCAGCACTTAGAGGAACAACGAACTCTTTAACTAAGTCATCACCCTCTCTTTCATAGTCTGGACTAGATGAGACTGTTATCTTTAAAAAGAGATCACCGGCACGACCATTTTGAGCATGACCTTTACCTTTAACTCTCATCTTTTCACCACTATTTACACCAGCAGGAATTTTTATGTCAAATCTATCTCCATTGACAGCAACAGAGTGTGAACCACCAAGAATAGAAACAACAAAAGGAATAGTCACATTTGTCTCAATATCAAGGTTGGGTTCTTGGTGAAATCCACCACCGCCAAAACCTCCACCACCAAATGGGTTTCCTCCTCCAAATCCACCGCCACCTGAAAACATTTCACGAAGTATATCTTCCATACTTCCGGCCCCTGCTCCACCGTGACTACGTGAAAAATCATGGAAATTTTGACCACCAAACATTGAGTCACCATGCATATCATACTGCTGTTTTTTTTCTTTATCACTAAGAATTTCATATGCAGCATTTATCTCTTTAAATTTTTCTTCTGCATTAGGGTCTTTGTTTACATCTGGGTGGTACTGACGTGCTAGTTTTCTATATGCTTTTTTTATCTCTGATTCGCTTGCACTTTCATTTATTTCAAGTGTTTCATATAATGACTTTGCCATAATTTATTCCTGTAAAATTGTTTATATTATCTAAGTGTGATTATATCACAAGAGTTGAGTGGATGTCAATCAACTATTTTTATGGTATAATATTATTAATTTATATATATTATAAGGGTTTTATATGGTTAACAGCAAAAAAATACTTTTACTTAGCATGTTAATTATATTTTTTGTCATTGCTCTTTATGGTGCAATAAGTGACTATATTAATGATAGTAAAAATATCAAAAATATCGAATTAGTACAAAAAAAACTTGTTGAATTAACTTATATTGATGAAGTCATTACACAGTTACAAAAAGAGAGAGGTCTCTCTTCTATTTATTACTACAACAAATCCACTAAATATGCACATGCTTTGGTTGCACAAAAAAAGAAAACAGATCTATCTATTGAAGTTGCATCAATGCATATAGATACTGCCGAGTTAAATACTAAACGCCAAGAAGCAATAAAAATCATAAATACAACTAATGTTCCTAATTTAAAGGCATTTATAATCTATACAAATCTTATAAAAACTCTCCTAAATCAATCAGAAATTCTTATACTTAAAACAAAAAACTCTGATATAAAAAACTCTCTGTATTATTATAATCACTTAAATATCATGCAAGAAACAGCAGGTCAATTAAGAGGTCTTATTAGTGGTATTTTAGCAACAAAAACAATTTCTAAGCAAGAGTATAATGAAATAATCATCTTAAAACGCAACTTTAAAAATCACTATACAAGTGTTAAGGGAAATATTAAACTTCCTCTTTTATTTGAACAAGAGAGTATTAAAGTCATAAATTCAACAGTAGATAATATCACCAATTTCTCTGCTATAGATAATAAGCTAATTAAAAATATAGAAATGGAACCCCTCAAATGGTTTAACATAGCTTCATGTAGTGTTGATACCATTAGAAAGAGTGCTATAAAAGAGCTTAAACATATCAATGCAATTGTAACAAACTCAATGAACAATGCAATTAGTATTGCAATGCGACACTTTATCATATGGACAATTGGTTCAATTATTATTATAGTTGTCCTTATTATCTCATGGCTACTCTTTAAAAGATTAACTAAAGAACAAAAACTTCTCAAAAACTATAAAGATGTTATTGACAACAATCCAAATTCTATTGTTTCTAAAACAGATAAATTTGGAGTAATTACATATGTAAACGATACATTTTGTAATGTATCAAAATATACAAAAGAAGAACTTATAGGACAACCTCATAATATTGTGCGACATGAAGATTCAGCAAAAGAAGTTTTTGCTGAACTATGGAAAACTATTCGTTCTGGTAAAACATGGAATGGCATCGTTAAAAACAGATGTAAAAATGGGGACCCTTATTGGGTTGATGCTTTTATAGCCCCTATTTATGACGATACAGGAGAACTAGTTGAGTATATAGCCCTTCGTCACAACATAACAGAAATGATTCTTCAGAATGAAGAGACAGAACGAACACAAAGAGAGCTTATTTATAGGATGGGTGAGTCTGTCGAGTCACGTTCAAAAGAGACAGGGAATCATATACGTCGAGTAGCCCATTACTCAAAACTTTTAGCAGGTTTTGCGGGATTAACACATGAAGAGGCTGAAATAATTTTTATAGCCTCAACAATGCATGATATCGGTAAGATAGCTATTCCTGATGCTGTTCTGCTAAAACCTACTAAGCTCAATGCTGATGAGTACAAAATCATGCAAACACATACTGATGTTGGCTATAAACTACTCTCAGGTTCAAATCTGCCTATATTAAAAATGGCATCAACTATAGCACATGAGCATCATGAGCATTATAATGGAAAAGGATACCCTCTCGGTATTAGTGGAGATGATATAGCTATGCCTTCTAAAATAGTAGCTTTAGTAGATGTCTTTGATGCTCTAACATCAAGTAGAATCTATAAAAAAGCCTGGAAGTTAGAAAAAATTACTCAATACCTTCAAGAGAAAGCAGGTCATCAATTTGATCCAGTTTTAGTGGAATTATTTTTAAATAATATTAATACTTTTATGGAAATAAAAAAGGAATATGAAGATAAGAATCCCATTCAAATAGAATGGGAGTAGTTCTTTAGTGTAAAAAGTGACGTACTTCTGAGAAGTATAAACTCATGCCAAACTCATCAGCCGCATCAATAATCTCTTGATCTCTAATACTTCCACCAGGCTCAATAACATTTTTAACACCAGCTTCAGCTGCTGCATCTATAGAGTCACGGAATGGAAAAAATGCTTCTGATGCAAGAGCTGCACCAGTCACATCAAGACCCATATCTTTTGCTTTTTTCAAAGCACATTGACTAGCATCTACGCGAGAAGTCATTCCCATACCAACAGCTACCATCGCAGAGTTTTTAACATAAACAACACAGTTAGATTTTGTAAGAGATGCTACTTTATATGCTATCTCTAAATCTTTTATCTCTTGCTCTGTTGCTGCATTCTTGCTAACTAGTT
>Ga0256826_1002610_pt1 | contig 10924 bp, 9 predicted proteins | sample CV79metaG_FD_185975 | JGI IMG/M metagenome (GOLD analysis project Ga0256826, IMG submission 185975) | Hydrothermal vent microbial communities from East Pacific Rise, Pacific Ocean - CV79 | ecosystem: Environmental > Aquatic > Marine > Hydrothermal vents | place: Pacific Ocean: East Pacific Rise... | reverse complement strand
TTTATTATCGTTTTAGGATACAGTAGTATTACAGCTGAAATTATTAAAAGACTACATAATGCAGGTATTAATATTGTATTAATTGATAAAGATGAAGAAAAAATTAACCATTTTTTATTAGAATCACTAAGTCAAGACATTCCTGTTGTTGTAGGAGATGCACTTAAAACAGATAGGCTAACAGATGCTGGAATACTTAAAGAAAATTGTCAAGCTATTGTCTCTCTTTTTTCAGATGAAGAAAAAAATCTTCGTATCTCTGTCATCACACGTTTTTTAAATCCTAATGTTAAAGTTATTGCAAAATCAACCCATCAAGAAATATCTATGAGTATCTTAGATACAGATATTGCTGATGTAATTAACCCTTTTGCTGTGTTTGCAAAACGCCTTGACATCTCTTTAACCTCTCCTCATATTTTTGTATTAGAGAATTGGATTTATCAAAATAGTGATCTCTCTGACAAAGCAATATTTTTACCTGAAGGAAAATATATAGTTTGTGGCTATGGTCGTTTTGGAAAACAACTTCATGCAGAGTTTAAAAAACATGAATTACCATTTACCTTTATTGATGAGAAACGTCATGCACCTAAAGAGATGGTCTTAAATGAAACATTTATTCGTGCTAATCCTGATGATAGAGATGTACTCATCGCAGCAGGTATCAAAGATGCTGTTTGTCTTATTGTTGGAACTAAAAATGATATTGAAAATCTCTCTATTGTTATTACAGCTAAAAAATTAAACCCTAATATCTATATTATCGCAAGAGAAAATACAATGGATGAAGTAAGTATCTTTCAAGCTGCTAACATTAATTGGATTTTTATTATTGAACGTATTATTGTTAACAAAACATCACTGGCATTAACTAAGCCACTCTTACACTATTTTATTACAATGATACTTAAAGAAAATGAAGCTTGGGCAAATGCCTTGGTTCAACTTTTAAAAGTAAGAATTGGCAATAATCCAGAATTAATGTACCTCTCTATTGATGAAAAAGTTAGTTATGCAATTTATCATGCTTTAAAAAATGGGAAAAAGGTTAGTATTAATGTACTTCAAAATTCTCTTTCAGACTGGACAATTCAAAACAATGTTATTCCTCTTTTAATTAAAAGAAAAGGTAAAGATATTCTCCTACCTCAAGATATTGAACTTCAAATAGGAGATGAAATTCTTTTCGCTTGTGATGAAAAAAGTAAACATGAAATACAACTCATTGCTTCAAATATTTATGAGTTACACTATGTAAAAAGTGGTCAAGAGAAACAAGTTGGTATTCTAAGCAAAATATTTCAATAGATTTCTTGCCTAACCCTTTTTTTAGAACCCTTTAGCTATGATTTAAAAAAGAAAAAAGAGTACTATGTCAAAAAAACAACCTTATCAAATTCGTAAACTTATTAAAGAGTATTATATTTTTATACGAGATTTTCTTTCTGCTCTTTTTGCAGACAAACTTTCGTACTACTCTGCGAGTTTGAGCTACTATACTCTTTTTTCCATTATTCCATTACTGGTCATTATTCTTTCTATTTTTACCAATCTTCCTGTCTTTGAAGAGGTCTATAGTGGTATTCAATCTATACTCTTTGAAAACCTCATGCCTACACACTCGAAAGAGGTATTAACCTACATTAATAGCTTTGTAGAAAACTCAGGAAAACTAGGAATTGTAGGGGTTATCTATGTACTATTTGCCTCTATGATGTTTTTTAAAAATTATGATTATATTGTTAATGATATTTTTGAATCCGAACGTCGTAGTTTTTGGTCTTCAGTTACTGTCTACTGGACACTAGTTACCTTAACTCCCATTATGATGGTTCTCTCTTTTTATGCCTCTTCTCAAATTCAAATTTTACTAGATAAACATACCTTAACTGACGGAATTCATGTTTTACAAATTTTACCATTTTTTATTATTTGGTCTATATTTTTTCTAACCTACAAGATTTCAGCTAATGCTCATGTCTCCATTAAAGCAGCTGGTATCAGCTCATTTATTGCATCACTGGTTTGGTACTTAGCAAAGAGTGGATTTATCTTTTATGTTCTGCACAATAAGACCTATATGAGTATTTATGGAGGGTTAAGTACTTTATTGTTCTTTTTCTTATGGATTTACATCTCATGGGCTATCTTTCTTCATGGTTTAAAGTTTTGTCACCTACTCGATGATGATGATGAAATTGAAAGTATGAACTAAAGATTAAACTTCTTTGAGATATGCATATTATTTAAAGCTAAAGGTTTTGGCTTTTTCAAATGTTTAATAATACGTCGTCCCCAAAGAAAACGATTTTTATAGTACCTACGCTCATTAAAATTTGTAATAACAACTTTTTTGTTTCCTGAACTTGCATGAATAAATTTTGAGTCTCCAAGATAAATTCCTACATGATTTACTCTTCCTACTTTTTTACGATTAGTATCAAAAAATACCATATCTCCACGTTGTAAATTTTCATATGTAATGTAAGTACCAACTTTAGCTTGTTCTCTAGAAACACGTGGTAAATTGATGCCAGCTGTACGATAAACTTTTTGAGTAAAACCTGAACAGTCAAATTTATTAGGACCTGTTGCACCCCAAACATATTGTTTACCCAATAAATTTTTAGCATATGATTCTACTTTTCGTTCTAATGAATCATTTGCATAACAAGAGGTCATTGTCAAAAATTGATTTTGTAGACTATTAGTTCGATAACGTTCTAAATCTTTTGCAATTATCAGTTTCATAGAACTATACAGTAAACAATCTTTACTGTTAACTTTATCAGATAACGTTTGAAACGTCAAGAAATTGTAAGTTTGGTCAAAATGAGTTTGAAGATTCCACTTTGTAATAATAAAAAGTTGCATCACAACAAAAAGTTGAACCGTAATAATCAGGAGGAGTATATTTCTAAAAAAAGACATTCAATATCACTTTCTATCATATTATTAAATATAATCTAATGCGATATATTAGTATAAAGTAAATTAAGAAGTAATAAGTATTAAAATGTGATTTATTTTATTAAGAAAAATCACATTTATTAATTAGTGTAACAAATATGCTCCATTATATTGTTTTGAATTAATAATATTTCGTGCATCCCTATCAGAATTGCAAACAATAACAACTTTGTAAAGTCTTCTATTTTTTTGAGACATATAGGTATCAAATATTTTCATTTTATATCCATTTTCTTTTTCAAGATTAATAAAACTATTTGCATTAATTTTACTAGAAAATGATGCTACTTGTACTTTAACTTTTGAATCTGTTTTTGTTATTTCTTCTTTCTCACTGTTGTAACTTGATACATTAGAAGGTAGGTACTCATTTTGATTTTTCAAAATTTTTGTTTCTGTACTTTTTAAGGCATACTCTTGCATAGAAGCCTCTTCATTTTTTGTTAAGTAAGGATTATCATTATTTATTTTTGAACTTTTATTTACATTAATTTTATTTTTAATTTCAATATTTACTTTTGTAATTCCTACCTGTAGTAAACCAATCTCTTTAGCAGCTTGATAAGATAAATCAACAATACGACTTTTCTTAAAAGGTCCCCTATCATTCACCCGTACATCAACAGATTTATTATTACTCAGATTTGTAACAGTCAGTATCGTACCAAAAGGGAGTGTTCTATGTGCTGTAGTATGGGTATACATATCAAAAGGTTCACCAGATGCTGTTGATTTACCTTGAAATTTTTTACCATACCAACTTGCGTTCCCTGTTTCACTAAAAAGTGTAAGAGAACTAAAAATAAGTAGTGTTATAATAGATTTAAAATTCATTTATTAATCCTTTTAATATAAATTAAAATATACTATCTTAACTTATATTAATATATTAATTAATTATTAAGTTTTAATCAATTCTTCTCTATTTCCTTGTAAAATTAAAACAGTTCCAAATAATTCACACCAATAAGTAACCAGCAAAGGATATGTAAAACAACACTAAACAATACAGCTGTTGCACCAATATCTTTAGCAGCTTTAGCAAGAGGATGAATCTCTTTTGTGACTAAATCCACTACATTTTCAACAGCTGAGTTAAGTAACTCAGCTATCATAATTAAAAAATATGTAATAACTAATACCAATTTATAAATTAAAAGAAAAGGTAAAAAGTAAATAAGAGGAAAAACTATCAATGCAATAAGTAGCTCTAACTTAAAAGAAGTTTCATTCTTCACTGCATGAATCAACCCATCTATGGCGTAAGAAGCATTTTTAAAAAGTGTATACTTGGGTTTGTTATTCATATTATAATCCAAATGTCAAATAAACTTGACCGTCTCTAACATCAATACCTCGTACAAGACTTGAACCAACCATTCCTGCTTTTTGAATATTATAAATTGGTTTTTTTGCAATGGTTTCTGAAATAATCATACCTAAAGAGTGTTTCATGTCATTAGTTAAATACTTAGACAATGAAAAATCTTGAAATTTTAACTCTTCAACCATAGGATTAGCCAAATAAAGATTTTGTGTTTTAGGATCAAAGCGTACACCTGAAGCAAGTTTTAAACTTCCTCCAATACCGTTTGGAATTAACATATTTGTGAAATTAAAAGATGTCCCAATATTAAGTTTATTGCTTCCTTGTTGTCCTAAAATTGAAGGGTTAGATATTTCAACTGTTCCTAATGTTCGACGCTCTTTAACTGGAAACTGTTTTGCCAATGTAGAGTTAATCATTCCCATAGGGACAGCTACAGAATAGCCTCTACCTTGAGGGTCAACACCCACACATGCTGTAAAACAACCTACGAGTAATCCCATACCTATTAATAATATTTTTTGTGTAATACTTTTCATTCTTATCCTTTGATTAATATTTATCTTTTACTTTATACCATGTTCTTTATTATACGCTTCAATTTTTCGTAAATATGCAGCACGTTTCTTGGCTCTAAGTGTTTCTCTTTTTGACAAATGAATTTTTGCCAAAGTTTTATCTACTACCAAATATTTATGCTTTACCAATTTACCTATAATCTTCTGAAATGTTGGTGCTGCTGTCTGAGATGCGAAATAGACTTTTTTAGGTTTAATAACAAAGACACCTATAGTATAATTATGTCCCAGCTTATCATTAGCAAAACCATAGAAACTACTATGATACTTTTCAACATAATGTCCATGCTCTGCCACATGGGCTGTTCCTGTTTTACCTCCCACAGATAAGCCATCATATTGTGCTGCTGTTCCCGTTCCTCTATTAACTGTTCCTTGAAGCATATCTTTAATAATATTTGCTGTTTTAGATGAACACGCTTGAAGATTTGTAGTATCACGAAAAACCTCATGACGAACATTCCATTGGTCAGTCATGTAATCTACAATTTTAGGGGTAACGATAACTCCATTATTATTAAAAGCACTATATGCACGTACTAACTGAATAAAGTTTGCAAACATTCCATATCCATATGCCATATTGGCTGCATGTGTCTTATGGTTTAATTGAGAAGGTGATTTTATACGCCCACTTAACTCTTTGGACAAATCTAAACCTGATGGTTTTGACAATCCAAAGTTTTTCCATCCATCATACAATGCTCGTCCCGAAAGTCGCCAAGATATTTTAGCAATTCCAATATTTGAAGAGTGCATAATAATACCTTTAGGAGTTAATGCCTTAAAATAATCATCATCAGAAATGGTATATGTATTTGTAACTTTTAATTTTCCACCAAGTAAAATTTGTTTACTTAGATTAACTTTATTTTTATCCAGTGCAATTGCCATGGTTAAAGGCTTTATTACAGAGCCTGGCTCATAAAGGTATTCTGAAAATTTTGGATGTAATGCATTAACATCTTTTTGACGAATATGTTTGGGATTAAAACGCTCAGACGAAGCCAAGGCATAAAGCTGTCCTGTTTTTGAGTCCATGACAGCTGCCATGACCTCTTGAGCAGCTGTCATGCGTTTCATCTCATCAAGTACTTCTTCTACTTCACGTTGTAAAGCAAGTTCCATATTTAAATGTAATGTCATACCATCAATACGTTCAATATCACGTGTTAATCCATCTCGTAAAGGGGTACCAAGTACATCTTTTTTTGCCTTAACAAGTGCATCTCGTTCAGGTTCAAGATAGGCATCATAAGCTTTTTCCAAACCTTTTATTCCAAATGGTTTTTTATAATAATCCTCATCTATTTTAGTACGAATATAACCAACAATAGGGGTCAATAAGTCTTTATGAGGAAATAATCGCATCTCGCTATCAGGTAGAATATCTAAACCAAAAACAATATGTGGTTTCTTAGGATCTAAAGGTTTAAAAATACCCAATTTATTCATTTTATACGAAAGTGACTTTAAATCACTCTTTAAACGATAATCAATATTCTGACTCAGAACAATACGACCACGAATTGTTCTACCTTCTTTGTTGAGAAATTTAGAAGCTACTTCTCTTTCACTAAGACCAGAATAGATAGAAAAAAGTTTAATAAAAAGATTTCTTTTTTTAGGATCAATACTACGAGTGTTAACCTCTGCTCTAAATTTTTTTTCACTATACGCCACTACAAAATTATCTTTAGAAATTATCTTTCCTCGTAATGCTTTATTTTCTATTGTTGCAAACTTATTTTCTGTTTCTCTTTTGGAAGCAGATGTCTTTCCTACCGTTAGTAAAAAAGTAAAAAACAGTAAAAATATTCCTATAAAAAGCATTAATAATATCGCTGATCGATAACGTATCATTCTATTTTCTTTAGATGTGCCACTAACTTCTTGCATATTAACCTTTATTCATGCTACATAAAAAATATTTTACTATTTTTTTTACATAATTCTGATAAAATAACTACACTAAATCAAAAAAAGAATACTATATGATTGACAAACCTCTCTTTGGTGCAACTGTTATACTCCTCATTTTAGGATTAATAATGTCCTATTCACTCTCCACCTACCTAATCATGAAATATCACTATACTGATACACATTTTTTTATCCGTCAACTTGTGGCTGTAGTTATTGGAATAAGCTTAATGGTGGGACTTAGTAAACTTAACCCAGATAAGTGGTTTAAACCTATTGGTCTTTTACTTTTTGCCAGTTTTTTAATTGTACTCCTTATTATGCCTTTTTTACCAGAAAGTATTGTACACAATATAGGAGGAGCAAAACGTTGGATTAATCTAGGTTCTGTCTCCATTACACCTGTCGAATTCTACAAAGTTGGATTCATCATGTTTATCTCTTGGTCACTGGTAAGAACCCGTCTTCCAAGAGGACAAATGCAACTCAAAGATGAAATCAAAATTTTTATTCCTTATATAATATTATTTCTCATTAGTACCTTCCTTATTGCTGTTTTTCAAAAAGATTTAGGACAAACAGTAGTACTCTCTTTTACCCTTATTATTCTTTTTATTTTAGTAGGAAGTAGTTTTAGATTTTTCTCCATGTTAACAGGACTTGGATTAACAGGATTTGTTCTACTTATTGTGACTCAACCTCATCGAATAAAAAGAGTTAAAGAATGGTTTCTCTCATTAGACAACTCATCAAACCGACTTGAAACTTATCAAATTTCAAATTCACTTGATGCCATTAATCATGGAGGTTTTTGGGGACAAGGTTTAGGTAATGGTCAATACAAACTTGGTTTCCTCTCTGAAGTTAATACCGACTTTATTTTGGCAGGTATTGCAGAAGAGTTAGGCTTTATTGCCATTCTTGCCATTACTTTTTTAATGTTCTTTATTATCTTTCGTATCTTTAAGGTAGCTGCAAAAGTAGACAACCCTACCTACTATCTTTTTTGTGTAGGAGCAGCACTCTTAATTGCATTTTCATTTTTAATAAATAGCTTTGGAATCTCAGGAATTACACCTATTAAAGGTATTGCTGTCCCATTTTTAAGTTATGGAGGTTCCCATATTATTGCATCCTCACTGAGTATTGGGCTTGTCCTAATGATTTCAAAAAAAGTATCAAGGAGAGCCTCATGAGTATTATCATGACAGGTGGTGGCACAGGTGGTCACCTCACTATTATTAAAGCTGTAAAAGAAGAACTTCTTAACGAAGAGCTTATCTATATTGGTTCAACAAAAGGACAAGACCAAGCATGGTTTAAAGATGATTCACAATTTAAAGCAACTTATTTTCTTCCTACCCAAGGTGTGGTAAACCAAGGTTTTTTAGGAAAAATAAAATCAGCATTCATGCTCATAAAAGCAACTTTTAAAGCTAGAAAAATTTTGAAAGAAAATAATGCTAAGATCGTCTTTTGTGTAGGTGGTTTCTCAGCAGCTCCTACCTCTTTTGCTGCAAAACTTCTCAACATTCCATTGGTTATTCATGAGCAAAATGCAGCCATAGGTTCACTCAATAAACTCTTACGTTCTTATGCCACTGCCTTTATTTCATCATATGAAGAGCAAAGCCCCATTAAAGCCTATCCCATTAAAAAAGAGTTCTTTAAAAAGTCTCGTATACGAGAAAATATTAAAACTGTTATGTTTCTAGGAGGTTCACAAGGGGCAAAAGCCATTAATGAACTAGCCCTCAAACTGGCACCTACACTTAAAGAAAAAAACATCAAAATCATCCATCAAGCAGGTGAAAAAAATATTAAAGAGGTTCAAAAAGCATATAAAGAGCTTGGCATAAAAGCTGAAGTTTTCGGTTTTACCACAGAACTCTCAAATTACATGGAACAAGCTGACTTTGCCATTGCCCGTTCTGGTGCTTCAACACTTTGGGAACTCTCAGCCATGGCATGTCCTACCCTCTATATTCCTTACCCTTACGCAGCAGGAGACCATCAGTTTTATAATGCTAAGTTCTTGGTAGACCAAGATGTTGCATGGATTATGCGTGAGAGTGAGCTAGATGTTGAAAAAGTTATTACTCTTTTAGATGAAAATATGCAAGAGAAAAGTGAAAAACTACACAATATGATTGAAAGAGGTGGTGCCTTACAAATTGCAAAACTTTTGATGAATAGTAAATAAAGTTTTAATTTGTTATTTTTTATTATATAATACTCTATACAACTTACTCTAATAGTTGTAAATCATAATATATAAGGATTAATAATGAAAAAGATATTTAGTTTACTTTTATTGATTTTTGCCACTCTTCTCAATGCTACTACCGTTAGAAGTGACAAACATAACTACTTGGAAACAGATACTGTTACCATTCAATTTAAAGAAATGACTGGTCTGAACAAAGATTGGATTGGTATCTACCCTGTAGGAACAAATACAGACTGGAATAATGTTGTCCAATGGAGATGGACAGGAGATAAAGCTTCAGGTACAGTAGTATTTAAAGATTTACCTAAAGGAAACTATCGTGTTCATGCATTCTATAATAACACTTACCGTTCTGAAGCAAGAAATGAGTTTAGAGTTGGGTCAAAATCTGAAAATGAAGTTACTTTTATTGAGACACGTAAAAAAACTTATACAGAAAAAGAAAAAATTCAAGTTCTTGTAGAAAGAATGCTAGGTGACCCCCAAGACTGGGTTGGCATTTATCCTAAAGGAAGTTCTAACGATTGGAAGAATGTAGTTCAATGGAGTTGGACAGATGGAAGACAAGGTAACATCCTTGCGTTTAAACCTCTTAAATCTGGAGCGTATGAAGCCAGAGCTTTTTTTAAAAACTCATTTAAAACAGAAGCTTCTTACGAATTTAAAGTAGTAAAAAGCACTCATACTAACATAACATTATCGACCGATAAACCAGTCTATACAATTAATGAAAATGTTACAATTAATTTTACTAATATGCCAGGAAATACAAAAGATTGGTTAGCTATTTATCCTGTTGGTAGTTCGAATGCTTGGAAAAATGTTATTGGCTGGAAATGGACTGGTGGTAAAAAAAATGGTCATGTTACATTTACTAACAATCATGTACCAGCTGGAGAATATGAAGTTAGAGTCTTTTTTAATAATACTTTTAAAGATGAAGCTAAAAAGACTTTTAAGATTACAAGTAATTTTGATAAAGAAAAATTTATTCAACAAGCAAAAGAACACTGTTTAAATAAAAACAATAATACAAAATACGTACTTTGTTCCAATGAAGAGAATATTGTCTATATATTAACACTCGATAGAAAAGACTTGATAAATTATCATAAACACTATAGAGTATCCATTGCTCCTTCTCAAGAAAATGTTACAATTGTTAATGAATATGAACACTTTCGAGACTGGAATGATATGTTTCAAACTTTTCATACTAAACTTGAAAATACCCCTATATATGTAATTTATAATAAAATAAATGGGGTTGATGATAATGCATATGTCTCTTTTTACTATAAAGATAAACATTTAAAATCATTTTCTAATCATAATGATTTACGCTATGCACCCACAGATATAGCTCATAATATTAAAACTTTCGATAATGGGAAAAAGCTCTCATTAGAATATGATGATGTAAATGCAAATCCTCATGGAATCAATTTTACCGAAATTTATGATATATCAAATCCAAGTGAATTTAAACTAATAAAAACAATTAAAAAAGATATTATTATTCATTAATCTTTTTATAATTAAGAACAAAGAGCTTCTCTGAATTTAAAAGGAAGCTCTTTAAACTGACGAGTAACAATCATATTTTTATTAAAAAATAAAAAATCATCTTCTTTTTAACAAAATTTTCGATATAATCCCGAGCTTTTTATAATTTGTATATAAAAGAGAAGCAAATTCTCATGTAGTTATTCCTTGGATGGTTGCACATTTTGTGTTGAAGGCTACAGTGGCATAAACCTAAAAGACTACGGTCTCTAAAAATATTATTTTTGTCTTGGTATACATATAGAAATATCTATACTAAGACTTTTGCAAGGAGCAAAATATGGTAACAATGAAAGATTTATTAGAATGTGGTGTACACTTTGGACA
>Ga0256826_1002609_pt1 | contig 10926 bp, 11 predicted proteins | sample CV79metaG_FD_185975 | JGI IMG/M metagenome (GOLD analysis project Ga0256826, IMG submission 185975) | Hydrothermal vent microbial communities from East Pacific Rise, Pacific Ocean - CV79 | ecosystem: Environmental > Aquatic > Marine > Hydrothermal vents | place: Pacific Ocean: East Pacific Rise... | reverse complement strand
GCTTCGGGAACTTTCACCTTTGATTACTGCTATAGTTATTGCAGGAAGAAGTGGCTCTGCATTTACTGCACAAATAGGCGCTATGAAAATAACACAAGAACTTGATGCTATGAAGACAATGGGCTTTGATCCTTATATCTTTTTAGTATTACCAAGAATCATTGCACTGATGTTAGCAATGCCAATTTTGATTTTTGTTTCCGATCTTGCCGCTATATTTGGCGGTATGATAGTAGCAAATATAGATTTAGGTATTACTACTGAACTCTTTTTAAATCGCTTTAATGAAGTGGTAGCAGCTAAGCATTTTTTTATAGGAATAGCCAAGGGTCCTTTCTTTGCATTTTTGATAGCAACTATTGGTATATATAGGGGTTTAATGGTTAAAGACGATACCCAAAGTATAGGGTTTAATACTACAAAAAGTGTTGTTGAATCCATTTTTGCAGTGATCGTTTGTGATGCTATCTTCTCTATAGCATTTACAGCCTTAGGAATATAAATGCTAAAAGTTAGAAATATTAAAACACAATTTGGTGAAAAGCTAGTGCATGATGGGCTAAACCTTAGTATTAGCCAAGGTGAGATTTATGGTTTGCTAGGTCCAAGTGGCTGCGGTAAGACGACACTACTTAGAGAGATGGTCATGTTGCAAGATTTTGAAGATGGTGACATAGAAATTTTAGGAAATAGTCTTAAAAATATTTCTAGTAAAGAAGCCCAAAAATTACGAAGAGAATGGGGTGTCCTTTTTCAGTTTGGAGCACTTTTTTCATCTTTAAATATTAAAGATAATATTGCACTTCCTTTGCGTGAATATAGTGATATAAGTGAAGCGATGATTAATGAGATAGTAAATTTTAAGATACAACTTGTTGGCTTGAACCCTTCTGATGCATATCTTTTTCCATCTCAGATAAGTGGCGGTATGAAAAAAAAAGCAGGACTTGCAAGGGCTTTAGCAATGGATCCTAAACTTCTTTTTTTAGATGAACCGACAAGTGGACTTGATCCTATATCTGCAAGAGAATTTGATACCCTCATCTTACAATTACGTGATATGTTAGGACTCACTATTGTAATGGTCTCGCACGATTTACAATCTATTTATGATACTTTAGATAAAGTTGCTATAATTGATGAAAAAAAAATAGTCTATGAAGGTAGTTTAGATGCTATTGCAAGTAGTGAAAATAAGTTTGTACAAACATTTTTTAAAGAGAAGTTATGAATAATAGAGTAAATTATACATTTGTTGGGCTTGCTGTTCTTCTTGGCTTAACTCTTATGCTTGGATTTTCTTATTGGATGTTAAAACCATCAAATAATGCAAAAACAAAAATTTACAATATTTATTTTGATGAATCAGTTTTAGGACTAAACCTCGATGCACCTGTGAAGTATAGGGGAATAAGTGTAGGTAAAGTAACAGGACTTAAAATTAGTGATTTTAATTCTGAGCAAGTAGAAGTAGAAGTAACTATTTTAAAATCCACTCCAGTTAAAGAGAGTACAGTTGCTCGTCTTACAGCACAAGGGATTACAGGGCTTACTTATATAAATCTTTCATTGGGAGAAATGACTGCACCACAGCTTGTGAAGAAAGAGGGAGAAACTTGTCCAACGATAAAAACTGAACCCTCATTTTTTAACAATTTAGAGCAATCTTTTGGAAGTGTTTCTATGCAACTCTTAAAAACATTAAATGGAACACAAAAACTTTTAAATGATGAAAACCAAAAAGAGTTCGCAAAAGCTTTAAAAAACAGTGCAAGTCTTAGTGCAAAACTAGATAGACTCTTGGATGATACTATGATATTAAATCTACAAAAGACTTCTGCAAATGTTGAATCTCTAACACATAAAATTGATATAATGATACCGAATGTAGATAGTTTTATTATGAAAAGTATTGTGTGGGAAGATAATATCGCAAAATCAATGAGCTCTATTATGGAAAGTTATATTGGTATTACACTAACTATGGATGAAATTAAACGAGCTGTTGCAGCAGGTGAGTTTAATGTTAAAGAGATAAGTGCTGATGTTGTACCAACAATGAATGAAACTTTTTTACAAATGCAAGGTATGATGATAAATATAGAAAATATTCTTGAAGAGTATAAAGATAGTCCCTCTGACCTTATTTATAAAGAAGAAGTAATCCAAAAAGCTCCTGGAGAAAATGAATGATAAAAACAATATTAACTTTTACTGCACTGTTGTTAGTACTCAGTGCATGTACTGTAAAAAAGCCACATTTAAAAGAGTACACTTTAAGAACTACAGCAAGTTTTCATCCGAGCAACTTAGAAAGTAATCATTGTGAAAAAAAGACTTTAAAGGTTTTGCAGACATCTAGTGAAAACAAACTGTACTCTTCGAGCATGGGATATGCAATCGGAACATACCATATAGATACTTTTACTGAATCAAAATGGTCAAAACCACCCAATAAAGCTATTGAAGATGCATTACTCCAAGAACTTCAAAAGCATAAAATTTTTAAAAAAGTTATAGCATCAAATTCAAGAGCAAAGAGTGAACTTTATCTGGAAAGTAATATATATGAGTTTATACAGCATTTTTCAGAGGATACAAAAAAATCAAATAGCATACTTGAGATACGATTAACACTGGTTAATACAAAGACAAAAGAAATTTTAGCTGCACAAACTTTTAAGAAAAACATACCTGTTACAACTATGAATGCAGAAGGTGGCGTTATAGCTTTAAGTAAAGCCTTAACTCTCTTTTTAGAAGAACAGTCTCAATGGCTTCAAAAGAGTTGCATATGATCTTAGAAAGTGAGTATAAAGCAAGACGTGAGGCACTTTCCTCAAAACTAAAGTCACGTAGCATAGGCATTCTTTTTGGTGCAAATCATCAAACACGTACAAATGACACTGAATTTCCTTATCGACAGAACAGTCACTTTTATTATATGACTGGGTTTAGAGAAGATAAGAGTGCCTTAGTGTTTGTGAAAGAGAAAAATAAAGTAAAAACTTTTCTATTTGTAGAAAAAAAAGATTCACAAAAAGAGTTGTGGACAGGAAAAAGAATCGGTAAAAAGGAAGCAAAAAAAAGGTTTTCTGTTGATAAAGTATATGAATATCATCAACTCGAAGGAGAACTACAAAAGTTACTCAAAGGCAAAACTAGTCTCTCTTATGATTTTAGTGAGGATGAAAAAAAGCTAAAATTTTTACTAACTTCCTCAAAGCACTTATATACTTATAATAACATCGCTAAAGAGATAGAATTGATGAGACTTATAAAATCCCCATCAGAAATAGCACTTATTCAAAAAGCCATAGATATTACAGCAAAGGCACATCATAGTGCAATGAAGCACAGTCTCTCTTTGCAGTTTGAGTATGAACTGCAAGCAGATATTGAGTACATATTTAAAAAAAATGGAGCATATAGTGATGCTTATACTTCCATAGTAGCTTGTGCCAATGCAGCAAATACTTTACACTATATTAGCAACGATGCAGAGTTAGTTAAGGGAGAATTGATTTTAATTGATGCTGGCTGTGAGTATGACTACTATGCAAGTGATATAACGCGAACTATTCCTGTAAATGGAAAGTTTTCACAGGCACAACGTGAACTTTATGAAATGGTTTTAGAGGTAGAACTGAAAATCATTAAAATAATAAGACCAAATATATTACGTAGTGATTTACAAAAAAAATCAGAAGAACTTTTATGTAAAGGTATGATTGAATTGGGTATTTTAAAAGGTGACTATAAAAAACTTATGAAAAAAAATGCACATAAAAAATACTATCCACATGGAATAGGGCACTGGATGGGAATAGATGTACATGACCAAGCAAGTTATCGTGATGAAAATGGAAAAGAGATTCCTTTGAAAATGGGCATGGTTATGACCATAGAGCCTGGAATATATATAGATGAAAATGATACCCAAGTACCTAAAAAATACAGAGGTATTGGAATCAGAATCGAAGATGATATTTTAGTGACTCAAAAATCTAGCAAAAATTTATCTCAAAAGATTGCTAAAACTATAGAAGAGATAGAGAGTTTTTAGTTATAAGAGTAACTCCATCCTGTTAAGCTGTCTATTTTCGCTTCGTTAAACTCATCAGAATCAGCTAAAAAGTCCATCACAAACATTATCTCATACGGAATTGAAGCTTGGTCTTTTGGATTGACAAGTAGCATAGGCATGAGTGTGTCTTGTCCTGGACTGACCCCAAAACCAATAGGCATTAGCTTACTTAAAAGTTCAGCAGGTTTGCTTATCTTGTTCTCAGTTAAAAACTTTTCTAAAACGGATTTTTGTATCTCAGCAGGTAGTTTATCTGAGGTATTTAAAAAAACAGTAAAATGTATAGGTGTTGTTTTAAATTTTTCGGGTGCTGGTGAAGCCATAACTATCATTTCTACATTTTCTAAATGCTTATGAATCTCCTCAACCTTGAGGTAACTATCTGTTTGTATTGCTTTTGCTTCCATGGTGTTTATATCTCTTATGTATTAAAATTATGAGTGTAATTTTACCATAATTGGTATAGGATATGCTTAGTCAAGATAGATAAGGAGCTCTATGAAGTTTATAGAAGCATTAAAGCTAAAAAGCAAACTATTTTTTCTGTTTATACTCATAACTATGGCATTAGTTGTCATCGGTTTTATGGGAAGTATATATATACAGTCAATGAAAAAAAATATGGATGCTCTTTATTTTGGTTCATTAGTTCCTGTAACTGAGCTCAACGAAATTATAAATACCTATAACATAAATCTCTCTGGCACTGTTTACAAAGCTAGTAGAGGGGAAGTTAGCCCAAGTGAAGTGAGTTCAAATCTTGAAAATGCACTTTTTTCCATAAAACGTAAATGGAAAACATACGAATCTCATTTTAAACGCGAAGAAGAGATGCAGTATGTTAGCTATGCATCAAAAGAGATAAAATCAGTAAATTTTTATTTTTCTCGTGTCCTACAAGCTGTCTTAAATGGGAAAGATTTAAAAAATATTTCTATAAAAAATCTTGAGAAAAATATAGAACATGTCAATCGTGTTATTCAAAAACTCATAAGATATGAAGTAAAAGTAGCACGCTATGAAAGAAAGAAATTTTTACATAAATATAACGCGAGTATGAAACAACTTGGACTTATCTTAAGCGCTATTATATTTGCAATTTTACTCATATCGTATAATGTTTTTGTGAGTATACAAATAGACCATACAAAATTAGAAATTATTGCAAAAAAACTGAAAAAAGCTAACAAAAAACTTGAACATGTTTCCTATGTTGATTCTTTGACAAGCTTACACAATAGACGTTATTTTAATCACATCTATGAAAAAGAACTAAAACTTGCTAAACGAGAAAAAAGTTATATAACATTTATGATGTTAGACATAGATTTTTTTAAGCAATATAATGACACTTATGGACATATAGAAGGAGATAGTGCACTCAAATCTGTTGCAAAAGTTCTTAAAGATACTCTTCGTCGTCCAAATGATTATGTCTTTAGACTTGGTGGAGAGGAGTTTGGCGTGTTACTAACACGAACTGATGAAACACATAGTGCTCGTCTAGCCCGTGAAATCTGTGATACATTACGAGCAAAAGAAATTCTGCACGAGGGCTCTAAAGTAAATCAATATTTGACAATATCTATAGGTGTTGTTTGTTGTGTTGCTGATAATGCTTTAGATGATAAAATTTTAATGAGTCGAGCTGATGAAATGTTGTATAGAGCGAAAGATGGTGGTCGTGATGGTTATACTATAACATCAAATGTGAGTGATACAAAAATTACACAAAGTGATGCACAAGAAATCGCTTAAAGTGTATGTTTAAAACGAAAACTTTCTTGTGTAAGTAAAGCATAACTTTTTTCTTTTAGCTCACCTTGAAACTCCATCCATCCATCTTTAAAAGTTCCTCCACAGCCCATTTTCTTTTTTAGTTTTTTAAGTAGTTTAGTTGCTTCTTCCTTTTCAATCTGAAATTCACCTATTAAGGTAACAGTTTTTCCTCTTCGTTTTTCTTTTTTAAAAACTAAAAAATGCTTTTGAGGAAGAAGTATTTCAGTTGCAACTTTTTTTGTTGGAGAGGTTTGAACTTCACTCCATCTATCACCCATATCTGCACCAATAAAAAGGTCAAGTTTTTTGCCTCTACTCATCTGACTCTCCAACATATAAAAATCGTGCTACTTCTGTACCTTCATAAACAACTGTTTCAAAAAACATAGCATAAGGTCTTACCCATAAACCTTTTTCGCCATACAAAGGACGATAAAGAACCATTTGTTCTTCTGTTTCACTATGAGTAACGCTCTCTATAACATCATAAAGATTTCCCTTATAGTGTTTGTAAAGACCTTTTTTCATCTTAGACAACTTTTTGTGAAAGCATGCTTATGTAGTTCGTGTCTATCGTATCCGTAGAGATAGCATTTAAAATGCTATCAACAGAGTAAAGAGTAGCATCATAAACGACTACTATTACAGTATCACCCTTTTGCAGAAAAGTTTTTTCTCCAAAATCTGTATAACGAGTAGCCCCAATACTAATAATCGTTTTAGTAGGATAGTTACATGCTTTTATGTATTCATGTAGTGGTTCAAGAGGACCAAAATCTTTTTGGGTGTTGAGTTGATTTTGCATCCATTCTGTGAGCTTTTCATAAAAATAACTATAACCACTGAGTGCAACATCTTCACCATAGGCTTGGATATTATTCTCGCGTTGGAGAAAGCTACAGATACTAAACGAGTCCATAACTCCAGCATCTTCAAACTTGTCTATCTTTAAAAGAGTATCACTAAAACCTTTAGAAGCTTCTCCCCAGTTTTTTTTATCGCTAATCTTATTAGCTCCTGCAACGCGAATAGAACAGTCATTATAGGCTCCAAAATGAGTAGGAGTAATAGCTGACACTTTGCCATCAACATACTCTAAGTCACAAATGAGTCCTACTTCTGGTTCTGCTTGAACATTGACATCTTCATTTGGAAGCTTAATTGTATCGGAGGAAAGAGGGTATGTTTTTAAAATCTCTTTTGCGGATGTTTGAGGGTTATTTGGAAGATAAAAAGGAAACATTCCTTTTGGAGCAGCTTCTTCAGCGGTGATAATCTCTTTAAACTCTTCAAGTTCACCAGCTTGAGCAAGATGCAGGGCGAAGTTCCCTGCAATACCTAAACCTAAAAAATCTTTATATTTATGCATAGTTAAACTTAGATTTTTCCAGCGTCTCTATCTGCTGCAAACTCTTCATAAGAGCCTTTAAAGTCTATAACTGTTCCATCATGTTGTACTTCTATGATACGGTTAGCAAAAGCATCAAGTAACTCACGGTCATGAGATACACAGATGACATTACCTTTAAACTCTAAAAGACCTTCTCCGAGTGCCACAATAGCTTCAAGGTCAAGGTGATTTGATGGCTCATCAAGAACTAAAAAGTTACCATTTTCAAGCATCATTTTAGAAAGCATCATACGGTGTTTCTCTCCACCTGAAATACTTACTACTGACTTTTCTTGTTGTTCACCATTAAAAAGCATACGACCTAAACAGTTTCGTATTTCTGCAATGTCACGTTTAGGATCATATGCACGTAACCAGTCATACAGTGTTCCATCACCTTCGATGATGTCTGCTGTATCTTGAGGAAAGTAAGAGTTTTCTATAGTTGCACCCCAAGTAACCTTTCCACTTGTAGGTTTTATTTCTTCCATCATGATTTTAACAAGTGTTGATTTTCCAACACCATTTCCACCGATAAGTGCTACTTTTTCATTTGGTTCAAACTTAAGTGTTACATCTTTTAAAACATCATTGTCACCATAAGAGTGAGTGATATTTTCTAAGAAAAGTGCTTCATCTCCCATAGTTCTTTTTGCTTTAAAAACGATGCTTGGATCACGGCGAGAAGAGGGCTTGATATCATCAATGACAAGTTTGTCAAGCTTTTTTTGACGAGAAGTTGCTTGTTTCGCTTTAGAAGCATTTGCTGAGAAACGACGTACGAAAGCTTCAAGTTGCTCTTTTTCTTTTTCTTTTTTCGCGTTGTCAAGTTCCATCTGCTTTGCCATAACATTTGCAGCGATGTACCAGTCATCATAAGTTCCTGTAAACTCACGGATTTTTTGGTAATCAACATCAAGGATATTTGTAACAACAGAGTTTAAGAAGTGTCTATCGTGAGAGATAACGACCATAGTACCTTCATGGCGTTTAAGCTCGTTTTCTAACCAGCTAATCGTTTCGATATCTTGGTTGTTGGTAGGCTCATCGAGAAATAGCACATCAGGCTTTGGGAACAAAACCTGTGCAAGTAAAACTTTGAACTTGTCAGCACTGTCAAGTGTAGACATAAGGTTATGATGATTCTCAACAGGGATACCTACATTTGCAAGAATTTTACCGATGTTTACATCATACTCATAAGTAGGGTCTTCTTCTACAGAGATAACTTCTAAATCTGCAAGACGATTGTTTACAGTATCATCTTCAAAGTCACCTGTAGCATATAACTCTTCTTTCTCTTTTATAGCATCAAAAAGACGTTTATTACCATAAAGTACAGCATCCATGATGGTATAATCTTCAAATGCGAACTGATTTTGTCCTAAAACACCAACTTTGTTTGCTTTTGGGATGATGATTTCACCCTCAAACTCATCTATTTGTCCACTTAGGATGTTTAGAAAAGTTGTTTTACCCGCACCATTAGCACCGATAAGTCCGTAACGCTTGTGACGGTCTAGTTTAAGGTTTATATCTTGAAATAAAACTCTATTTCCATAACGCATGATTAGATTTTGTACTGTTACCATTTGAAACTCTTTTGTATAATTTTTCGCGATTATAGCTAAGAGTTGTTTAAAAGCTGATTTACTCCCCCAAATAAAGTTGTCTTGGACGGGCTATCTTTGTACTTGTATCTTTTTTAAACTCTATCCACTGTGTAATCCAGCCGACTGTTCTTCCTATGACGAAGATAGGGGTGAACATAGATTTTGGAATCTGCAATGCTGTTAAAATAACTCCTGAATAAAAGTCGATGTTTGGATAAAGTTTTCGTTTGATAAAATACTCATCATTTAAAGCGATTTCTTCTATCTTGTTGGCTATTTGCATAAGTTTTGAGTCTAGGTTTAACTCATCTTTTAGTTGGTCTTGTAAGCCTTTTAAAACCCTTGCTCTTGGGTCAAAATTTTTGTAAACACGATGTCCAAAACCCATAAGTCTAAAAGGGTCATTTGGGTCTTTTGCTTTTGCTATAAACTCGTCAACGCGACTTACATCACCTATCATTTCAAGTTGTTTTATAACGGACTCATTTGCCCCTCCATGTGCACGACCCCAAAGAGCAGAGATACCAGCACTGATGGCAACATAAGGGTGCGCACCTGTTGAAGCTACTCCTCTGACTGTACTTGTTGAAGCATTTTGCTCATGGTCAGCATGAAGGGTAAATATAGTGTCGAGTGCTTTTACTTCTATGGGCTTAATACTTCTTTCCCCCTCTACATCTATATGCATTCTTCCATAAGGATAAGCTCGCATCATATACAAAAAGTTTTCTGTAAAACTGAGGTGGATGTCGGGTTGTATAAAAGAAGCTCCGATAGAATGTCTGTATGCAAAGGCTGCGATAGTAGGCATTTTTGCGATGATGCGTCTCGCCATTTCTTGATACTCTTCTTCATCTTGAAGTTCTAAATGGTTGTAAAAAAATGTAGATAAAGATGCAGAGGCCGCTGAAAGTGTTGCCATAGGGTGAGAACCTCTTGGGAATGAAGCAAAGAGTTGAGTGAGTCCTTCATGTAAAAATGAGCGATGTCGTAGTTCTAAGTCAAAGGCATGCGCTTCTTCTTTGTTTGGGAGTTTGTCATTTAAAAGAAGATGGCAAACATCAAGATAAGAATGATTTTGTGCTAAGTCCTCTATGGTTTTTCCTCTGTAACGGAGTTCGCCTTTTTCTCCATCTATAAAGGTTATTTTTGATTTACAACTTGCAGTGGAAGTGTAACCATTATCAAAAGTGAACATTCCTGTTTGCGCATAAAAAGAAGAGATGTCAACAACACTTGGACCTCGCGTTGCATCATGGATGTCAAATTCATAACTCTTACCTGTTCTGTTATCTGTCATAGTCATAGTAGGTTTCATAACAGATCCTTTTTAAACTTGTTTGCTTTAAACTTTACATTTAAAAATTTACAAATCAGTTTTGTATCTTCAAGGGCATTACCAAGACAGCTTGTTGCACCAGGGGAGGGTGTCATGTTAAATACTATACCTTTTTGAGTGTCTATCTTTGCCTCGCCTAAAAGAAGTTTTTCATTTTTCTTATCTATAACCTGAGGACGAAGACCACCTATTCCTTCTGCAAATGTGATGTCATCTTCACTCATGGAAGGAACGATTTTTTGTACTTCTTTTGCAAATAGTTTTTGTCTAATCCCTGGGACTTCATAAAGAAAATTTTTCACAGCATAGTCACGAATGTCTTTGTCTGCAAGTAGGTCATAAAAAACTTTCAACACTTCTGTACTTGGACTTAAAGACTCTAAAAAGTCTATGAAATGAGCATGATGATAGCGTTCAAGTTTTGGTAGTGCTAAAGCAGTTGGACCAAAGCGGATAGTGTTGTCATGTACAATGTCTGGGTCTCCATGAATGGCTGCAAAAGGGAGTTTTGGATTTTGAATAGTATAGACTTTTGATTTGAGTTTATCTACTTTTGAGTAGTAAAAACTTCCACCTATTGGTAAACAGGAATAATCCTCACCATAACCCATCTGATGAGCAATTAAAAGAGAGTGTGCTCCCGCATTTACTACTACATAGTCAGCGAAGTAGTGTTTACCAGCATTTGTGAAAAGTTGAAATTTATCACCGATTTTTT
>Ga0256826_1002608_pt1 | contig 10929 bp, 8 predicted proteins | sample CV79metaG_FD_185975 | JGI IMG/M metagenome (GOLD analysis project Ga0256826, IMG submission 185975) | Hydrothermal vent microbial communities from East Pacific Rise, Pacific Ocean - CV79 | ecosystem: Environmental > Aquatic > Marine > Hydrothermal vents | place: Pacific Ocean: East Pacific Rise... | reverse complement strand
GTTCTAAAATCTCTACAACCTCTTGCTCTATCGGTTTTACTAGTTGCTCTTTTAAATCGTTTACTGTTGCCTCATGTGTAGCATTGATTTTTTGAATTTTATTTTCATAAATAGCTTTAATTTTTGAAATTTTATCTTTATTTGAAACTGTTAACTCCTCTAAATCATTTTGATGTGTTAACAATAACTGATTTAAACTCTCTTCATTTTTAAGATTTATCGCTCCCATCTTACGAGTATGTCTATCTTCAGTAGTTGCTATCTCCTCTTGATGTGTTTGAGTAAGTTGTTGCAATCTATTTTCATATTCTGTTTTTAAAGATGTTATCTCTGTTTCAAGGCTAGTTAATTCATCTAATCTTTCTGCTTCTACTGTGTCTACACTTACTATATTTAATTTTTTCAAATTTGATATTTTTTTTAATAAAAATAAAACAACAATAAGCATAATAAAGAAAAGGGCTACTAAAATAGCAAAAGTAATTTTAATCTCAATAGATAGACTATTAAGATATCTATTTATCCTATTCTCTTTTATTTTAACAGCTGTTTTTTCTATCTCTTTCTTTTCTACTGCAACAACTGCCTCTTCTACCTCTTTCTCTTCTACCTCTACAACTACCTCTTCTACCTCTTTCTCCTCTACTTCTACAGCTGCCTCTTCTACCTCTTTCTCCTCTACTTCTACAGCTGCCTCTTCTACCTCTTTCTCTTCCACTTCTACAACACTCGGTTTTAAATCTTTCTTTTCTAAAACCTTCATATCTTTCAACTCTTCTATCACTACCTCTTCTATAAGAGTATTTTCAATAGGCATAACAGTTTTTTCTATAGGTTCAATGATAGATTCATTTAACTCTTTTGTTGCTTTTATTTCCTCAACAACAATTGGCTCTTCTACATCCTCAACAACTGGTGTAACAACAACCTTTTTCACCTCTTTTATTTCTACTTCTTTTGGTTTTATTTTCTCAACAGTAATTGGCTCTTCCACATCCTCAACAACTGGTGTAACAACAACCTTTTTCACCTCTTTTACTTCTACTTCTTTTGGTTTTATTTTCTCAACAACAATTGGCTCTTCCACATCCTCAACAACTGGTATAACAACAACCTTTTTCACCTCTTTTACTTCTACTTTTTTTTGCTCTTTTTTCTTAATGATAGGTTTAGGATGTTTAAAAACAGGTGCTTTACCCTTGATTTTTTTAATATAAGCATGAGGATATTTATCTCTAATTGTATCTACAATCTCTTGTAGCTCTTTTTTATTATCCTGAAATGGCTCAATAACATTCATATAATATCTACCAACTTTAATCACTTTTGCTTTAAAAAACATTTTCTTTTGAAAGTGAATGATATTTTTCTTCGTTTGAATATATTTATTAAGCTTGATCAATGATTTTTCTGCATCAGCTTTATTAAAAAAAGAACCAACTCTAATACTACGAAAGTGGGATGCACTTAAAACCGTTGTAAAAAAAACTAAAACCATTATGATCGATAAATATCTCATTAAAATCCTTAAAAAATTATCTGTTAAAATTACTCAACTATCTGTTAACTATAGATATCTTGCATCGAAATTTTATTTTTACTCTCTTGTTTGTATTTCATATAAAATCTCAATAGAACCAATAAAAGCATCACTGCTATCGCTAAAATTGTTTCAAGAGTATAACTTTTCAATGTTTCAAGTGTACCCTCACTAGAATCTTGTGACTTTTCTACTTTTAAAACCTCTTGTTTTGGAACAACTTTCTCTACTGTTTTTTCATCTTCATCTAAAAACTTAAAAATATCAAATATACTTGACTCATCTTTGTTATCACTTTTTACTACTTTCTCTTCAGAACTAAAAAAATTGAAAATATCAAATATACTTGACTCATCCTCATCAGCTACTATTTTTTGAAGATGTCTAGTTTTATGTACAACATTTGTCTCTATAGGAATATCATTTTCATCGATTTTTCCATGTTGTAAAATTTTATCAACTTTTTCCATAAGTTCAGAGTCATCAATAATCTCCTCTTTTTGTTGTTTTACAACCTCTTTTTTCTCTCCATAATGTGCATATTCAGGTAGATATCTAATTTTTTTTGGGTAAACATAGGAGTATTCTGTACGTAAAATATCTAATATCTCTTGTACCACATTTTTTTTCATTAATGGTTCAATAACATTTAAATAATATTTCCCTCTTACTAACACTTTCACATCAAAATGATATTTGTCTCTTAGTTGAGTTAATCTACTATTTGATTGAACAAACTCTTCAAGTTTTACTAACTCTTTTTCAGCTCGTTTCTCTTTTAAAAAAGAACCAACTCTAATACTACGTGCATAAGATGCATCTAATACAGTTGAAAAAAAGATTAAAATTGCAAGTATAGGTACATATCTCATAAAAATCCTTAAAATAATAAAAATATTTTTATTATATAATTAAATATATTATATAGATGTTAATAATTATCTGAAGAAGTTTTTAAAAAATGAGGATTGAAGAGATGCTACTCCGTGATAAACACGGAGTAAATAGGTTTTATAAAATTATTCCCACTCAATAGTAGCAGGTGGTTTTGAAGAGATGTCATAAACAACTCTATTAATGCCATCAACTTCGTTGATAATTCTACGAGAGATTCTCTCAAGTAAATCATGAGGAAGATGTGCAAAAGTAGCTGTCATACCATCAACCGCTTCAACAACTCTTACTGCAACTGTGTTGTCATAAGTACGGTTATCACCCATAACACCAACAGATTTTACATTTAAAAGAACTGCAAATGCTTGCCAAGTTTTTGCATAGTATCCACTTGCTTTTAACTCATCTAAAAGAATTACATCTGCTTCACGTAAGATAGTTAAATCTGGAACATTTACATCACCCATAATTCTTATCGCTAAACCCGGTCCAGGAAATGGATGACGGTTAATCATATCTGCAGGAAGTCCAAGTTCTAAACCAATTTTACGAACCTCATCTTTAAACAGTTCTCTTAAAGGCTCGATTAACTCAAAATCCATCCAATCAGGTAAACCACCAACATTATGATGTGATTTAATAACTTCAGATGGACCATTTACAGAGATAGACTCGATAACATCAGGATAAAGTGTACCTTGTGCTAAAAACTTGATACCATCGTGTTTTTTAGCTTCTTTTTCAAACTCTTCTATAAAAGTATGACCGATAATTTTACGTTTTTGTTCAGGGTCTGAGATACCTTCAAGTTTACCAAGAAAGTTATCAACAGCATCAACAGTAATAAGTGGAGTTTTTAAGTTGATTTTGAAAACCTCTTCAACTTGCTCACGTTCACCTTTACGTAAAAGTCCATTATCTACAAATACTGGAATAAGTTGGTCACCTATCGCTTCATAAAGCATAGCAGCAACAACAGAACTATCAACTCCACCACTTAAGCCACAAAGAACTTTTCCATCACCAACTTTTTCACGAATAGACTCTATCTGTTGTTTTAAGAAATGTTCCATCTTCCATTTTTCAGTAACACCACAGATATTTTTTGCAAAGTTACGAAGCATTAAGTAACCCTCTTCTGAGTGTTGTACTTCTGGATGGAACTGCATTGCATAGACACGTTTCTCTTCATTTGCAATAGCCGCATAAGGAGAGTTAGCAGATGTAGCGATAGGAGCAAAACCCTCTGGAAGAACATCTACTTTATCTGAGTGACTCATCCAAACAATACGATTATCATCACAATCAGCTAAAAGTGGAGATGCTGTTTCAAGTTTAAGTTCAGCTTTTCCATATTCGTGGTGGTTTGAGCGTACAACACTACCACCAAAATCAACAGCGATACGTTGCATACCATAACAGATACCAAGAACAGGAATACCCATAGCGTAAACACCTTGGTCAACAGTGTAAGCATCTTCATTATAAACAGAAGATGGACCACCACTTAGGATAACACCTTTAGGATTTTTTGCTTTTATCTCATCTACTGAAGTGTGGTAAGGTAAAATCTCACAATAGATTTTATCTTCACGAAGACGACGAGCTATAAGTTGTGTGTATTGAGAACCAAAATCCAATACAATAATACTAACGTTTTTCATTTAGAATACCTTTATAGGGGGAGTTAAGATTAAATAATTAATATTGAGAGGATACAATAAATTTGATTAATATCAAATTTATCTTTAGAAACAAAAAGTTTTTATTTATGCTCTTTATTATATATATTTTGAGTTTCATAAAGTGTATATCCTTCAAAATAATAACTAGCATCAATCCCTTTCATATAGATAGAACTATCATCTATTTTTGTAGTTAATGCTTCTTGCAATAAAAATTTAATCTCTATATCTTTAATAGGGCTTCTCTCCATAGCAAGAAGATAATCATCTTTATCAACCTTATTCCAATCAACTACAACTTGTAACTCTTTTTTTAAGATTATATCGAGCCATATTCTTGTACTTCGACCATTTCCTTCTCTAAAAGGGTGAGCGATATTCATCTCTACATATTTTTCAATTATTTCATAATATGTAGTTTGAGGCATCTTTTCTATATTTTTTAACGAAACTTCTAGATAACTTACAGGGGCAAATCGAAAATTACCTTTTGCAATATTAACATCTCTTAGCTTTCCTGCAAAATCATATATCTCAGTAAAAAGATAGTGATGGATAGTTGATAATGATTGAAATGTTCCTACTTCTAAAGTATCTAAAAAACCACTTGTAAAAAGTTTATTTGCTTTTATTTTACTAAGTTTCTCTTCAACTTTTGCAAGTTCTACTTGATTGGTAATATTGAATTTATTTTCTAAAATCATAGATTAATTATTTTTTCGCCTCTTTAATAATCTCATAAGCCTGATTTATCTCTTGAGTTTTAGCTGTTGCTTCTTCCATATAAGCATCACCTTTATCTTGTGATTTTATAATATCTGGATGGTATTTACGTACAAGTTTTCTGTAACTCTTTTTAATCGTACTCATATCATCACTCTCATTTACACCAAGTATTTTACATGCTTCGGCTATACTGATAGTTGGTTGCTTGTTGTTCATCATATTTTCAAAATTAGAGATGATAGCACTATACTCAGTTGAACTAATATTTAACTCTGTTGCAATCTCTTGAAGAACTCTATCTTCATCAGAACTTATCCCACCATCTACAAGGGCGAGTTGGATTAAAAAACTCATAAACTGTTTACGTTTGATTTTACTTCTACCAAGAGCTATATTAAGTGCTTGTGCTATCTCTTTAGTGTTATCAATTTTATCTTTCTCATCATTGAAAACCTCTTTTAGTAATACTCTAGCTCTCTCTTTATCTGGAAATATTTTAGATATATCATCAAACATAATACCTATTAATTGTGCTTCAAGTTCATGCACTCGTCCATTTGCTTTAGCAACTTTTGCTGAGAGAGATACAAAAAGACCTAACTCACTCTTTTTAAATAACTCCTTAGAGTTTAAGAGTTTTCCTAGTTTATATTTTGAGTAAACTTTATAGAGTTTAAAAGCGATAACTAAAGCAATAATTGTGGCAATAATATTGATTATATTATCAAGAATAAAGTAGATTATAAAAAGTACAATAGCTAAATATATCCATTTTCTAAACTGTCTCATTATTTTTTATCCTCATAAAGTATATGTTTTAACACCTCTTCTACTCTTGTAACACCAACTATTTCAAGATTATCTTGCACCTCTTGAGGTATATCTTCTAAATCTCTCTCATAATTTTTCATAGGGATAAGTACTTTTGTCATTCCAGCTTTATGTGCTGCTATAAGTTTCTCTTTGAGTCCCCCTATCGGTAAAACATCTCCACTTAATGAAACTTCACCTGTCATAGCTATCTCAGAGTGAATTCTTTTACTACTAAGTATAGAAGATATAACACTCACCATAGCTATACCAGCACTAGGACCATCTTTTGGAGTTGCACCATCTGGAACATGAATATGAAGGTCATAGCGTTTATATACCTCACTAGCATCCACTTTTATTTTATCCTCTTTCTCTTTAGGAGATAAAGGGATATTTCTTTCGCTAATAGTAAGTTTATCTGTATCTATAAGAGTTTTCACAACACTCATAGCAATTCTTGCAGACTCTTTCATAACATTACCAAGACTACCAGTAAGCTCTAAAGAACCTTTTCCTTTTATACGAATACTCTCTATCTTTAAAACATCTCCACCAACAGCTGTCCATGCTAAACCATTTACCACACCAACTACTGGAACTTTATCTGTTTTTTCTATCTCAAATACACTTTTATCAAAAAAATCTTTTAAATTTTTAAGGCTTACAGATACTTTGTTCAGTTCAGGATTTTGAAGTATATCTTTTGCTACTTTTCGACTCATCTCAGCGATACGACGACGAAGATTACGAACACCAGCTTCACGAGTATAACTATGAATTAGTTCTTTTAAAGCTGGTTTAGAAACATTAAGTTCAGCATTTTTTAGACCATGTTTTTTTAGCTCTTGAGGGATAAGGTAGCGTTTTGCTATCTCAAATTTCTCTTGAGGTGTATAGGAACTGACTGAAATAAACTCCATTCTATCACGAAGAGGAGCAGGGATATTGCCAACATCGTTAGCTGTTGCTATAAATATAATATTACTCAAATCAAGATTGAAATTAAGATAATAATCTCTAAAATCACTGTTTTGTTCAGGGTCAAGTATCTCTAATAGTGCTGAAGTAGGGTCACCTCTTCCATTTCTTCCTATCTTATCTATCTCATCTAAGACCATAACAGGATTCATCTTTTTAGCATCTATTAAGCCTTGTGTTAAACGCCCTGGCATCGCTCCAACATAGGTACGTCTATGCCCTCGTAACTCATTCACATCTTCAAGTCCACCAAGAGCTATTCTTACAAGTGGACGTTTGAGTGCTTTGGCTATTGAGTTTGCTAAAGATGTTTTACCAACTCCTGGAGGTCCATAAAAACAGAGAATTGCTCCTGAGCTTTTCTTTTGAGAGATACCACGAAGTTCTAAAAGTTCACGTACTGCAAAATATTCTACTATACGCGCTTTAGGTTTTTCTAAAGAAAAATGGTCTTTATTGAGCTGTTTTTCAACATCATCGATTTTCAAAGATTTTTTAGCTTCATCACCAAAAGGTATCTCTAAAACCCATTCAAGATATGTTTGTGTCATAGAAGCATCAGAAGAATCTGGGTGCATACGTGCATAACGCTCTAACTGTTTTTTTATCTCTTTATAAGCATCTTCCCCCATCTTCTCTTTTTTAAGGTCAAGTTTTCTTTGATACTCCTCTATCTCTTCATCACGAGAGGTATCAACACCTAACTCTTTTTGAATCTCTTTGAGTTGCTCTTTTAAAAAATACTCTCTATTTACCTCTTCTATATGAGAGTTTACTTTAGAACGTATCTCTTTTTGAAGCTTATTTGTTTCTATCTCATCTATAAGATATTCGATTAAATCTAAAAATCTTTGTTCTGTATCTGCTTCTGCTAAAAGTTTATATGATTGCTCTTTTTTTAGTTTTAAACTCGATGCGATAAGGTCGATAGTTCTGTTGTAATCTGAATTATCCTCAATCGTTCTTAATAAATCAGGTGGAAAATATTTACTTACACTAGAGAGTGCTTTTACTTTTTCTACTGCTATCTCTTTTATAGCTTCTATCGATGCACTATTTCCATTTGTAACTTCTACAATATCTACTCTAGCCATAAATGGAGATGTTGAGATTTCATCTATAATCTCTCCACGTGCTAAACCTTGAAAAAGAATTTTAACTCTTCCATCAGGAAGTAAAACTTTTCTCATAATAGAACCAATTACACCTGTTTTATAGATAGAGTTAAAATCTCTCTCTCCCTCTGCATCATATTTTGAAGCACATATAATCACTAACGAATTTTCATCTATCGCTTTTGTTACCGATTCTATATTTTTTGCATCATCTAAAAATATGGGTGCAATCATAAATGGGTATAAAAAGATACTATCTTCAACTAAGAGAGGTATATCTGCGGGTAATGTTCCATAATCGCTAAGTTTCATAAATCTATCCTATTTTGTATTTGTACTAATATTGTTATCAAATTTTACTGAGTTTCGAGAAACAACACTTTGAGTATCTGGAACTAAAAATCCATACCAACTTTCACTACCATCTCCCTCAAACCAAGCTCTATACCATGGAGCTGTGGCTCTATCTATCTCTTGCCATCTAATCCAAGGTTGAGGATTTACATGTTGGTAATATTTTGAAGCTCGTGGTTTATCTAAACGTTGGTATAGGTCAGCGATAGTTTTATTTAATGAAGCATCAGCTAAATAAAGATTTGTGAGCATTGAATCTACTGGGCTAAAATAATCGGAATAGGGATAACTATATTTAAATTTTTCTCCCTCTTTAATAGTTGTATTTATAAGAACTTGGTCTCGTCTAGGGTTTGGTAAAGACATATACTTTGCCTTTATTTTCATAAATTCAGCAAACTCTTTTTCATTTGAGTTTGCATATCTTTTGATATATTCATCAAAAAAGTATTGAGCTAAAAGATACTCCTCATTTTCCATATGAGCTATCGCCATTATCATCGTAGCTTCTGGAAGAAGAGGAGAACCTATATGTTCTCCTTGAAGAGAACTATAATAATCATCTGCTTTTTCTAAGTTGTTTTGAGATGCTGATTGAATCATCTTTGAATACCAATAGATAGCTGGTTTGTTATACTCTTCAAGCTCTTTAGAACATCCACTAAAAAGTATGAATGAAAGAAGAGTAAAAAAAGAAAAAATTGTTTTGATTTTCATATAGTTATATATCCTAATTTGATGTAGATTGCAATTTTAGCTAAAAGATATATAACAATAATTAAATGTAGGTACATTTTATGCTTTACATTATTTAAAATAAATAATAAAGGTTTTTTATGAAATTTGATATATGTACACCCCTCTTAGGATTTGAAGATTTAAAGCAGGTAGAGTTAGAGAAAATTGATGATGTTTTTATGAAGATGCAAGATATAAATAATGAACATATATCTTTTACACTTATCGACCCATTTATATTGAGAGAGTATGATTTTGAGGTACCTGATAGTGTGCAAGAGCTATTAGAGATAGATGATAATTCAAATATATTGGTTTTAAATATAGTGTTATTACAGACACCTATTGAGGACTCTATCGTAAACTTTATAGGGCCAATACTTTTTAATACAGATTCAAATAAAGCGATGCAACTTATTTTACCTGAAGGAACTCAATATGCTATCGCTGAAAAAATCTCTTCATTTTTAGGATAATTTTCTATCAGTTATAATTTTACGTGAAATATCTGTTTTTAAAGATGTCAAAACTTCATAACTGATAGTTTTGGCAAATTTAGAAGCTTTAATTGCATTATCAAAAATTAATAACTCATCACATTCAGATAGAAAAGAGCTATTGTCCATAGAGACTCTTCCTATAATTTTATATCCTTGAGGAGTAATATAATTATTAGAGTTTACTCTTAAAAATCCACTTCCATAACCAAAATCGTAGTTAGTGACTATACACTCTTTTTTTACTTTATACGTTGCACCATATCCAATTCTTGAACCATTTTTAAGTTTTCGAGAGGATATTTTTGAGGCATAGAGCGATAATACAGGTTTGAAGCTATCTACCGAAAATAGTTTTGGCATATCTAAACAACCATAGACAGCGATACCTACTCGTGCCATATCTTCATCAAAATTATTAAATCTAAAAAGAGAGGCTGAATTTGAGGAATGAAAACGAGGTTTTTGAAACTGAAATTTTTTTGCAAGTTCAATGGAGTGCTGTTTTACTTTTTTAAAAACACTATTTTGCCAATACCATTCACTACTTACTTCATCAGCACTTCTATGATGTGTAAAAACAGCTTCAAGTTCTAATCCTTGCTCTTTTATCTTTTGAAATGCTAAAGAGAGTTCTTCTACCATTATGCCATTTCGGTGCATACCTGTATCTACTTTTAATTCCACTTTTGTATTTTTTGGGAATTTTTTTAGAGTTGTTAAACTGTTGATTGTATATCTTATTTTTGGGTTATAATATGTTGGAAAATCTGATAGAACCAATATATAATCAAAGAAATCTTTTACAATTTCTGCTTCATCTGAGTTTTGAACAACACATCTTTTTATACCATACTTTTGAGCCATCATCGAAACCTCTAAAAGACCATGTCCATAGGCATTATCTTTTAGTACAAGAGCAATTTTATCTTTCGATTTTGTTTGATGGGTAATAATATCAAGATTATTAAAAAAATTATCTATATTGAGAGTTATATAAGCCATAAAGGAATTATACACTCTTATTTTGTTATGATTTGTATTATTTTAAATAAAAGGGAAAGAAATGTTAAAAAAACTATTGTTGATAACATCGATTACAACATCTATTTTTGCTTTAACTATGCAGGAGTATGCCCAACAACAACAACAGGGTTATACTCAATATAAAAAGACTCAAGAAGAGGGCTTTAAAGCATATAAAGCAGAGCAGATGAAAGCTTTTAATGATTATAAAAAATCGGTAGGGAAAATTTGGGAAGAGCCAAAAATGTCTACAAAAAAAACTTGGGTAGCATATACTCCAGATAAAAAAACAAGAACGAATGTTAATTTTGATAAAGAGGTCATCGTAGTAGAAACTGTTGCTTCTTCACCACGAGAAGCAAAACAAAAGTTACAGATAGCTCTTGCTAAAGTTGTAACAGTAGATACAAAAACTGTTCAAAAAACAGACCCATTAGAAAAGATTTTAGCTAAAATCAAAAAACCAGAAGGTGTAGTAGATGCTAAAGTAAAAGCTGAACCTATCTTAGCTACTGTTATCTTTAAAAAGCCTCCAACAAGAGAGAGTGTAAAAACTTATGTAA
>Ga0256826_1002607_pt1 | contig 10930 bp, 6 predicted proteins | sample CV79metaG_FD_185975 | JGI IMG/M metagenome (GOLD analysis project Ga0256826, IMG submission 185975) | Hydrothermal vent microbial communities from East Pacific Rise, Pacific Ocean - CV79 | ecosystem: Environmental > Aquatic > Marine > Hydrothermal vents | place: Pacific Ocean: East Pacific Rise... | reverse complement strand
AGTTTTGCGGAAGCTTCAACTCTCTCTATAACACCACCATCACACTTTAGTGGTCATTTAGATATTGGAATGAGTGCAACAGTAGTTGATAGTGCTGGGAATCTTAGTGATATTTCAGATGCTGTAAGTGCAGACCTATCTGTAGATGTAATAGCAGTTTCAAGTGGTTTTGATGGTAGTGGTATAAACGCGACTATAGGTGAGTACACACCAACAGATGATGGAATAAAAGTAGATGTAGATGTAACAGGAGTAAATGTTGTAGACACAGATGGAAGTGAGCAACTTACACTTAACATTCAAGGTCTTGGTGAGAGTGCTAGAGTCACTTACATAGATAGTGATGGAGTAGAGCAGAGTGCTCCAAAAGATAGTAGTGGTAATGTCTCTATATCTATGGATCCATCGAGTGAAGATTATGCAGCTATCATGCAAAATATTACTATAAATGCAACAAATGCAAATGATTTAGAGGGTGACATTACCTTTAGTGCAACGCTAACTGAGAGCTCAAATGGTTCATCAACTACGATAGTTGACACAGTAAATGTAGATAATTTTGCAACAGATGCTTCTTTAGGTGAGAGAGATGCTGATGTACAAGTATCTACTCTCAACATTTCTGAGAGTGAAGATGCGAATCAGATTGCTGGTGATGATGAAGCGAATGAGATTCATAGAGAAAATGTAGTTGATAATGAGGAAGGTGTAAATAATAGTGATGTTATAGATGGTGGTGCAGGTGATGATGTAATCACTGCTGATAATACTGATGATGTGATTTACGGTGGAGCTGGTGATGACTTTATTGATGCTGCACAGGGTGATGATGTGATTGTCGGTGGCGAGGGTAATGACAGAATTAGAGGTGATGATGGTCAAGACACTGTAGTTATGAGTGGAGAGCGTGAAAACTATACTATTGAAAATTACAGTGAAGATGGTGTAAGTAAAGTTAAAATCATAGACAATGTAGGAAATGATGGTGTTGATATTATTGATGGTGTTGAGTCTATTCAGTTCCTTGATGGTCTTTATGATGTAGGTACACAACTATTTGCTCCTGGTATTATGATTGATGAGGTAAGTTACGATAAGTACGCAGATAACCGTACAACAGTTGAGGATACGGCACTTACACTTAACTCTGCACTTCCTTCTCTTGAAGATGCAAATGAGAAACTAAGTAGCATTGAGATTGGTATTCCTGAGGGAGCATCATTAACATTTGCAGATGGTAGTAGTGCAGCACTCTCAGATGGTTCGGCTATCTCTATCGTTCTTGTAGATAGTGAGGGGAATGTAGATGAGTCTGTTCATGCAGCAAACCAAGAGTTAGAGGGTGCTGTAACTATGACACAAACAGAGTATGACTCACTTTTAGTTACTCCTCCTGCAGACTTTAATGGTGTGATGGAAGTAGAGACTACTCTGAATGCTTATGAGGTAGATAACTCAAATAATATTATTGAAGGTATAGATGGTGTAAGTACTACAAATAGTGAGTATATTACAGTAGAAGATGTTGTAGAAGGGACAGAGGGCGATGATACTCTTAGCTTTGATACAACAACAAATATAGATGGACTTGAAGGTTTTGATACACTTTTAGTTGAGGGTGATATTAACATAGATATGGGTGGATTAGATGCTGTTATATCGAATGTTGAGGCTATAAATCTTGATAGTGGAAGTCAAAATATTACAAATCTTTCACTTGATGATGTAGTTGATTTAACAGATGAAAATAATACTTTACGTATTGATGGTGATGCATCAGATACAGTTACTTTAAATACCGAGGGTAATGATGCAGAGTGGACTCTTGGTGATTTTAAAACAGATACTGAGACAGGTTCAACTTATCAAGAGGTGATAGGTGGTGAAGATGATGCTACTGTAACTTTAGAGATAAGTACAGATATTCAGATAGACCAAAATTAAGAGATAGTAAGGGAAGCTTATTTTAGAAGAAGCACAAGAGCTAGTCTATCGTTCACATGGAGTTTAGAAAATATAGAACTCATATGTGCTTTGACAGTTCTTGTAGTGATACCAAGTTCTGTGGATATAGCATCATTTGTCAATCCATCTAAAACAAGTTTAATAACTTCTCTCTCTTTTTGTGTTAAACGATGCTCAATAAGCTCAAGAGACTCTTCAGAGAGTCTGTTTTTGTGAATATTTTCTATTAAACTAGCTGTTAGTTTAGGATATGTCCAGATATTATTCTTTGATACACTCTCTATCATTGAGAAGTAGTGTAGATTTAACATTCTTGTATTCCCATAAGCTTTTATACCGTGTGAAATTAACATTTTTCCTGTCACTATTTCAGGTATTTTTTCTAAAACAATTAACTTATTTGGAATAAAATTTGATGCAATCATTTTATTTATATCTTGTGCTACACTATCATAATCAGAAATAATAATAGAGTTTTTAAATTTTTCAAGTGTCTTGTTCAGAGTATCTATATCTGAAACTGAAATAGTATTTTGAAACTTAAGATTAAGTTTATGCTTAAGTTTCCACTCATCGATGATTTCGATATTTGAGCTAAAAAATACTACTTGCATAATTATCTCTCAGAAAAAACATATTGTTTTGATTTAAGTATAGGTTTTAATATATATTGTATAACAGTTTTTTGACCAGTTACTATATCTACACTGGCTGTCATTCCTGGAATAATATTAAGAGGATGCTCTTTTGTTCCTAGATAGTTTTTTTGTGTTTCAACATGAATAAGGTAAAAAGTATTTTCTTTCTTATCTGTTATCGTATCAGGAGAAATATTTATAACCTTACCAACTAAACCACCGTGAATAGCATAATCATAGGCAGATATTTTTACTTGAGTCTCAGCTCCTGGATGGATAAATGCAATATCACTTGGTTTTATTTTTATTTCAAGATAGAGTCTTTTATCTGTAGGAACTATTTCAACTAAATCAGCACCAGGTTTGATGACACCACCAACTGTATGAACAAACAATTTTTGAATAATACCATCTACTGAAGATTTTACCATTGTTCTACTAACTTGATCACTAAAGGCAATTTGCTGTGTTCTTAGACGTGCCATTTCAGCTGTTACTTCATTAAGTTCTTTTTTTGATTTGTTTATAAACTCCTGACTTGATTCAAGACGTTTATCTCTATACTCTTCTATAGCATACTGAAGTCTTGGAAGTGAAAGTTCGGCTGCTTCAATATCATTCTTTATGCCATTCGCTTCACGTTTAAGTTTAAGAAAGTCAACTTTTGATTTGATTCCCTCTTTTACCATTGGTGCAGTCATTTCTATCTCTTCACTTACATACTCTAGTGATTTTTTAAGTGAGTGAATTCTTGCTTTGGCTTCTTTATACTCTTGTTTTCTCTGTTCTATTTGATGCGCGATAGTTCTATCTTTTGCATATGTTTCTAGTTTATTTGATTCATAAAGTCTTTTTGAAAGCCTTATCTGTGCAAGTATATCCTTATTATTAGTATTTATAGTTTTAAATGGAAGATTATTAGCTTCAGCATGTAGCCTTAATTTTTTTGCTTCAAGTTCATTATATTTCATCTTGTTTGTTTGACTTGTTGATGTGGATTTAGCATTTTTTATTTTTAAAATGATATCACCCTTTTTAACACTTTGACCCTCTTCAACTAAAATTGCCTCAACTATACCACCTTCAAGATTCTGAATAATTTGATTTTGTCCATAGGGAATGACTTTCCCATCTCCTCTTGTAATTTCATCTATTTTAGCAAAAGATGCCCAGAGAAGAAAAATAGCCATACTAAAAAGCCAGATTTTTAAAACACGACTAATACGACTAGGGGATTGCTCTAAAATAGCAGAACTTAAAGAGTTCATAAACTCATAATCTTTTTCATTATATTCAAGTTTTTTCTTTGCCATTATTATTTCCCTCCCGTTTGAAGTAGTTTAACAGCTTTTTCTTTTGGAGCATCGATTACAATTTTTCCATCATTAAGAACTATAACCCTATCTACAACTTCTAAAATAGTCATTTTCTGTGTAACGATTATTGAAGTGATGTTTCTGAGCTCCTCTTTCATATTTTTAAGAAGTCTCGTCTCTGTAATTTGATCCATTGCATTTGTGGGCTCATCCATAAGCATTATAGGAGTATTGAGTAAAAATGCACGTGCAAGTCCAATACTTTGTCTTTGTCCACCTGAGAGTCCTTGACCTCTTTCACCTATAGGCATTTCATATCCTTTAGGATGTTTTTTAATAAATTCAGATGCACCACTAATCTGTGCCGCACGTATCATCGCTCCATCTGTAGCATGTGTAGCTCTAAAAGTAATATTTTCTTTTACAGTTCCCCTAAAGAGCATAATATCTTGAGAAACATAAGCAATATGTCTTCTTAAGTCTGCTGGGTCTATCTGATTAATGTCAATACCATCGACTAAAATCTGTCCAGAATCAGGTTCATAAAGTCCTAAAAGGAGTTTATGAATAGTACTCTTTCCACTTCCGATACGTCCAATAATTGCTACTTGTTCCCCTGGATTTATACTAAAAGAAATATTTTTTAGAGCTGCTATATCAGCGTCTGGATAAGTAAAAGTCACATCAACAAACTCTATATGACCACTAAAATCAGGACGTGTAACAAATTTTTTACCTTCAGGTCTCTCACTTGGTTGTGTAATAATATCATTAAGTGTCTCATATGAAGTTTTTGTATCTTCATAGTTAGTCATTAGTCCAGCTACTTGCCCCATGGGTGCTAAAGTTCTACCGGTAAGTATAACAACAGCAATAAGTCCACCCATAGAGAGCTCAAATTCTTGAATCATATATACCCCATAGATAATTATCATAACGGTGTTAAGTTGAATTAAAAGCTGTGTAATAGTTGGGATAGAAGCTGAAAGTAGACGAGATTTTAGACTCTTAGATGCTATCTCTCCTGTAGACTCTTCCCATTTCCACTGTGTTTGGTTAAGTGCACCAAGAGTTTTAAGTGTTTCAATGTTGCTGAGGGCTTCTATGAGAATAGAACTCTTTTTAGCACTCGCTTCATGAGTACTCTCTATACTCGCTCGAAGAGGTTTTTTTATAAAAAAAGCATATGATAAAATTAAGAACATTGTAAACATTGGAATAAGGACGATATTCCCTCCAATGTAAGCAATCACTACTAAAAAGATTACTGCAAAAGGAAGGTCGATGACTGCTGCCATCGTCGCGTTTGTAAGAAAACTTCTAATATTGTCAAAATCTTTGAGGTTACTAGCAAAAGATCCAACAGAAGCAGGGTGATGTGCCATCTTAAGTGAAAGTACCTTCTCAAAAATGATTGAGGACATTATAATATCACTCTTTTTTGCAGCACTCTCTAGTAAATATGTTCGGGTAAACTTGGCAAAGGTATCTATGATGTAGATTATAGATACCCCGATAGCAAAAACCCATAGGGTCTCAATAGCATTGTTTGGGACAACTCTGTCATATACATTCATGGTAAAGAGTGGAGAGGCTAAAACAAAAAGGTTTATAAGAAGAGAAGCATATAAAACATCTTTGTATATTCCGCTAGAGAGTTTGAGTGTACTCCAAAACCAATGTTTTTGTTGTAGGTGAAGTGTTCTCGCATTTTCATCAGTGTACTCAAAGGCTTTTTTAATCATAAAGCCATATCCGACATACTCATCTTGTAAATCTTCTATATCAACCCATTGTTCAATAACTTCTTCAGCTGGCATGATGATTTTTGCTTGAGCACCATCTTTACTAAAACTATCTAAAATACAAGCACTTTGGTTTGAAAGTAGTATAATCATAGGAAGTTGTAGAGGACTAATTTGAGAGAGTGGACGACGAATTATGGAAGACTTTAGTCCAGCTCGACCAGCTGCACGAGAAAAGAGGCCTTTTGCATTGTTTATGGAGAAGAGTTCTGGTGCCTCTACTCCTGGCTCTATTGGAAGTCCTGCTGTGAGTGCTTCTGCTGAGAAAGGTTTATGATAAAGTTTTGTAAAAAGAACAAGTGCATCAAGAAGTGCATCCATTCTAAAGTTATCCGCACTTTTAAACAACATTATTTATTTTCCTCTTGTGAATTTACCTTGAGTTCTACATTTGAGTAAACAAGTCTTTTATCCTCAATTATTGAGGGTACAAGAAGACCCATGGCATCAAGTATTCTATACTGTGCATATAAAAGACTATACTCAGTAGAGATAATTTGTGCTTTTGACTGAATATAATCATTTTGGGCAGAGAGGAGGTCTAAAAGTGAACGACGACCTAAATCATACTCTTTTGAGTAGAGTATTAAAGTTTTATGTGAAAAGTTCTTATATTCTACTAAGTATTTCAATTGCTCTGTAAGTTTACTGTTCGCTGCCCATGCAAGGTTTAAACCTTCTAAAATTTGTCGACGAATACCTCTTTGTGTCTCAAGTTCTTGAAAAACGGCACTTTTACTTTTTTGTAGTGATGCACTATCTGAAAAACCATTAAAAATGTTATATGTGAGATATGCCATTGCTCGGAATCTATCCTCTTCTCCTTGAATTGCACTTAGGTTCTTGTTCATAGATTGAGACACTTCTATGTCTATTTTTGGATAAAAAGGGGACTCTTTCTCTTTTTCTGTGGATTGTGCAAGTTTAATGTTGTAATTACTTACTAAAAGAGATGGGTTATTTTTTAATGCAAACTCTAAGGCCTCTTCTTTTGTATCAGGTATAGCCACCTTAATAGTTGGCTTTATCATCTGTGTTGGATCAAGTTCTCTGCCAAGAGTTCTTTGAAGGTTATAGGTTGCATCTAAGATAGTGTTCTCTTGAACAACTAAGTTTGACTTAGCAAGTGCTAAAGAGGACTCAATTTTATTAACTTCTGAGAGTGTAGTTAATCCTGCATTATAGAGCTTTTTTACCTTTACAAAAATCTCTTGATCAATTTCTACATTTCTTCTTGCTGTTGCTAAAAGATCTTGGTTTTTTATAAGTTCTATGTAGTTGTTAACTAGAGTAAAAGAGGTGTTATTTACTTTTTCAACATAGCTATATGCTGCAGAAGTAGTTCTAAACTCTTGACTTTGGACTTGATGCATTGTGTTGAAACCTCTAAATATGTTTTGAGTGTAGTTTAGAGAATTTTGATAGACACTGAAACTATCAGTGGAAGTTGAGGGGGTTCTTGTTAAATCGCTTTTATCAGTCTTTTCATAACCCACTCCTAAAGATAAATCTAACTTTGGATAGTAATCAGAGAGTGCAGTATCAATATCCTGTTTTGTTGCTTCATAGTTATGCAGTCTTTCTAAAATAGTAGGGTTTGTTTCTATTAGTTCGTTTACTGTTGTTTTTAGATCTTGTGCTTGTATGGTTGAGACTATGCATAGGGTTAATAGGAGTTTAGTTTTCATTTTAATCACCATTTTTTGCACTTACTTTATAAGTGAGTGTAATAATTTCTGAATTATTATAACGAAGATAAATAAGAAAAACAATGTTAAATAACATAAATTCAAATAGTTGTCAAAAAAATGCGAATATATCGCTTTTTAGGGCATTAAAGTTATGATATAATCACATAAATAAAACAAAAGTGGATATAAAATAAATAAATGCGCTCATCAGATGTCAGTGAAATACTAAATAATAAAGATAGACTCTTAACTCAAACATACTTCGATTTACAGAGATTTTTTGAAGACAAATACGGTCATGATACAGTTGTTTTTATGGAAATCGGAACTTTTTATGAAGTTTATGAAGTAAATAATGATGATGAGCAGATAGGTAAGGCCAAAGAGATGGCTGAACTACTTAACATCCAGCTTACAAAGAAAAACAAAAGTATCATAGAAAACTCCGATAAAAATCCACTTTTAGCTGGAGTCCCTGCAGTCTCGTTTGAACGCTATTTGAGTCGTTTAATACAAGAGCAAAAATATACAGTTATTGTTGTAAAACAAAAAGGCAACCCTCCAAAAATTAGCCGTTATATCTCTCAAATTGTCTCACCAGGTACAAACTTTGACCATATAGTAGATAATGATGATAACTATATAGTCTCCCTCTTGGTAGATAAACATAGAGGCATCTACAATGTAGGCTACTCTGCTATTGATGTGACAACAGGAAAAACTTTTCTTTATGAGACCCATGGAACAAGTGAAGATCCTTCATATGCCTTAGATGAAGTCTTTAATCTCTTAAATATCTACAGAACTAGTGAAGTAGTAGTAACCTTCTTAGATGGCATAGAAGATCAACGTCATGTGATGAACTATCTTGAGATTGCTGAACACTATCACTATAGTGTAAATAATGAGAGACCTAAAAATGAGTTTCAAAATAATCTCTTTTGTGAGGTCTATCAGATACAATCCCTTCTCTCACCCATAGAGCACTTAGATTTAGAGCGCTCACCGATGATAACAGAGGCACTAGCTATACTGATTCATTTTGTTATAGAACATGATTTACATATAGTGCAAAAGCTCTCCCTTCCTACGCTTATAGATAACCGCCGTTTTATGTACCTTGGAAACTCTGCACTGGAGCAACTTGGAATCATCTCTAAGGATAAAAAAGAGTTTACACTACTTCGAATGATGGATAAAAGTGCTACGGCAATTGGACGGCGTTTACTTAAAGAGCGACTACTTAACCCAATCCTTGAAAAAGATGAACTTGAACGCCGTTATAACCTCATAGAGAGAGTCTCTTCTCATGTTCGCTATCTTGATGAAACTATGCGTGGTGTTTATGACTTAGAGAGATTGTCTCGGCGTTTAGATTTAGGTCGCTTGCATCCTTTTGAAATGAATCACGTTTATGACTCACTCTTAAGTGTCAAAGAGCTTATGGCTTATGTTAAAAAGCATAAGATACAAAAAACTCCTTTTCATGAGAGTGAGCTCGATGAGTTTATACGTGATATTAATAAAAGCATAGACCTTGATGTCTCTCGGCGCTTTACAAATAATACAGTAGATGAGAACTTTTTAATGAATGGTGTTGATGAAGCAGTAGATACCTTGGTTCATGAAAACTCAACTATGCTTATCGCGTTTAAAGATATTATGAGTAAAATTGAGACTATGCTTAGTGAGGCAAATGCAGGTAGTTCAAATCGTCTTGTAAGTTTAGGGCTTTTAGAAAAAGAGGGCTATTACATCTCTTTATCTAAAAATAGATACTCGATGATAGAGGCCGCGTTTAAAGCTGATGAAGATTTTGCAAAGTTTAGTGTTAAAAAACTGACGAACAATGTAAAAATAACCTCAGAATTTACAGATAATCTCTCCGATAAAATTATGAAAAATCGTCGTAAAATCATAACTCTGGTAAAAGAACGCTATATCCAACTTCAAGCTCTTTATGAGAGACGATACTCTCTACTTTTTGATAGAGTCATAGCCTATGTAGCTGACTTAGATGTTGGTGTGAGCTCTTCAAAAGTATCCCAAGAGTATAAATACTCCCGACCGATGATAGTTGAAGCTAAAGATGATGAGAATTTTATGCAGATTATGCAGCTTCGTCATCCACTTATAGAGACACAAGAACGCGGTGGTATCTATGTTCCAAATGACATAGTTATGGGAACACGAGAGTATATGGATCTGCCTCACCCTGAGACAGTTATGCTAGAAGTGGGTGTGCATGATGGGCATGATATAAATGGTGTTTTACTTTATGGAATCAACTCTAGTGGTAAATCATCTCTGATGAAGAGTATAGGGATTGCAGTTCTTATGGCTCAGTCTGGCTTTTTTGTGAGTGCGGCTGTTATGAAGTTCTCTCTGTATGACTCACTCTTTACTCGTATTGTCTCAAAAGATAACCTTGCTAAGGGTCTTTCAACCTTTGCAGTAGAGATGTTAGAGATGAAAAATATCTTCAACCGTGCAACTGTTCGCTCCCTTGTTTTAGGAGATGAAATAAGCCACGGAACAGAGACACTCTCCGGAGTTGCCATAGTAGCAAGTGCCATCATAAAACTAGCACAACTGCGTTCTCTCTTTCTGTTTGCAACACACCTCCACCAACTCTCTACTATGAAAGAGATAACTTCACTAGATAATGTAGTTGACTTACATCTGAGTGTTGAGTATGATGAAGATAGAGATGCACTCCTCTTTAACCGCATTTTACAAGCTGGAAGTGGGAGTAGTATCTATGGTTTAGAGTTTGCAAAATCACTTCATATGGATGAAGAGTTCTTAAACACTGCAAATACAATCCGTAAGCGATTAGCTAATGATTTTGATGAGCTTGAACTGCTTGTAAAGAAAAAGAAATCAAAGTACAACAAAGAGCTCTATGTAACGAAATGTGTAATCTGTGGTGCAGTAGCTGAAGATGTGCATCATATCTCTCAACGCTCTTTAGCGGACAAAGCAGGTTTCATAGGACACTTCCATGAAAACCATAAACATAACCTAGTTCCACTCTGTAAAGAGCACCACAATCAAATCCACGATGGAAAACTCAGAGTAGATGGCTTTATGATGACTTCAAATGGTTTAGAGTTGCAGTTTGAAGAGCAGATGAGTAAGCCTCAAGAAGTAAAAATCCAAGAGCCAGAGATAAATGTTGTAGAGGAGAAATCCGAAGTTCAAGAAGATAAAAATAAGAAGATTTTGTTGGATGATTGGTAAAATTTAACTTATGAGAAAAAATATAATATACGAATATTGTGAAGTAGAAGATACTGAACTTAAAGAGTATATTATTAACACACCTTCTTTTCAGAGATATTTTCAATTCTCTTGGAGTGTTTTAAAAATAAGACAATATTGCGGTATTTTAAACTTCAACAATCAAGATATTTACTGATGTTACGATAATCTAAAATCAAATATTCTAAAAAGTGTCACAATCTCATGCAACCATCAGTTTTTCAACTTTTTCATAAGCAGTCTTTAAAGCC
>Ga0256826_1002606_pt1 | contig 10932 bp, 12 predicted proteins | sample CV79metaG_FD_185975 | JGI IMG/M metagenome (GOLD analysis project Ga0256826, IMG submission 185975) | Hydrothermal vent microbial communities from East Pacific Rise, Pacific Ocean - CV79 | ecosystem: Environmental > Aquatic > Marine > Hydrothermal vents | place: Pacific Ocean: East Pacific Rise... | reverse complement strand
TAACGGTAATGGTACTGAAAACTTTGGACAAAATGCTCAAAGTAATGTACAAACTCTTAATTTAGCAGTTGGTCCAGTTGTTAATGGAAATGGTGATTTTACTACTTACGGTACTAATGGTGCTTATGCAGTAGGTGTTATAAATAACTCTTGGAAACCACTAACAGCTCAAGCTTGGTATTATGATGTAACTCGTCTTGCAACTGCTTATTGGTTACAAGCTGATGTAAACTTAGATGGTATCTTAGTTGGTGCTCAATATACAGGTGTTACAGCTGATAAAATTCTTGGTGCAGGTACTGATACAACAAGTGCTGCAGCTTTAATGGTTGGTTATGCAATGAAAGATACAGTTACTGCTAAACTAGCTTACTCTCAAGTAAGTGGTAAAGGTGCTTTAGGTCATGCTGCATTTAACACTGCTACAAGTGCTGCAACTGCTCAGTCTAAACTTTATACTGAAGCATGGTGGAACTATGGTAATGTAACTGTTAGAAGTGCAAAAGCATTTAACTTAACTGTTGAAGCTCCAACTTCTGTTGCTGACTTAGGTCTTTATGTAACTAATGTAGACCATGCTGCTGCGAACAGTGACTTAACAGAAATTACTGTTACTGCTTCTAAATCAGTTGGTCCAGTTGATGCTACTGTAGCTTATATCAACACTGCTGTTGATGGTAGTGATGCTGTTAATGCTTTACAAGTTTACTTAACAGTTAACTTCTAGTCTTAGACTAAACTCTATAACTAACTCTCCTTATGGAGGGTTTAGTTCTTTCTTCTTAAACTCAAAATTTAAACAACTCACTTAAACACTCTCTGTACATATGTTATAATTCGTAATGAATTTATTAGTAAAAAAAACATTATACATACTCTTTATGCTCATCCTTATCTCAATTATTTCATTTTTAGCAATACACTCAGCCCCATCATCTTTCTTCGGTGCAGGTGAACTGAACCCAAATATGACCAAAGAGGCTATAGATAAACTAAAGGCTGTATATGGTCTTGATAAGTCCTTAAGTATGCAGTATATTGATTGGTTGGTGAATATAGTGACACTTAACTTTGGTGTATCTTTTGTAAGTGGACAAGATGTGAGTGATGAGATACTTAAACGCTTACCTATAACACTCTTTATGAATATTACTGCACTTATAGCTGTTTTTATTATCTCATTCTATTTAGGCATAACAGCAGCTATGAATTATGAGAAAAAAAGTGACTATATAATTAGACAGATTTCTCTAGTCTCTTTTTCTATGCCATCCTTTTATCTTGCACTACTTTTTATAATCTTTTTTGCACTAAACTTAAATCTGTTCCCAATATCTGGGCTGCATTCAGTAGAGAATAAAGAGGGCTTAGCTAATTACTTGGATATGCTCTGGCATTTGAGTATGCCCATTGGAGTAATGATATTTGTGGGGTTAGGAAGTATGATAATATACATTCGTTCTTTGACACTGGAGATACTAAAAAGTGATTATTATTACTTTGCTTTATCTCGAGGCCTTACTAAATATGAACTCTTAAGATTTTATATTTTACCAAATCTACTGCCACCAATTATAACCTTGTTAGGATTATCTCTTCCTGGTCTTATTGGTGGGAGTGTGATTTTAGAGTCTATTTTTGGTATAGAGGGAATGGGACAGCTCTTTTTTATGTCAGCACTTAGTAGAGATTACCCCATAATAATGGGTACATTGATGATAACAGCATTTTTAACACTTATTGGAAATATGCTAGCAGATTTGCTACTTTTAAAACTTAATCCATATATAAAAAGAGGGTAGTACCTGTAGAAGAGAGATAAAGTCTCTTCTATTTTAAAATTAGTTAAAGAGTGCTTCTAGTGCATCAACACCATCTTTTTTCTCTTCTATCTCACCATCTTCATTTGTAGTTGAATCATTTTCAACTAACTCTATTTGCATACCTGTAAGCATTGAAGCTAAACGAATGTTTATACCACTTTTACCGATTGCTTTAGATTTTTGGTCTGCAGGAAGAGTGATGATGGCTTTTTCATTTTCACCTTCGTCATTTTTTACTATCTCAACATGAGAGATGATAGCTGGACTCATAGTACGAGATACAAAAAGTTCTGTTATGCTAGTGTACTCTATACAGTCGATGTTCTCACCGATAAGCTCATCACTTACAGCATTTATACGAACACCTTTCACACCAACAGTAGCACCAACAGCATCAACTTGTGGATGTGTACTAAGGATGGCGATTTTAGCACGTTCACCTGGTATACGAGCGGCTTTTTCTATGATAACAGTACCATCATTTATTTCAGGAACTTCAAGTGCTAAGAGTGCTTCTAGGAACTTAGGAGATGTACGAGATAGTTCTATCTGAATTCCATTCTCTTTATCCATATTTACACGACGAACTACAGCTTTGATGTGATCACCAACATCAAAAAACTCACCTTTTATACGACTTTTCATAGGAAGAACAGCACGAATCTCATCTACTTCTATGTATGTAGCATTTTGAGCATCAACACGAGTAACACGTCCACTTACAAGTGTTCCTATTTTAGACTGGTACTTGTTATAAACTTCATCTTCTACTAGTCTTTGTATATGAAATTCTATCTCACGGTGAAGTTGAGATGCACCTGTTCTTCCATAATCTTCAAGATTATGTTCTACTTGAAGTTGATCATCTAGTTCTACTTGGTCATCATACTCTCTTGCTTCAGTTAAAGAGATGTAAGCAGGGGCTAACTCTTCGTCAAGTAGTTTTTCATCTTCATCTTTTACAACTGTAATAGTCTGTACAACTTGGATACTTTTTGTATCTTCATTTATCTGTGCTTCAAAAGCGAAATTTCTATCTATAACTCTTTTAGCTGTTTGAACAAAAGCAGTTTTTAATGACTCTAATACTTTTTCAGGTGCAAGACCTTTTTCGTGTGCAATTGCTTCAGCTATATCTAATATTTTTTCCATTTTAGTATTCCCTTTTAGGTTTCCCAATTTTCATTAACAGTTATAAGGTAAAGTTGGGGGATTAATTTGTTAGGGTGCAATTATACACAAAAAGTCATAAAAGTAGCTTTAATCAAGTTTTTATGACTTTTTAACTATAATGGGGCTTAAAATTAAGGATTATAATTATGGATTTAAAATTTGCAAGAGCAGATGTAAACGAAAAGCCGAAAAAAGTTGATTTAGCTAAGATTGAGACAGCAGTAGAAAAAGATGATAGCATTATTTTTTACTTCGACAGAGATAACTCTCATAAAGACTTACTAGCACTTCAAGATCACTTTGAAGCTAAAGGTAAAAGTTTTTATATGAGTGAAGTGAAATTTGGTATGTCTGATAATGACTATATGTACCAAGTTCACATCATGAGTTAAAGAGAGTCTGACAAATATGAGTAAAAAGTTATTTATTGAAACTTTAGGTTGTGCGATGAACTCTCGTGACTCTGAGCATATGATTGCTCAGCTTAAAGAGAAAGAGGGTTATGAGACTACAGATGATTTTCGTGATGCAGACCTGATTTTGATAAATACTTGTTCCGTTCGTGAACGCCCTGTTCACAAACTTTTCTCAGAACTTGGTGGTTTTAACAAACATAAAAAACCATCTGCTAAGATAGGTGTTTGTGGTTGTACTGCTTCACATCTTGGTGAAGAAATTATTAAACGTGCTCCTTATGTAAATTTTGTTTTAGGTGCTAGAAATGTATCAAAGATAAGTGAAGTCCTACATCGGGATAAGGCTGTTGAAGTAGATATAAACTATGACGAGAGTGAATTTGCCTTTGATGACTTTAGGACTTCTCCTTATAAAGCTTTCATAAATATATCTATAGGATGCGATAAGGCTTGTACTTTTTGTATAGTACCTAAGACTCGTGGAGATGAAATCTCTATACCTGCTGATCTAATCATTGGTGAAGCAAAAAAAGCAGTCGATGGGGGTGCTAAAGAGATTTTTCTTTTAGGGCAAAATGTAAACAACTACGGTCGTCGTTTCTCAGGAGATAATGAAAAAGTTGGTTTTAGTGAGCTTCTTCGCCGACTCTCTAAAATAGAAAATCTAGAACGAATACGTTTTACTTCTCCACACCCATTTCATATGGATGATGAGTTTATAGAAGAGTTCGCTAGAAATCCTAAAATATGTAAGAGTATGCATATGCCACTTCAGAGTGGAAGCACAAGAATTCTTAAAGAGATGAAACGTGGCTACTCGAAAGAGTGGTTTATAAACCGTGTGCAAAAACTAAGAGAAGAGTGTCCCTCTGTTTCTATAAGTACTGATATCATAGTTGCATTTCCAGGTGAGAGCGATGATGATTTTGCCCAGACAGTAGATGTTATGAAACAGGTACGCTTTGATCAGATATTTTCATTTAAGTACTCTCCTCGTCCAGAGACTGAGGCGCAACACTTAGAAGAAGTAGATGCTGAGATTGCCTCAGATAGACTCTCTTATCTTCAGACACTTAACAATGAGATACATGATGAGATAAATGCCAAACTACTTGGTAATACTTATCGTGTCTACTTTGAAGAGCTTATTCGTGATGGTTATGTATCTGGTCGTAGTGACAACAATATAGTTATAAAAGTAAAAGGTTCAGAAGAACTTTTAGGGAAGTTCAAAGATGTTAAAGTTACGACTATTGGTCGTACAATCTTAACTGGCGAGATTTGTGCTTAAAAAGCTAAGTCGTGCATTAGCTCTATACTTAGTTCCTTTCATTGGTTCTCTTATTATTAGAGCACTGTATCTCACAAATAAAAAAGAGTTTATCGCACCTGATACTTTAGGTGATGAGCCATTTATTATGGCTTGTTGGCATGGTGAACTTCTTATGATACCTTATGCTTATAATAGATACAAAAAAATTCCAAATGTAAAACTACTCATCTCTGACCACTTTGATGGTTCTTTGATAGCCTTAACTTTAGAAAAGTTTGGCTTTGGGACTATTCGTGGTTCAAGTACTCGAAATGCAGCACGTGCTCTTCTTGGTGCGATTAAAGAACTTAAAAATGGCTCAGACTTAGGTATAACACCTGATGGACCTAAAGGTCCTAGGCATGAAGTGGCGGATGGCATAGTTGTTATGGCACAAAAAGCAGGGGTTAAAATAGTCTTAGTCGAGATAAAACCCTCTTCTTATTGGCAGCTCTCTTCTTGGGATAAATTTATAATACCAAAGCCTTTTGGCTTGATACGTTACTATATAAGTGATATGATTGATGTCAAAGATATGGATTTAGCAGAGGCTAAAGTATTTATTAAAAAGGGGCTAGTTAAACATGAAAAGTAGATATTTATTTCCGATGATTGCCTTTGGTTTAGTTGCTTTTATGGGTATATATTTTCTCGTAAACCCATCTTACCAGCGTTCTATTGAAGCTAAGTATTACTATGAAGTGGGTGACTATAAAGAGGCCTATTCTTTAGCCCAAGAAGCTTTTAGTATGGATGTTTACAATAGAATGGCAGCAACAGTTATGGCTCAATCAACAACATCTTTAAAATATATCACATATATTGAACAAGCAAAAATTTACTTAGCACAGATCAATGAAATAGCAACACATGAAAATATTTCGAGGGCAGATAGAGCCAGAATGAAACTTATGAGTGAAATTATGGTTGACTCTTATGTTAAACTTGCTCCGAGTATCATTACTGATAAAGTATTAGTAGATGATGCAGCTAGGTATCATAATGACTTTGAGAAACTCCTTGAAAAAGTTACTAAATAAATCTAAAATATCCTTTTTAGAGTATCTTGAAAATATATGTGCTTACTCTGATTTAACTATAAGAAGTTATGACAACTCTATCAACGAAGCATTAAACTACATAGAAATCACTAGTGAAAATGAGCAAACTATTTTTAATCTTATGCCTTATAGAATACATATCGCAGATTTGAATGCCAAAACTATCAGTAAAAAACTGAGTGCTTTAAGAAGTTTTATTTCCTACTTGAATGATAACAGTTTTAATATTATACTAAAAGCAGATGAGAGTGTAAAAGTAGCAAAAACACTTCCTAAACCAATATCTCACGAGCATATACTTGAAGCTATTAACAAGGCAGAGTTAAAAGAGAGACTAGTAGTAGTTTTACTTTATACTCTTGGTTTACGTATCTCAGAACTTGCATCATTAGAGATAAAAGATATAAGTGAAAAATGGATTCGGGTTATAGGAAAAGGTAATAAGCAGAGAGATATTCCTCTTCTTAACTCAAGTAAAGTGTTAATTGATGAGTATTTGTCAGTATTTATAGTAAAAAAATTCCTTTTTGAGAAAAAAGGCGAAAAATTAAGCGAAAATAGTCTAAGATATATGGTTAATAAAGTCTTTAAAGATGTTAGTTTAAAAGTTACACCTCACCAACTTCGTCACTCTTATGCAACATCGCTTTTAAATAGTGGTGCTCCAATAGTAGATGTTAGTGAACTGCTTGGACATTCATCTATGGCTACAACACAAATATATACTAAACTAGGAAGTGCATTGAAACAGCAAAACTATAACAAAGCACATCCTCTTTGCGGGGTTGATGAATAGTGCTAACTAAACTTTTCGAAGCTTTATACAATAAAGTATTTGTCAATATAGTTGTTAAACGTTCTTCTACTGATATATATATTGAGTTATGCTCAAAAAATGGCGTGATAGATAGTGATCAAAATAGTTTTGAAACACAATCTTTAAGTGGTGAAGTTATTGACTTTATCACCTCCTTTACTAAAGAATCTCCCTATTACTACATATCAATTCTAGATATGTCTACAGAGCAAGGAGCATTTCCTACTTGTGCTAAAAGTCGTCTCTCATATTTTTATGATGTGAGTGCTAGTGAACATAAATGTGTTGATGATAAGTGGACTTTTTATACTTCTAAAACAGATATATATGAGATAGAGAAAAGATACCACAAAATTGGAATTGATTTTATATTTTCACCCTTTACTCTTTTAAGTAATTTTTTTCAGGATAAAATTACTACTAATGTTGCTATGTATATTCTAATGCAAGATAGTTTTGTTTCATTAAGTGTATTTGAAAATGGAGTACTACTTTATGCTGAGCATCTTGATATGGAGACATCAGGAGAGAGTGAAGATATTTTGCTTTCTCAAGAGATAAGTGATGAGGATGAGGTTTCTCTTGAAGATGGGATAGACCTAGAAGATGTTGATGTGATAGATGATATGGAAGATTTAGATGATTTTGGTGATATTGAGGATTTGGACTCTTTAGAAGAGATAGATGAGTTTTCAGAACATCAAGATATTGAAGAGGAGTTTTATGAAGCAGATGAGCCAATAGTAGAAAGTGATGATACTGACTTTAATGAAGATTATCAGCGTTTTACACTTATTCAAACTGCATTGGGACATTTCTATAACGACGATAAGTATGAGAGTCAGTTTATAGAAAATGTTTATATCGCTGATGGTGTTGGAGTAAGTAATGATCTTAAGCGTTATCTTGAAGAAGAGATGTACCTTAATGTTTATATTCGACATGTAGAATTGGGTATTGAACTCTCAAATCTTGCAAAGATGGAGCTTGACTAATGAAATATAGTTATATAACTCCTGGGAAAAAAACAGCTTTTACACAAGAAATCCAACTTTTATTAAGCTTTTTTACTATTACTATTTTGATGTTACTATTCACTTATACATTTTTGCTGTACAAAAATTACACTTTCGTACAAGACAAGAATAGTACATTGAGAGAACTTGCAAGTTTGGAAAAATCATTTGATAATATGAAAGTATCAATTTCATTTATAGAAAGACAACAGATGTTGAGCGAAAAAGTATACACACAAAATAGCGTTTTAAAAGATTCAATAACAAATTTATTTGATCTTGTTCCTCTTCGTATAACACTCTCAGAAGCTTCACTCCTGGAAAATGGACTTATACTTTATGGTATAACACCAAACAAAGATGTCTACAACTTTATGCTTCAAGCACCCTTACGATCTATATTTCATAGAACTTATAGTAGTTTCTATCCTGCTAAAAATGGTTGGTTACGTTTTGTTTCAACTAATTATATTGATGAAGAAGAGGAGTTAAGTAGTGAAGATTAATATCTCCCGTCAGTATATATATCTCATGGTGGTATCACTGTTCTTATTTATATTTGTACTTGTTTTTTCCTTTGCTGTCCTAATTCCTGAAGGAAAAGAGTATAGGATTAAGAGAGTTGAACTTAAAAAGACAAACAAAGAACTTAGAGAATATGAAAATTTTCATAATGAAACATTAGAAACACTTCAAGACTTAAAAAGTAAAAATAGAAGAATTATTACTGCATTTGATGCGACTTTCAACCCTTCACGTTTTGAAAAGCAGAATAAAAATTATTTTTCTTCTTTGAGTATTTCAGAGGTCAATTTCTTAAAGGTAGAAAAAGATTTTGCTATTTATGAAGTAAACACAACATCTGAAATAAGTTCACCAAGTACTTTTTATGACTTTTTAGATTCGGTAAATAAAAGTGACTGGATAATAGCCGTAAACTTTCCAATAAACTTTAAACGCGATGGGGAACTTATAAAATCATCTTTTACTATGAAAGTTTATTGTAATAATAAAGATAGTAACATAACAGCTTCTTCATCTGTTGATAAATAAGCTCTTAATTTAGGTTCTACACCTAGTTTACGCATCTTCTCTTTAAACTCTTTAGACATCTTTGTATCTGTTATGTAGGGAGCTATAAAGATATAGTTTTTCTTTTGACTTACTATAAATTTTCTGCCCAATACTACTACTTTCTCACTCTTTAAAAGTTTTTTTTCATTTGCTGTTATTAGTTGACCTATTGACTTCATATATTTATCAATAGTAAAAACATCACTTCTTTTAGTTGTTGTTCGATAAAAGTAGGTAAAGTTATTTACTGTTTTAACTTCAACTTCTTGAATCAATTCACTTACATCATTATCTATGTACTCAAAACTTTTCTTAATGCCACTGAGATACTTTTTCAGAAGAGGTTTTGCATAGTTCTGTCTAAACTCATTACGTTTATATTTTTCATCACTATTGCTCTGATCTATAAAGTATTTTATATTTTTGTCGTCTAAGTATACTAGTAGTTCTTGTTTATCCAGATGTAGAAGAGGACGAACTAAGGTATAGTGTTGGCGTTTATCTAAAGAACTCATCCCCGAGAGTTCAGCACACCCAGCACCCTTACAAAACTGCATTAGCATCCACTCAAATCTATCGCCTAAGTGATGGGCTGTTAGAAGATTTTCATACTGATGTTCTAAGCTTAAGCTTTCAAAAAAATCATAACGAATTTTTCTTGCATTTGCTTCAAAGTTATTCTCAATTGTGTTGGCGTTTAAAATGTGGCATTTAAAGTTGTATTTGCTAGCTAATTCTTGTGAATAGAGAACTTCTTCTTCTGCTTGTGTTCGAATTCCATAGTTTACTATTGCAATGTCAAATTGTATGTTGTTCTCTAAGAGTAAAAAGAGGAGGGCAGTAGAGTCGACCCCAGCCGAAAAGGCTAGAAGATTTTTGGCGTTTAAGAGATGATGTTTATGAAGAAGCATTATCTACTGTTGCAGTTAAAATATCTCCAACAATATCTGTTATTTTAGCTTTGTAGACTTTAGCAAATTCTAGTTCACTTGCATCATTAGTTCTATCGTTAACATAAATCTCACCATCTATTTCTGGAGCCCAGATAAGTTTACGAGCTGAGAGTAAAAACTCATGCTCTTCACTTTCACCATCTATAACAAGTTCACATTCTTGACCTATTTCTGCATTTAAAGATTTAAGAGTACACTCTCTTGCTATATCACCAAGTATCTGTGCACGCTCAGCTCTTACTTCATCAGGGATCTTATCACTCATATCATAAGCTGAAGTTGTCTCCTCATCAGAGTAGTCAAACACATTGATGCGATCAAACCCAAAAGTAGCTGCAAACTCACACATCTCATCAAACATCTCTTGTGTCTCATGAGGGTGTCCAACGATGAAACTTGTACGAACAAAAGAGTTAGGTAAGTCTCGCATAAACTCTAAGAGTTCAACTGTTTTATCTTTTCCAAAGCCACGCTTCATAAGACGGAGCATATTGTCATTTATATGCTGAATAGGCATATCAAAGTAGTTATGGAAAATTTCACTTTTTGCTATATTTTTAAGAAGTGCTATAGTCGTTGTAGATGGGTAAAGATACAAAATACGTGCTGATGAAATACCATCAATAAGTTCGATTCTCTGAATAAGAAGAGATAATCCATCTTTAATATTTTGGTCACGAAGATATGAACTAGAGTCTTGAGAAACAAAAGAAAAATCATAGTAGCCTTTTTTGACAAGGCCTTCTACTTCTTTGGCTATAGAGTCTAAATCACGAGAGTTTAGTTTGCCCTTAAAAGAAGGAATAGCACAGAAACTACAGTCTTGGTTACACCCCTCAGAAAGTTTTATGTAAGCATGGTAAGTAGAACCAGTTACAACACGTTCTGCCCCATCTATAAGAAAAACTTCATCAGAAAAACGGCTTTTTTTCTCAACAAGGAGCTCATCTATCTTATCATAATCACCAACACCTGTAAAAATGTCAACTTCAGGAATCTGAGTCATCAGGTCATCTTGGTAGCGTTCACTCAGACATCCTGCCATTACTAGAAGTGAGTCCTCTTTACGTGCATCGTGAAGTGAAAGAACAGTGTTTATAGACTCCTCTTTTGCCGCATCGATAAAACCACAAGTATTTACGATGATTACATCTGCTTCTTCATTGTTATCTGTAAGTTCAAAGTTTTGAAGTTTTCCCATCATAACTTCTGTATCGACAAGGTTTTTAGTACATCCAAGAGATACTATATGGAGTTTATTGCTCATAATTCTTCTTTAGTTAAATA
>Ga0256826_1002604_pt1 | contig 10942 bp, 6 predicted proteins | sample CV79metaG_FD_185975 | JGI IMG/M metagenome (GOLD analysis project Ga0256826, IMG submission 185975) | Hydrothermal vent microbial communities from East Pacific Rise, Pacific Ocean - CV79 | ecosystem: Environmental > Aquatic > Marine > Hydrothermal vents | place: Pacific Ocean: East Pacific Rise... | reverse complement strand
TGTTCAACTCTATTTAAATCAGCATAAACCGTTCAATAAAAAACTTATTATGAAGAGAATTTATACTTCTTGTAAGAATAATCCATATTTTTTAGGTAATACTGTTGATATTTCTTGAAGTTTGCTTGATATTATGTGAAAATGACCTAAACAGAAGATGATGCAACTCTATTTTAGAGGTGAATTAAAATATGATAAGGATTTGCAAGAGATAAAAGATGAATTGGATAGACGGGCTTTGGGTGAGATGATGTCATAGGGTTTAAAACTTTGAAGTTGCAAGTAAAGAAAAAAACAGTATAATCAATCCAACAAAAAACAATAAAAAGGCAAAAAAATGGAGCGAGAACTAATAAGCTTCGATTGGGCAATAAAACGACTCCTAAGAAGCAAAGCCAACTTTGATATTTTAGAGGGTTTCCTCTCTGAACTACTATTTGAAGATATAAAAATTCTCCAAGTATTAGAGAGTGAGGGAAACCAAGATTATGAGAAACAGAAACTAAATAGAGTTGATTTAAAGGTTGAAAATAGCAAAAAAGAGATAATCATTATAGAGATACAGTTTGCTAGTGAGATAGACTATTTTCATAGAATTATGTTTGAGACATCAAAAGTGATAGTAGAGCATTTACAAAAAGGGAAACCGTATAAAGAGAGTGTAAAGGTTATCTCTATAAATATCGTCTATTTTGATTTGGGTAAAGGTACGGATTATATTTATAAAGGAACAACCAATTTTAAAGGCTTTCACTCAAAAAAACTATTAGAACTATCAGAGAATCAAAAAGAGATGTTGGGGGTAAAAAAGATAGAGACTATTTTCCCTGAATACTATATTTTAAAGGTCAAAAGATTCGATGACAATGCAAAAGATAGCCTTGATGAGTGGATATACTTTCTCAAAAATGCGAGGATAAAAGATAGCTTTACAGCCAAAGGGCTGAAAAAGGCAAAAAAAGAGTTTGATGTTATTAGTATGGATGAGGAGGAGAGAATAGCTTATGATAAGTATCAGAGCAATTTGCATTATGAGGCTAGTATGATTTTCTCATCTTATGGGGTTGGTAAGATTGAGGGGATAAAACAAGAGAGAGAAGAGAGCAGAAAAAAAATAGAACAAGAGAGAATTAAAAGTCAAAATAAGATGAAAGAGGTAGCCAAAAATCTATTAGATGTTTTGGATGTGGAAACTATTTCTATTAAAACAGGGCTAAGTATAGAGGAGATAGAGAGACTAAAATAAAAAATAGCTTTTTAGGAGATTTAAGAAATTATTCCCCTAAAAGCTACCCTCTTAATACTCCACAAAAACCTCAACTTCATCAACCCACCCATAAAAGTTACCAACTTCAAACACAATATCTCTCAAATCAAAAAGCATCTCAGCATCATGTTCCACTTTAACAAACTCTTTCCCATCCACCTTTAAAATATCATAGCTTTTAGTTCTAATCATTTGAATATAGTGCCAAGAGTGAAAACTTAAAGCTCGGTTTATCTCTTCGCCAATAGTTTGGATTTTTCCAAACTCTGCATAGATAAAATCTTGCCATGCGTAGCGTGTGAGTTTTAGTCCATTTCCCCATGATTGTCGGAAATAGAATAGGTTTAGTAGGTTGCTTTTGTCGTCTAATCCTTCTATATAAAAGAGTCCTTCTACTCGAACCTCTTTTATATCCTCTGTTGTGTTTCCTTCATGTAGATAGTCTGCTATATGAAAAATCGTTGTTATTTTGTCATCTATTCCATCAAATCGCAGTGCTGAACCTGTTTGGGTTTTCATCCAATTTAGGTTGGAGTTGTCAAAATGAGCGTTTCCGTTTAGGGTTAACTCTGTTGCTCTGTTTTTTGCATCACTTAGGTTGTTGTCAAAGTGGAATAGGGAGGAGATATTATCTTCGTTGAGAGGTTCTAGGGGGATATTTTTATTGTTGTAGTCTCGTGTATTGATAATGATTTCGTCATACCATCTTCTCCCCTCTAGGGTGATTACTTCGGCTGAAAGTTTCCAAATGGGTTTGGTGAAGTCCTGTTTTAGGAGATAATCGCTGTCGCTACTTACAAATTTACCGTTTTCAGACCATCGAATGGTATAGTTTTTTGGGCTACCATTTTTAAACTCGATTTTGGGCTTGAACTCTCCATTGTTTGGGCTTGTTGTGGAGAGTGTAAAGATAGGATAGTCATAAACTTCATCTGTTTTTGGGGTCAAAATAGCCAAACAGCTTAACATTCCTGCTAGTTTTTCGATAGTGAACTCGCCGTTGATATTCCATCCGTCATAGGCAGATTCCAAAATACCGTAGACAGGCTCATCTGAATCCATATCGGGATTGTCTCTTGGATAGGTGAAGTTGCTAATGTCTCTTTTGTAGTTGTTGCTCCAACTATATCCTGTTACCATTGGAGAGATTGGCAACCCAACCACAGGCTCTTCTATCTTATCAAATCTTGATTTTTGGTCAACTATTGATTTTAACTGCTTGTTTCCCATGCCTGTAATGTAGGTCATATTTGAGGGGTTTGCTCCGAGTGTAAACTGTATTTGGTCTTGGGCTACCTCTAAATATTTTGGCTCTTGGTAGAGTTCATGAGCTATGAGTAAATCCCACGAGAAATGGCTTATAGGGAAGTACCAACCCACAATATTCCACCGTTTAATCACAGGGTCAACCACCAAACCATAAGGCGTTTGAGAAGCGTGTGTAACATACATATCCATCGCCCCCTTGAACCGTTGGATAGAGGTCTTTTTCAACGCTTCATCCACAGGGTAAGGGATAGCATCTCTATCCCACAGAGCCAAAGTTCGTGTGGTATAGCCGTAACCCTCATTGAGCCAATAGACCCCATCATTTCGTAGGAGAGGTCTGTGATATTGCACAAAAGCATCATGATATTTCTGCTCACCTGTCAAGGCATAAAGCTCTATGGATGCCCATGCTCTAGCGTGTTCGTGTCCTTCGTCACCATCATCTCCATTGGATTTTCCGTAGTGGTGATAGCCGTGCATTCCATCATTTTGAAGTAGCCACTCCCACGCTTTTATGGCTCGTTTGCCTAGTAGTGTTGCCAACTCTTTGTCATATTTTTGTAAAACTCTACTTCTTGACGCTCTAGCCAAAGCGGCCGCATAACCTGCTGTAACTGTTGTATCTTTTGGGGCGAGGTAGCGTTGTAGGTTCTCATCCTCTCCTGTCATGGTGGATTGGTAGCTCATCCCTTTTGGTTTGCTCATTCCAAATACACCACCATCCACAGGGTCTTGCATATCTTTTAGCCAATTTATCTCTATTAAAAACTCCTGTAGCAAATCTGAAACACCGTCTCCTGACTCAGGAACTCCTAGATTATCATGCTCTACACGGCTACCAAAAACATCAAGCGTAGTAATAAGCGTCCAAGCCGTCATTGCCGAGTTGTAGGTGTAGGGCGAATAGTCTCCTGCGTCCATGTGTCCACCTGAAATCTCTACCTTTTGCCCCTCTAAAGTTGTTGGATATTTGATACCATCACCCCAATCTCTACGAGAAGTGAGCCACGGGTCTAAATCGTTGCTATCATAAATATAGGTTGCATCCTCTATGGTCGATTTTCGTTCAAATCGTGTAAATGGAAGCTTCAACGCTTCGCCTCGTCTCTGATGATACATACCCAAAGCTAGAGTATTCATAGTACTACGATAGGCATCACTATGAATCATAAAAGGTTGAGAGATTCCACTGCTATGTCGGATATAGTACTCTCCAACCTCTTTAAGTGATGAGAAATCTAGTTTATAGACACTCTGATAGGGAGCAGGGGAAAAACTACTACGCCAATGAGTTGACTTTTCTAAAGTAGCTGTTCCCTGATAAACCACCGAATTATCGCTACTTTTTACCACTTCAAAGGTCAAATCAGTTGGTTCAAACTCTCCTGCACCTCCCATCATTAGACCCAAATAGGCTTTTTTTACATCTTCTGGACGAAACCCATAGGAGTTAACATGAAGCAACTCACTAATCTGATTTTGAGGGTCAAAGAGTATATCTACATCTATAGTCGAGCCTGTTAGATTGCTATCAACGCTCAAATGGTAGCTCTTGCCTATCTCTAAATCTTGATTCGTATGGATAAAAACACTCTCTTTGATTCGTAAATCAGCTACACGCAGAGGGGCATAGATGGTTCTTCGTCTTAAGTTGGTCTTATCAATAGGAATTGTTGAGTTGGTATCATCTACTAGAGTGAAAAGCGTAGGGTTTTGGGCGTTCTGAATATCTACAGGTTGTCGTTCAAATGCTGTATTATTTTTGTTCCGTTTGGGGATTAGGCTAAGGCGTAACCAATTTTTGGAGACAGGATGAAGTCGAATCTCTCCGACCTCTTGCACTCTGCTAAATCTATCCAAATCACTCTGTTGTGCCTTGTTTAGTGTTGGAAAATTTAGATTTGAGTCCAAAAAACTCATCTGATAATATGGCACAGAACCGATACTCATAGGGTCGCTACTGTGCGTATACTCAAAGAGATTGCTATAACCATCCCCATCACTATCCACCACAGCATCCAAACTATCCAAAGGGTCTAAACCGTGTGCCTTCTCCCAACTATCGGTCATGCCATCTTTGTCACTATCAGGATTAAAGATAGTCTCCAACAGATTCCCCTTGAACTTCAAATCCCCATAAGGTGCAATATCTGTCTCATCCGTGGCACTTGAACCGATAATCCCCAAATGGTACTCATTGTTCATAAAGTACTGATACCCACCATAATCATGCCGTGGATTGTCAAACAGAGCCATTACGCTATATCCAAAAAATTGACTCTCTAATAACTTTGGTTTTAGCTCATTGAGTCTGCTATAGATAGCTTGGGCTTTGTTATTCCAACCATAATAATCTACCTCATCATCCTCTATGGTGCTGTTGTTGTTCTCATCATCCCATGTTCCTGTAGCTACCGTAATATAGGGCATAAATACAGGTTTGTTATACTTCTCGTGCATAAACTCGGCTAAATTTGCAATCCTATCAGCCAAAAAGTCAACACCACAATCATCATCACTAAATTTTCTAGGATTTGGACTATCCCACCCCCCAGGGTTAGCATAATCTCGGCTAAACTGTGCCATCATTTGGTGAAAAGATACAAAATCAAGCTTATCTATTAGGTCATTAAATACTATTTCAGGTTGCCCCCAAGCATACTTATCACCTAAAGAGCAATTCTCATAACCACATTTTGATGCAGTATTAGTAACCCCTCTGCTTCCTGTATCCATCATGCTTAGAGTTACCAAAAGGTCATCAGGATTTTGGGCTTTGATGGTATCTATCGCCTTGGAGAGGATAGATGCAAACTTATGTTGTGTCGCTTCATCTTTTATCACATCTCGCTTGTTAAATTCAGGCTCGATAATAATTATTTTTTTACCATTTAATCTAGCCAATAAATCAGCCACACGAGCGTTATCCTCATAATACTCATCTCTCTTGGCTTGGCTTGGCATCCCATTAACTAGATGGTCTCCAAAGTACCAATAACTAAAAACAGGAATATACCCTGCATCCATTAGCTCTTGGATACTCTCTAAGTTGTACCAACTCTCTTTCCATCCATCTGTCAGCCAAAAGGTTATGAATTTGCTGTTTTTTAGATTGCTTTGTAGTTTGGAAAAGGCTGATGCGTTGAAATCTTTGATATTGGCGTAGTAACTATTGTTGGCTATGTTGTCATCCAAGACTAGGTTTTTGGCACTTACCCATATTTTTTCTCCATCATTTTTTGAGCGAAAAGGGAAGGATGATGAGCCACCGAAGCCTATGTTGAATTGTTTGAATAGGGGGTTTATAGTTGGATTGTTGTCTGTTTGATTTGAATCGTTGTTTGTATTGTTGGAACTATCATTTTGATTTGAACCATTTTCAGATTGCTCTTCCATATTTTTAATAGCACTACTTAAAGTATTATCTGTTAATGTTCCCTCTTGGTTTTTCCAAAAATTACTAACCTCTTTAATTACACTTTTTGTCTCTTTCTTAATATCTTTAACCAAGTTTTTATCAAACAGTTCGCTATCATCCATGACTGTTTCAATAACAATAAGCAGAGGATTATCTTCTTTCTTTATGGCATCTCTTTTTATTCGTTTAAGTTCTCTTGCCAAAGCTTTGTAGCTTCTTAAAATAGACCTTCTAAGCTTTCTCACTTGCCGTTTCATCGCTTTTCTCATACTTCTAGCCGATTTGTGGAGTTGCAAAGATTTACTTAGTAATGCACTGTCTCCAGCTTTGGCTAAATCTATAGGATTTTTATCTAATAGAGTCTCTTTGATACCAAACAGTTTAGCCAAATTTTTTTTGATATTGGCTATCTTCTCTTTTAACTTTGTAATGGTTACTTTACGAACTTTTTTTGGTTTAGACTCATCCAGCTCTGAAAATAGACTTTGTGCAATTAGAGTAGTAAAAGGGGTAATGTTAAGAGATGTTTTATCTTCTCTCATTGTCATTAAATAATCTTCAAAGGGTTTATCTGTTCTAATATCTTTCCCATTAAAAGCAATTAAGGGTGCTGTTTGATTTTTATAATTAATATGCTCTTGTTGAATTGCATCTACACTAAGGATAAATGAACCATTTAAATCTGTAACTGTTTTTGGCTCAAAATCATCAAGTTCATTATCTCTATCTAAATCTAGAAAGAGTGTTGCTCCTGAAATCTCTCCATCAATGACTTTTCCTGTTATAGTTGTATTATTCTCGTTTGTTGGAGGTATATCTGCTGTTGAGTTATTATTATCTATTAAAGGTGTATCTATGGTCGTATTATTATCATTTGTTGTAGGTATATCTATAATTGTGTTATTCTCATCTTCTGGAGGTGTATCTACAGTTGTATTGTTTCTATCTGTTTGAACTACATTTACCATACTATTATTTTGATTCTGACTACTATCTCCACAGCCTGAAAAAAATACTATTATCAATAAAATAAAATATATTTTTTTACTTTTTCTTATATATCTCAATTTATACCTTTATCTTTGATTTATATAAGAATCATACAAAAAAAGTGATTAGATTACCTATATAAATTAATTTTTAATATTATAAAAATAAATTAAGTATATTTTATACATTTTTGATACAAATTAGGAAGCGATGGCTTTAGCCTCATTCAAGGATGGAGCTAAAGCACCACTTCCTAGTTTTGCAAAAAGAGTTAGAGGATTTTACTTCTCTTCTTCCTTTTAGTCTCTTCTTGTTTTTCACGAATCTTTTTACCTACAAAGGCACTAATCGCAATTGCTCCATAAAAGACAGAAAAGAAGAGAAGAATTTTTATAATGATGTCCATAAGTGTCATTTACAACTCCTCTAAAACTTGATTTTCAAGCTTAAAACTTTTATTGCATAGTTTTGCCATCTCTTCATCATGGGTTACGAGTATCATTCCTGCATTATGCTCTTTTATGTATTCTAATAGGACATCCATAACCAGTTGAGCTGTCTCTTTGTCAAGATTTCCTGTGGGTTCATCGGCAAAAATAAGTGTTGGTTTTTTGCTAAGAACTCTTGCTATCGAGACACGTTGCTGTTGACCACCCGATAGCTCTCCTATTTTTTGTTCCATAAGCTCTTTTATCTCTAAACGTTCTAAAAGTGAGTTGTCTATCTTTTCATTTGCCAACAGTGTTGCAATCTCTAAGTTTTCTATGGCTTTCATCCCTTTAAACAGATAGTGAGCCTGAAAAACGATACCCAATTTATTGCGTCGAATATCTTCTATTTCATCTTTATTTAATGCGTATAAATCTCTATTAAAAATTTCTACTTTTCCTGAATTTGGTCGGATAAACGATGAAAAAATATGTAAAAGAGTTGATTTCCCTGAACCACTGCGTCCAAGAATGGCAATGCTCTCTTTTTCTTGAATTTTAAAATTGATATTTGAAAAAAGAGGATAGTCAAATGAATGAGCAATATCCTCTGCTTTTAAAAGGGTTTTTGGCATGTTGTTTTTCTTTTTAATAAGGTAAACGATTATATAAGAACTTTGGTTAAAGCTCTGTTATTTATTTTCAGATTTTAACTCTTTGATTTCCTCTCTTAATTTCCCTATTTCAGCTAAAACTATATCCAACTTCTCCATTTCATCTTCGTGTCCATGGTCATCTTGGTCTCGTAATTTTTCCATCTCTCCAATAATTACAGCAATAAAAAGGTTAAAGAAGACAAAGGCAGCGATAATAATAAAGCTGACAAAATAGATCCAAGACCAAGGATAAATAGCCATTCCTTCGTACATAACGGCTGTCCAACCTTCAAAGGTTAGTATTCTAAAGAGCGTAAGCATGGAAATTAAGAAATCGTCCCATAATCCACTTGGAGCATCGGCAAAAAGGAAGTTTCCTATAATGGCATAAATATAAAAAATAATAAACATTAAAATCACAATATCAATAATAGACGGTATTGCACCCAAAAGCATGTCTATAATTCTTTTTAAACCAGGGCGAACGGTAATAAGTCGTAGTATTCTAAAAATTCTTAAAAGTCGTGCTACGGCAGCCATTGTACTGTTTTCTAAAGGAATAAGGGTAATAGCCACAATGACAAAATCGAAAAGATTCCATTTGTCTTTGAAAAAATCCAAAAATCTCTCTTCGGCAGACATTTTAATAAGGATTTCTATGAGAAAATAGATGGTTACAAAGTAATCCAAGATGTACATGACCGTCATGTAGCCACTATCAACAGCCATTAGACTTTTTAAGCCCAGTGCTGATGAGTAGATTATAATAATTGCTGTGGTTAAATTAGAGAACCATCGGGCTTCTCGTATTTCGGTAAGTTTTGTTTTTAGTGGCATTACTATTTCCCTATATTAATAATTTATGGGATTTTAGCACTAATAAGTTAATGAGTGGTTGGTAGAGTTTGTTCCCACATTTAACATGGGAACAAGAGAAAGAAAAAAAGGGGATTAAGCCATTTGTTTTGCAACTTCAGCTGCAAAATCTTCTTCTGCTACTTCGATTCCTTCTCCAACTTCTAATCGAATGAAATCTGTGATGGTCGCTTTACCAGCAGAGATTTTTTCGATATGTTGAGCAACAGTTACAGAGTCATCCATAACGTATTTTTGGTCAAGAAGAGCCAATTCTTGGTCTAGAAGAGTGTTGTCAGAGATAAATCTTTCTAATTTACCTGGAATAATTCTATTCCAAATTTTTTCTGGTTTACCTTCTGATGCAAGTTCAGCTTCAATAGCTGTTTTAGCTGTAGCTAAAACTTCATCAGTAATTTGCATCATACTTACATATTGAGGTACATTTTTAAGAGGTTTTTTAAGTCTTAGCAACTCTTCGTTCTCTTTTTTAACTTTTTCAATTCTACCATTTGTCTCATCAGCTACAAATTGTGCGTCAAAATCTTTATAAGATAGGGTACTTGGACTCATTGCTGCTGCGTGCATTGCAATGTTTTTAAGCTCAACTCTTACTTTTTCAGCAGTCTGAGCATCTTCACATTTTGCACCAAGAAGTACTGCTACTCTTGAGTTTGCATGAACATAACCGTTAATTGCAACCGTTTCATCATCAGAAGCAATCATCCCTGCACGTCTAACTACAAGGTTTTCCCCGATGGTAGCAATTTGAAGTGATAAATGTTCAGCAAAGGGTTGACCATTAATTTCAGATGCGTTGATAGCATCTGCATCAGCCAAGTTGTTATCAAAAGCGTGAGCTGTAATTTCAGAAACAACAGCTTTAAATGTATCATTTTGAGCAACAAAGTCTGTTTGAGAGTTGATCTCAACGATTACTGCTTTTCTGTCAGAAACTTGAACAGAAACAACACCTTCTGCTGCTACTTTACCTGCTTTTTTAGCAGCAGCACCAAGACCTTTTTCTCTTAACCATGCTACTGCATCATCAAAGTTACCATCAGATTCTTTTAATGCATTTTTACAATCCATCATTCCTGCATTGGTAGCTGCTCTAAGTTTTTTGATATCTTTTGGTCCAAAGTTTGCCATTATTATGCCTTTGTTTCTGTTTTAGCTTCTGTTTTAGCTTCTGTTTCGCCCTCTTTAACAGCTTCTTTAACAATCTCTTTTACTTCAGCTTCTGTTGGAACAGCTGTTTCAGCAACTACTGTTGGGTCTTCTGTTTGAGCCATCATTGCTTCGCCAAGTTCAGCGTCTGCTGCTGGTGCAACTTCTGCGTCTTTACCCTCTTTTTCAGCCAATTCAGCTTGACCTTCAATAATTGCTTCAGCCATCTCTTTACAGAAAAGGTTGATTGAACGAATAGCATCATCGTTTCCAGGGATTGGGTAATCAACAACATCTGGGTCACAGTTTGTATCTAGTGGTGCAATAACTTTCATACCCATTCTTTTTGCTTCTTTAACAGCAATATGCTCTTTAACAGCATCAATAACAAACATCATGTCAGGAAGTTTTTTCATGTGTCTGAAACCTTCTAGGTATGCAGAAAGTTTTACTTTTTTTCGAGTAAGCATCAATGCTTCTTTTTTAGTTAAAAGCTCTAATTGACCGTTCTCTTCCATCTGCTCAATGATTTCTAATTTTCTAATAGATTTTTTCATTGTTGGGTAGTTTGTTAACATTCCACCTAACCATCTTGTTGATACAAATGGCATTCCACATCTGATAGCATGCTCTTTAACAGCTGAACGAGCCTGTTTTTTTGTTCCAACAAAAATAATTGTTTGACCTTCTGCTGCTGCTTCTTTTACTACGTTATATGTGTATTTGAAGTATCTAAGTGTTTTTTGTAAGTCAATAATGTAAATGTTTTTTCTTTCGCCGAAAATGAATCTTTTCATTTTTGGATTCCATCTTCTAGTTTGGTGTCCAAAGTGTACACCACATTCTAATAAATCTTTCATTGTTACCATATTTTGCTCCTTGCAAAAGT
>Ga0256826_1002603_pt1 | contig 10943 bp, 8 predicted proteins | sample CV79metaG_FD_185975 | JGI IMG/M metagenome (GOLD analysis project Ga0256826, IMG submission 185975) | Hydrothermal vent microbial communities from East Pacific Rise, Pacific Ocean - CV79 | ecosystem: Environmental > Aquatic > Marine > Hydrothermal vents | place: Pacific Ocean: East Pacific Rise... | reverse complement strand
ACCACAAAACTACTATTCTCATTTGAACCGTAGCTAAACGTAAAGTTATCATTTGAAATACTTTGATTCACATCATTCACCTGCCAAGTAATTTTTTGAGCACTGCTCCCCATAGATGGTTCTACTCTAAATAGCGTATCAGTACCACTTACTTGGCTTACTTCTGTTATTGTAGGTGTATGTCCATAACTTACCCCTACTATTCTATAGACTGATAATGCCCATGCCTCTGCATTAACTTGATAGAATGGTTTTCCTAAATTACGCATTATTGAGTTACTTGTTGGTCTCCAGACATTTTCATGAACATATAATCCACCCTCAAAAAGACCAACAGGTCCATTACTTCCCGCATCTTCATCTAACCAATGTTTCCATTTAACCGTATTAGCATCATTATTAATCGTTACATTAGGTTGACTTGGTTCATATGTAGGAGCACTATTACTACCATACTCATACTCATCTGCTAAACCTGCAAGGCTATGTCCTAACTCATGAACAGCAACTGCTTGACCTCCCCCTAAAGATGCAGTGGCATAACTTCCCCCTGCTCCACCATATTTATTTGAGTTTACCAAAACAAGAATTTTATCAAATTGAGGAACAAACTCACCAATGACAAAAGCCGCTTTACTCCCACTTGTACAGAGCAATCTACTTGTCCCACCACACCAAAAATAAGAGTCAAGTGCTGTATCTACCTGTGTACCATTTTCACCATCTATATTATCTGCACCTGATTCTTTTGAAGCCAATTCAAGTAGATGAATATTCCAAGCACCCTTCTCCAACGTTAGATTGCTGTCATAGTCTAAAATATAGTCTGCAAATTCTTTGGCTTTGCTTCGAAACAATTCCATTTCAGATGCTTGAAAACCATCTGCGATAATAACATAATCTAAGCCTTTACCATCAGATCTTCCTTTATATAAAGAGGTAGTTAACACTTTAAATACAGTAAACTCAGGCAACGTAATTAACGTTGACGCATTGCCATTATCATCAACAATACTAATATTGCACTCTGTATAGGTTCCTTCATCTAACGATGTAAAGGTAAAGGTTGTCTCCACCCCAGCTACAATAGTATTCGATACCAAATCAGTACATCCTGATGTTTGAACTTCTCCATTTTTTAGATATTTTAATTTAAAAGTCAAACCCTCTCTACTAAAACTTTTTTGACGAGGAGAATCAACTATAATAGGTGAAAAAAGCATCTTATCACAGGCATATCTAAAACTTCCATCTAAATCAAGCGGTAATACTAATGTTTGAAAACCTAAATCTATTGATGATTCACAGAGTTGCTCTCTTTTTTCTTTATCATTTAAATACTGACTGTTATACTCTGCATTAAAAACTGGTTTATTTTGACTAATAAATGGACTAAGTAAATTACATTCGTCGTATTGAAAGCACTGTTCATTAACACTCAAATCAAAATAATCAACCAACGCTTCTATCTGATTCAAATCATTTTTTAACGCAATAAAAAGTCCAAGTTCATGTGCATATGTGGCTAAAAACTTATTGTAATCTATCTGATCAGTGGCTGTAAAATCAAAACCACTATTGTTATCAGTTGTGTATCCATCAACATTATCAGGTTCAACCCCATCACAGCCTTTTTGAACAGCCAACTCTAAACGTCTTTTCATAATATTTCTAACATTTTGACTTCTTACATCAATCCACTTTTCACCTTCCCAACCATCAAGATTATTTCCCAACTCTTCTGATAAGAAATCATCTTTATCATCTCTCCAGTTTTCATAACTACCTGCAGAAAAATAACACATTACTTTTTTGCCATCTTCTTTTAATGTATTTATTAAAGAAAGATTACTGTCAAAAAGATCAATATCATAAATATTGACAGCATAACTGCTGTTTAACTCTCCTTGTAACTGCCATTGCCAAGTGTCATTCAAAGTGGGTTTATAATAAGAAGCAGCTTCATAGTTCAATACTTTTTCTTCTGAAACTTTAATCCAATAACCCTTAGAAATTTCAAATTTCTCAAAATCATTTAATGCAGGATTAATTGATAAATAAGATTTTTTAAATACTTTTGATGCTCCTTGAATCACTTCTAAACTTTCACCTAATTGCTCTTGTATAGCCTCTAGCGTTAAGTTTGTTAAAGGGTTAATAAGATTCCACCCTTCAGTTAAAAGTATATGTTCATTTGAGCCATAACTATTTTCAATATACTCAAAACTCACAGCACTTTTAACTTTTATCCAATAGCCTCTTCCTTTTTCAAAAAATTTAAAATCATTTAGAAAATCTTTCTCCTCATCTATGTACGTTCTTTTATAAACTTTGTTCTCTCCCTGAACTACCAATAAATTATCTATTCCCACTTTTGTTTTCAATTCAGAAAGTGTCATGTTATTATCTATACCTACTAAATTCCAATTGTTATTTAAAGATATTGTCTCTGCATAACTAACTGTAAATAATAAAAATAGTATAAAATATTTAAATATACGCATTTTTTCCCCATAATAATTTTATTCTATTAATTTTTTAGTCACCGAAAACTAAAAAAATATTAAATAGTTATACCATAATTATGATAAATTATTATTTTTTAATTAGATATATTGTATAGATTTTAAAGGGGAAAGGGATTTTAAAAAGAAAAAGAAAAATAGATTCACTTAGTGAACCTATTTTTGTTGAAAGATGATTAATCTAAGAAAGATTAACTACAACCACAACTACCATCAGAACAATGTTCACCACCAACTTGACCTGTAGTCATTTCGTCTTCTGTTGCTTCTCTTGCAGAAAGAACTGTTACAGAGAACATTAAATCTTTACCTGCCAACGGGTGGTTAAAGTCAATATTTACTTCTGTTTCTGTAAATGATTTAACCGTTACTTGTACAGTTTGACCATCTTCACCTTGACCATAAAGTGTAAGTCCATCTTTAAGTTCTACACCTTCAAATTGTTCAACAGGAAGTGTTTGCACTGCTTCTGCATTATATTCACCGTACGCTTCAGTAGCCGGAACCATAATATCTCCACTTTCACCTTGAGCCATACCAATTAATGCATTTTCTAGTCCAGGAATAATCATCCCTTTACCAATAATAAATTCTAAAGCGTCTCCACCTTTATTACTATCTACAACTTCTGTTGTTCCTGCTTCTTTTACTTCGTACTCAATACCTACAACACAATTTTCATTTGTAATTGTCATAGAATCTCCTAATTATAATTTTCTCGTATCATAGCAAATCAAACTTATATATACTTATGCTTATTGTTTATTTTATCATTCTATTACGTGCAATTGTTGCTGAACGTGTCGAAGGATATTCCGAAATAACATGTTCAAAAAAACTATTAGCTTGCTCGTCTTTTCCTGTTTTACTTAAGGATATAGCTGTATGTAAATAAAGTACTGCCATATAACTTGATTTATCATACAAAGATGAACTCTCCTTATAATGAACTATTGCATTTTCATAATCATGCGTATAGTAGGCCACTTCACCCAAATAATAATTTGATGCAGCAGGTTTATAGTTTGATGAGAGTGCTTGCTCAAAATGAGTTTTAGCTGCCCCATAACTATGGTTTGAAAAAAGTTGAACACCTTCTCTATAGGTGTCAGCAGAGTTACTCCCAATAGGAGAACCCAAAGTATTACTACTCTGTGGTCTACTTCCTGCCAAGGCTTCCTTTAATTGATCTTGAGTAACATAGGTATTATTGATAGTATCTATCATTTGTCCCATTTCAAGTAACAATGAATAAGTTTGATTATCATCCGTATTATTTTGAACCGTATTTTCTTTTATTTCTAACTGTTCTTTAAGGGAGAGTATCTCTTTATTCTGCCCTTCAATAATAGTCGTTAACCCTTCTAATTTTCGTTGTTGTTCATTAAGCTTATTATAAAGCATTTGAAGTGTTTTCTTATTTTCAAGTACTGCTTGTTCTGTTTGGGTCAATCCATATGGATTTTCACTCTCTATATCTCCAGCACCATAAACAGAAGGTTCATAAGCATAAAGTAATGAGGCTAAACTTATAGCACTCAATAAAACTATTTTTTTCATCTATTTCTCCTTTACGATTAATTAAGGTAAAACTTTAAACTCAACGCGTCTATTTTTTGAGTAACAACTTTCTGAACTACTACTTGCACATTCAGGAGAACTTTCCCCCATACTTACTAAAGAGATTTTTTCTTGATTAACCCCTTTCATTATCAATGCATCTTTTGCTGCTTTAGCACGTCTTAAACCTAAAGCATAATTATACTCATCAGATCCAGAGGCATCACAATGACCCTCTATTTTTACTTTTGCACCTGACGCCATATTACTTTTTAAAACTCTTGAATTTTGAGAAATAGTCGCCAATTTTTCAGAAGTAATGGTGTACTGATCAATTCCAAAATAAATATTTTGAATATTATCTGCTCCCGTATACGCGCCATTGTCACCATAGGTGCTATTTTCGCCATAAGTTCCATTACCATATGTCCCATTTCCGGAACCATATGGATCTACATTTTCATAGGTAGTTGTATTCTCTCCATAGGTTCCATGAGCAGCACTCGTATAATCTTTGCCATCTCCACCCATTGGTACATCTTTCTTCTGTACACATCCACTCATTAACACAGCCAATGTTACGGCTGCTACAATTACTTTTTTCATTTTTTTCCTTTTTATTTGATTTTACCAATCAATTGACTGAATTTTTCCACTCATCATTGGGAAAAGTGAACTCTCTTTCGTTGCTAAATTCATATACCCTATTGAGTTACTAGAGCCTTGTTGTTTTATATATAAAACAACCTTACCATCTATTGAGAAACGTGGTAATTGATTTTGTCCATTACTTGTTAATGGTCGTACATATGAACTGTTTGCTGAACCTAAATAAATATTGTTGGAACCACCTTCTCTTACAGAGTAGAGAAGATTTTGACCCGAGGCATCACATGAACTATTGTTATTTCCATAGTGTGCTGCTTTGGAAACAGAACTAGATCCTATTGACATGGTATAAATATTAGCACGACCTGTTCTATCTGACACCAACGCAATTCTACTTTCATCCCCTAAATATTTACCATTTACATCAATACCTCTAAAACGTGTTAAGCGTTTCTTTGAACCAGAGTTAACATCATATTCATAAATATCTGGTTGTCCATTAGGTGCCATGGTTAAAAGAATCTTACTCCCATCTTGACTAACATCCGATGCAACTAACATCCCTTCTGAACTTACCACTTTTTGACGTGAACCTGAACTCATACTTACCTTATAAAGTGTAGGTAATGCATCATTGTATGATGTATAATAAAAAGCATTTTGTTCTGAATTAGCCCATTTTGGAAAAAGATTCAATCCTCCACGTACCAGTGCGGCTGCAAACGACAAAGTATAATCCCCAATCCAAACTTCACTTTTTCGAGAAGAAGTATATTTAGAGAAAAGAATATTTCGTCTCATCCAAGAGATATCTTCATATCCCAATGCTTTGTTTACATCAACAATTGCATTATGAGAAAGAAAAGGATAACGTGCAGAAACATTAACACTATAATTATTTTGATAAGCAATAAAGTTATCTGCAACTCTAATAAGTTTAACTCTTAAATTGGTTCCTGAAGCATCATAACTGTATTTTAACAAATACTCCCGATCATGCAATTCAACAGGAAGCATACCATCGTTAAAAGCTGAACGTCTTAATTGACTATCAACAATAAAATGTCCACTCATCTTCAAATCTGTTAAAAGTAGATTAAACATCTTTGAATGATTTGCCGTTACACCTGCACTGGCACTATCTTCAACTAATGAAAGTGTGGTTTTTGACTCTACATCTTTTTCAATGTTAAGTACAGCATCAAATGAATAAACATTTAATGTTAAAATAAAAAATAATATATATCTCATTGCGAAATTCCTTGTTTTGTTTTGAAAAGTATACACATAAATAGTAGTAAAATTGTACTATTATAAACTTATCTTGTTATAAAAGATAAATTTATATCCTTAATATATATGTAAGTCACATTATAAATTAATATATATATTTGCTTGTAAGCCAATAAACATAAATAGAAGTCATAATGTTACTTTTATTCACACTCAAAATAACATATTTTAACTTTCCCCATAAAAACACCTACTTGGAGCCTATTTAATATGATTAACTGTGTAAATAATCAACAATCATACAAATTTACTCTGAATAATATTGGTATTAATTTAAGATTACTTTTCATAAGCGTATAATTATCTCAACTTTAAAAAATTGAAGGAGTCCACATTGAATATTCATGAATATCAGGCAAAACAAATTTTTGCTAAATATGGTGTACCAACACCTAGAGGTATCATCGCAAACACACCTGACCAAGCTGTTGCTAACGCATCTGAGTTAGGTGGAGACATTTGGGTTGTTAAAGCTCAAATCCACGCAGGTGGTAGAGGACTTGGTGGTGGCGTTAAGCTTGCAAAATCACTTGACGAAGTGAGAGAACTTGCTACTGAGATTTTAGGAATGACTCTTATTACACATCAAACAGGACCAGAAGGTAAACTTGTTCAAAAAGTTTACATTGAAGAAGGTGCTGATATTAAAGATGAGCTATATCTTTCTGTTGTTCTTGACAGAGCTGCAGAAATGCCAATTATTATGGCTTCTACCGAAGGTGGTATGGACATTGAAACTGTGGCACATGACACACCAGAAAAAATCATTAAAATTGCGGTAGATCCAGCATTTGGTTTCCAAGGATATCATGGTAGAGAGCTTGTATTTGGTTTGGGAATTACAGATAAAGCTGAACAGAAAAAAATGATTCAATTTGCCTCTAAATTGTATAACCTGTATATGGAAAATGATGCAGAGATGATTGAAATCAACCCATTAATTAAAACTGGTTCTGGTGATTTTATTGCACTTGACGGTAAAATGGGATTTGATGACTCTGCGCTTGGAAGACATCCAGATATTGAAGATATGAGAGATATTTCAGAAGAAGATCCAGATGAGAGAGAAGCTTCTCAATATGGTCTTTCTTACATTGCTCTTGATGGAGAAATTGGTTGTATGGTAAATGGTGCTGGTCTTGCGATGGGTACAATGGATACTATTGATTACATGGGTGGAACACCTGCAAACTTCCTTGATGTGGGTGGTACAGCAAATGCTGAAACAGTTGCAAAAGGTTTTGAAATTATTCTTAAGAACCCAAATGTTAAAGCTATTTTTGTAAATATTTTTGGTGGAATTGTAAGATGTGATAGAATTGCAAACGGTATCCTTGAAGCAACAAAGTTGGTAGATGTAAATGTACCTGTAATTGTTAGACTTGATGGAACAAATGCAGCAGAAGCAGCAGTAATTCTTAAAAATGCAAATATAGATAACGTTATTGCAGCAACTGACCTTGGTGATGGTGCAGCAAAAGCAGTAGCAGCGGCAAAAGGAGAGTAGTAGATGTCAATTTTAGTAAATAAAGATACAAAAGTAATCGTTCAAGGTTTTACAGGTGGTGAAGGTACATTCCACGCTGAGCAATGTATGGCATATGGTACGGACATCGTTGGTGGTGTTACACCAGGAAAAGGTGGTCAGACTCACCTTGGTAAACCAGTATTTAACACAGTTAAAGAAGCTGTAGCGGCAACAGGTGCAACTGTATCTATGGTTTTTGTTCCACCTGCATTCGTTGGTGATGCAGTAATGGAAGCAGCAACTGCTGGTATTGAACTTGCTGTAATTATTACAGAAGGTGCACCTGTTCGTGATATGCAAGCAGCAAAAGCATGTGCTACTAAAAATGGTATGATGACAATCGGACCAAACTGTCCAGGAATCATTACCGCAGGTGAATGTAAAATAGGTATTATGCCAGGAAGTATTTTCAAAAAAGGAAATGTTGGTCTTATCTCTAAGTCTGGTACACTTACTTATGAAGGTGCAAACCAAGTTGTTAATGAAGGTTTCGGAATTACAACGGCTGTTGGTATTGGTGGAGATCCAATTATTGGTCTTTCATACAAGCAACTTCTTCAAATGTTCCAAGATGATCCAGAGACAGAAGCAATCGTGATGATTGGTGAAATTGGTGGAGATCTTGAAATTCAAGCTGCCGCGTTCATCAAAGAGAATGTAACTAAACCAGTTGTAGCATTTATTGCTGGTCAATCTGCACCTCCAGGAAAAAGAATGGGTCACGCAGGAGCTATTATCTCTGGTTCTGCTGGTACTGCAAAAGAGAAGATGGATGCACTTTCAGCTGTTGGTGTTGAAGTTGTTGTCTCTCCTGCAGAGATTGGAAAAGCAGTTAAGAAAGTTCTTTCTTAATCATTCTTTCTTAAGCTGAAGAGTAAGTATCTACTTACTCTTCATTTCATCCTTATACAGTTAAATATCTTCTAACCTCTTCTTCAAATAACAAAAAATATCCTTTATACACATTCCAATTATAAATATTGAACTAAAAGTGAATTTAAAAACTACAAATATCAAAAAACATGATATAATTTTTAAAAGTATGTATATAATATAAAAATAAAAACTATAATTGTTAAAAATAATTTTTTATGGTTAGGAGGAAACGGCTTATGAGAGAGGTACTACTCGTTAGTATATCTGCATTATTAGGGTACATAATTTTTTCAGCATTTTCAACAACTGACACTCCTTCAGATGCTTTGCGTAAAATTATTGAACAACCTCAAGCTGATATGCAACAAAAACAAGAGTTGGCATTTAATCAGCTGAGTAATGATAAAGAAACTAAGCTCATTGAGCTTCAAAATCAAGATCGACTTAATGAACTTAATACCTATCAAAATATTAAAATTAATGAAAAAGAAAACAATACAAAAGTTGAACTAAAAGAGATTGATTATAAAATTACGCATGATGTAGCAACAATGAAAATGAAAACAGCTGCTGAACAGAAATCAAAAGATAATGCAACTTTTATTGTAATTGCATTTCTTATGTTTCTTCTAATCTATATCTATTTAAAGTATCAGAAACAACTTAGTCAAATAGAATTAGAAAAAGAGAATAATTTTAATGAAATGTTAGCACGTAAAGAGTATGCAGAAAAAATCTTAACCCTCTTAAGCACAGGAAATATCTCTTTCGAAACAGAACAAAAACTTTTAAAAGTGCTAGATGAGTTAAATGGTCAAACACTTGATAATAGAGAGACAGAAATTATCTATCATCCAAATCCAGACATTGCTCAACTAAGTAGTAAAATAGTATCTTAAAAGACTATTTTACTTCACCTCACACCCTAAATATTTTTTTATTTTTTATTAAATTTTATTTATAAAAGTGAAAAAATATTCTTGCTTCCATTGGTAACACCAAATCTTATTAGTGTAATAATAGTGGGTTATTTATAAACACATTACAAAAAGTAGGATATTCTACTTGAAGTGATAGAAAATATCTCACTTAAAATTATAAAGATTAAAGGGGAAACCATGGCAGTAATGACAGCTCCTGAGAATACTCCAGTATGGGTAGACACAGCTAGATGTAAAGCCTGTGACATATGTGTTGACGCATGTCCAGCAGGTGTACTTTCAATGCAAGCAGAACCAACTTCAACTTTAGGTGCAATGATCAGTGTAATTGCTCCTGATTCATGTATTGGATGTAATGAGTGTGAACTCTCATGTCCAGATTTTGCTATCTATGTAGCAGATAAAAAAGAGTTTAAATTTGCTAAACTCACAAGCGATTCAAAAGCAAGACAAGAAGCAATCGCGAACAATGGGTTTAGAATACCTACAGACTATAAGGAGGCTAACTAATGTCAGCAACAAGAGAAGTAATTTCAACTGGTAATGACTTGGCAGCAATTGCAGCTGTTGATGCTGGATGTACATTTTTTGGTGGATATCCTTTAACACCTTCTTCTGAAGTTATGCATACTATTTCAGACCTTTTACCAAAGGTTGGTGGTACAGCTATTCAGATGGAAGATGAAATCGCAGGTATCTGTTGTGTTATTGGTGCTGCTATGGGTGGTGCGAGAGCATTAACTGCAACATCAGGTCCTGGTGTATCTTTAAAAGCAGAGAACCTTGGTTTGGCTCAAATGGCAGAAGTTCCATTGGTTCTTGTAAACGTTATGAGAGGTGGTCCATCAACTGGTCTTCCAACACGTGTTTCACAAGGTGACATTAAACAAGCGAGTAACCCATCTCATGGTGATTACCGTTCAATTACACTATGTGCAGGTAACCTAGCAGAGTGTTATACTGAAACAGTAAGAGCATTTAACCTAGCAGATAGATTTATGCAACCTGTAATTGTTCTTTTAGATGAGACCATTGGTCACATGCACGGAAAAGCAGATCTTCCAACAGTTGAAGCTGTAAAAGCTGGAATTGTTCCAAGAAAAAGATTTGATGGACCAGCTGAAGAGTACAGACCATACGAATGTGGACCAACTGAAGCAGCAACACTTAACCCAATGTTTGAAGGTTACAGATACCACTATACAGGTCTTCACCATGATGCTATGGGTTTCCCAACAGAAGAGATTGAAACTTGTAGAAAACTGATTCAAAGACTTGAAGACAAAGTTATGGCTCACCAAGATGAGATCGAACTGAACGAAGAGTTTATGATGGACGATTTAACTGGTGAAGAAGGTGAAGTTCTTATCATCGCTTATGGTTCAGTTTCATTGGCAGCAAAAGAGGCGATTCGTCACCTTAGAGCAGATGGTATTAAAGCTGGTTTATTTAGACCAATTACAATCTGGCCATCTCCAGCAACAAAGATTAAAGAGCATACTGATAAAATTAAAAATGTTCTTTGTGTTGAGCTAAACATTAGACAATATACAGAAGAGATTGAGAGAGCTTCAAGTAGACTTGATATTGAAGGTCTATACAAAGTTAATG
>Ga0256826_1002602_pt1 | contig 10943 bp, 7 predicted proteins | sample CV79metaG_FD_185975 | JGI IMG/M metagenome (GOLD analysis project Ga0256826, IMG submission 185975) | Hydrothermal vent microbial communities from East Pacific Rise, Pacific Ocean - CV79 | ecosystem: Environmental > Aquatic > Marine > Hydrothermal vents | place: Pacific Ocean: East Pacific Rise... | reverse complement strand
GACGTTCTTGATTGTACTTCTTGTGGAGAGTGTGCTGCGGTATGTCCAGTTGGTGCTTTAGTTGATACTCAATTTATGTATAAATCAAATGCATGGGAACTTAAACAAATTCCAGCAACTTGTGGTCACTGTAGTGCAGGATGTCAAATATCTTATGATGTAAAACATAAAAGTATTGAAAATCCTGAAGATAAAATTTACCGTGTAATGAATGAGTGGAATTATGTTTCACTTTGTGGTGCAGGTAGATATGGCTTTGATTATCAAAATGCAAATGCAACTAAAGATGAAGCTGCGTTTAGCAATGCTATAGAAGCATTTAAAAAAGCAGATACGATTGCATTTACATCAACTATTACAAATGAAGAAGCATATCTTTTACAAAAGATGAAAGAAAAATTTGGATATAAACTTATAAACAGTGAAGCAAAAGCTTTCCAAACCTTTTTAAATGATTATAGTGAAATAAGTGGAACTAAACTCTATGGAAGTGATTTAGAAACTGTACATAATACAAATTTTATAGTATCAGTAGGTTCGGCTTTAAAAACAGATAATCCAAATGCAAGATATGCTTTAAATAACTCTATTACTGTTAGTAAGGGTGCTGGACTCTATTTTCATCCAGTTAAAGATCCTATCATTGAAGGTTTAGGCAAATCTATTATGACAGTTGAGCATGCACCTTTACAAGAAGAAGCAGCTTTATATCTTGTGCTTGATTTATTTGCTGATAAGTCAAAACTTCCAACTGATATTGTTGATTATTTAGCATCATTTCATTCTGAAAAAACAATTACTGTTGAAGAAGTTGTAAAAGAAAAAGTTATTGAAATAATTAAAGAAGTTAAGGTTAATGAAGAGACAGGTGAAGAGGAAGAAATTGAAATAGAAAAAAGTAAAATGGTTTCTAAAAAAGTTGCTAAAGATGTTGTTGTAGATGACAATAAACTTTTAGAAATTTTAGGTGCTGATGCGAAGTTTATGGAAACTTTGACAAAAAATCTTAAGAAAAAAGAGACTTTTGCTTTAATGGTTGGACCAGATTTATATACTCATCCTAACTCTAAAAACTTAGCTCGTTTAGTAGCATTGGTTGAAAAATACTCTAAGTTTGAATTAGTAATGATTCCTGCTTTAACTAACTCTCTTGGTGTATCACTAATTTGTGAACTTGATGATGAAAGAGGTGATTACGCTGTTGGATATAATACAGATGCTGACTTTGTTTTATCAGGACTTGGAGATGGTGACTTAGATATGCCAGCTATCAATCAGCAAGAGGGTACATTAACATCAGTAAATAAACGCGTTAATCCTACAAATGCAGCGATAGGATATGACGGATATGAACTTAATGATATTGCTAATGCTCTTGGATTTTCGGCTCAAAATGTAATTGATTATACTTCAGCGTTGCCAAAATCTGTTGGATTTAAAGCAGAAAATTTCGATAATTTACCAAATCATTACGAAAATGACGGCACTGAAGTTAGAGGTTATGTGTTAGAAAATGTAGCAGTTAGTGCAAGTGATGATGAAAGTGTTGAAAAATTCAGCGATGATAAGCTTGAGGGTAGTATAATCTATTTAGCTAATCCTGTAAGACAATTTACAGCGTTTACAAACAAAGCAACAAACCTTGATGAAGTAAGTGGAATTTATATGAGTGAAGAGTTCTTGTCTAACTCAGACTTCAATGAAGGTGATGCAGTTAAAGTTAAAACAGAAAATGGGGAACTTACAGCTAAGGTTGTAAGTGATAATAAAATTTTAGGTTCGATTGTGGTTTTACCAACATTTGACAAAAAATTAAACTCAGAGGCTTTATTTAGTGGTTACCGCTTTAATTTAGCTTCGATTGAAAAGGTGTAATATATGGATACAGCATATCTAATTGAAACGATAATTAAAGTCGTTGTAATTTTACTTATATTTTCAGCATTAGCTGGTATAGGTACATATTTTGAGCGTAAAGTTTTAGCATTTATGCAACGCCGTTTAGGACCAATGTATGTTGGACCTTATGGTTTACTTCAAGTGGCTGCGGATGGTGTTAAGCTTTTTACAAAAGAAGATATTATTCCAACAAATGTTGTTGGACCTGTATTTAAAATTGCACCAGTAATTACTGCTGCAACTGCGTTTATGGCAGCAGCTGCAATACCATTCTTTCCAGAATTTACGGTATTTGGATATACAGTTCATCCGATAGTTGCTGACTTGAATATAGGTATATTATATATTCTGGGTGTTATGGCAGTTGGTCTTTATGGACCATTACTTGGTGGTATGGCTTCAGCTAATAAATTCTCATTACTTTCAGCTGCTCGTACAGCTGCAGTATTTATCTCTTATGAAGTTGTAAGTGGATTATCTATTTTAGCACCTATTATGATGGTTGGTTCATTATCACTTATTGATTTTAATAATTATCAGGCTGGTGGTATTGGAGATTGGATAGTTTGGTCACAACCTCTTGCTTTTATATTATTTTGGATTTCTGCATTTGCTGAAACAGGACGTACTCCATTCCATCTTATTGCAAATGATCATGAAATTATTGATGGTTTTGGTACTGAGTATTCAGGTATGAGATGGGGACTTTTCTTTATTGGTGAGTATGCAAATATGTTCTTTATATCATTTGTAATTCCTCTTATCTTTTTAGGTGGATTTGGTGATGGTAGCATATTTGGTGCATTAGGTTTAATTGGTAAAGTTGCATTTTTCTTTTTCTTCTTTTTATGGACAAGAGCTGCATGGCCGGATGTAAGACCAGATCAATTAATGTGGTTATGTTGGAAAGTGCTTATGCCGTTGGCTGTGATAAATGTTGTTATCACTGGCTTAGTGATGATGTTTTAAGGGGATAATGAATGAAAATGGAAGCATTTAATGATAGAAATGTAGCTGATAATGGCTACTTCTTAGTTGATATTGAAGATTATCCTACTGATGGTTGGGGTAAGTTTAAGCGGGTTGTAAAAAGAACTTTTAGAGGTGAACTTTTTGTAGGTCTTTGGGTAGTTATGAGAGAGATGATTCGTTTCGATATACACACTATTCAATATCCTGAAGAGAAGATGCCAATTGGTCCACGTTACCGTGCAGTTCATGAGATGAAAAGATTGTGGGAAAGTGATACTGAAAGATGTATTGGTTGTGGACTTTGTGAAAAGATTTGTATATCTGATTGTATTCGTATGGATACAAGAATAGATGAAGAGTCTCGAAAAGAGGTCTCTGAATATACAATCAATCTTGGGCGTTGTATATTTTGTGGATATTGTGCAGAAGTTTGTCCAGAACTTGCGATTACTCACGGTGGTGAATATGAAAATGCATCAGATCAAAGAGAGCATTTTTTACTATATGAAGATATGTTAACACCAATTGATAAAATGAAAGCTGGTAATCAGCTTGAATTTGAAGGTTTTGGTTCTATTACACCACATGAAGATGAGCGTGTTAAAAAAACACCTCTAGCATATTAAGGAGCTTGGATTATGTTTGAAGCGATAGCGTTTTACTTATTTGCATTTTTAACGATAACGATGTTTATGATTACTGTAATGACATCACATGCGTTATATGCATTAACTGCTTTGGCAGCAGGAATGATTTTTATATCAGCATTTTTCTTTATCCTTGGTGCTGATTTTTTAGGTGCGATTCAAATAATCGTTTATACTGGTGCAGTAATGGCTCTGTATGCTTTTGGAATGATGTTCTTTGATACTACACGTGAGTTAAAAGAGAAGCAGGGCAATAAATATATAATAGCGGGTCTTTCTATTTTAGCGGCAGTTTTAGTAGTAGTTATTTTTGCAGTACCAATGGTGTCTGAAAATATAGTTGCACTTTATCCAGCAATTGATGGAGTAGGTAATACTCAAAATGTTGGTTTAGTACTTTTTACAAAATACCTTATCCCTTTTGAATTAGCAGCAGTAATGCTTCTAGTTGCAATGATTTCAGGTATTGTTCTTGCTGGTAAAAAAATGGATCTATCAATCACTCTTATGAATGATGCAGAGATCGAAGAAGAAAATAATAAAAAGGTGCTTTCATGATGGAAATAGGCTTAAACCACTATCTTGTTTTATCTACAATATTATTTGCAATTGGTTTAGTTGGTGTAATGCGTAGAAAAAACCTTCTTTTGCTATTTTTTGCAACTGAAATATTGTTAAACGCAGTAAATGTAGCTTTTGCAGCAATATCACATTATTATGGTGATTTGACTGGACAAATGTTTGCATTTTTCGTAATTGCAATTGCAGCATCAGAAGTTGCAGTTGGGCTTGGTCTATTAATTGTATGGTATAAACGCCATGGTTCGATTGATTTAGATGCATTAGCAACGATGAAAGGATAAAAAATGGAAAAATATTTATATATAGCTCTTTTTGCACCTTTAGTAAGTTCACTATTTTCTGCACTTTTTACAGCTACTCCTAAAAAATTATTTACTGGTGTAATAGCTAGTTTATTGATTTTTTCAGCTTTAGTAAGTAGTACGATATTACTTACATATATACTTGATGGAGGAGAACCTATTCATGTAACAATGATGACATGGATGGCAACTGGAAATCTGTATATACCTTTTGGTTTTGTTGTTGATCAAATCTCTGTAACTATGATGATGGTTGTAACTTTGGTTTCTACTGTTGTACATATCTATTCAATTGGTTATATGGATCACGATAAGGGATTCAATAGATTTTTCTCATACCTTTCAGCATTTGTTTTTTCAATGATGATTCTTATTATGAGTGATAATTATGCTGGTTTATTTATAGGATGGGAAGGTGTTGGACTTTGTTCTTGGTTACTTATTGGTTTTTGGTTTCATAAAGAGAGTGCTACTTGGGCAGCCAATGAAGCGTTTATAATGAACCGTATTGCCGATCTTGGTATGCTTATCGGTATTTTCTTAATTTATTGGAATACTGGTACTCTTCAATACGAAGAAACTTTTGCTATCATGCCATCACTAGATACTGCAACACTTACATGGATAGGAATTTTTCTTTTCATTGGTGCGATGGGTAAATCTGCACAATTTCCGTTACACACTTGGCTTGCGGATGCGATGGAAGGTCCAACTCCTGTTTCTGCACTGATTCATGCGGCTACAATGGTTACAGCAGGTGTTTATCTTGTAATACGTTCAAATGAATTATATAGTTTAATTCCAAATGTTGGTCTCTTTATTGCCTCATTAGGAACATTTGTTGCACTTTTTGCTGCATCAATGGCACTTGTTAACCGAGATATGAAACGTATCATTGCATATTCTACGCTTTCACAATTAGGATATATGTTTGCTGCAGCTGGACTTGGTGCTTACTGGGTTGCATTATTTCATTTAATGGCACATGCATTCTTTAAAGCACTTCTTTTCTTAGGTGCTGGTAATGTTATGCATGCAATGCATGATGAGCTTGATCCATTTAAAATGGGTGGACTTAAAAAGGTTATGAAATGGACGTGGATAATGATGACAATTGCATCATTAGCACTTGCTGGTATCTTTCCATTTGCTGGATTCTTTTCAAAAGATACAATCTTAGAAGCTGCATTTGCTGATCATCATTTTGTAATCTATGGCGTGCTTCTATTTACTGCAGGTCTTACTGCATTTTATTCATTTAGACTTGTTGCGCTTATCTTCCATGGTGAAGAGAGATATAAAATATTTGGTATTCATCCACATGAAGCATATAGATTTATGCTTGTTGGTATGAGTCCATTGCTTATTCTTGCAATGATTGCAGGAGTATTCCAAGTACCATTCTTTAATATGGTTGAAGAGATTTTAGCTGCACATGAGTATCATATTCATTCACATACAACGGTATGGATTATGTTACTAGGTACACAAATTTTTGTAGGTTTGGCAATTTTATATGCATATAGAAAATATGCTCGTTCAGGCATTAAAGTACCAGATGGTAGTAGTGCGGTTGAAAACTCATTTATGTATAAGTTGTTAATCAATCAGTATTATATACCATACTTTTATGAGGAATATTTCGTAAAAGCATATAGAGAAATATCGGAAGTATTCTGGACTAAAGTAGATCTTAAAGTTGTTGATGCAACAGTAGATGGAATCGCCGGAATTATTTATGGTACAGGTGAAAAAACAAGAGATATGCAAAGTGGTAATTTATCTACTATGCTTAGATGGATGGTAGTTGGTTTAATAGTACTACTATCATTAGCTGTGGTTTTTGGACTTGCAGCAAGATATTCTGATGAGATTTTAGCTATCTTGTCAGGTTTAGGAGTTTAGTATATGTTAGATCATATTTTATCGATATTAATATTCTTTCCAGCACTAGCAGCAGTGTTTGGTTTTATGATTCATAAAGATAGCATGCGTGCTTACGGTATCGCTGTTGCTTTAATTGAATTTGGACTCTCTTTGTTGCTATGGTATGCATTTGATAATAGTGTGTCTGGTATGCAATTTATGGAAAGTATTCCGTTGATTCCATCGTTTGGAATTAATTATACTTTAGGTACAGATGGTATTTCACTTTTCATTATAATTTTGTCAGCATTTTTTACATTTATAGGAATCGCTAGTTTAACTGAGACTCACAATGTAAAATATATGATTATTACATTATTATTCTTGCAAATGACAATGGCAGGTGTTTTTGCCGCACTTGATGCCATCGTATTTTATACATTTTGGGAACTTTCACTTGTACCTATGCTTTATATCATTGGTGCTTGGGGTGGTCCACTTAGAATTTATGCCTCTATTAAATTCTTTTTATATACATTTGCTGGTTCATTAGTTATGTTAGTTGGTATGCTTTTTATGGCATATTTTTACTATCAAGCGACTGGTGTTTGGAGTTTTGCACTTTTAGATTGGTATAGACTTATTTTACCTGAAACATTTCAGTTGTGGTTATTTGCAGCTTTCTTTATTGGTTTTGCAATCAAAGTTCCTATGTTTCCATTTCATACATGGTTGCCATACGCTCATGGTCAAGCACCGACAATCGGTTCTGTAATATTAGCGGCAATTTTACTTAAGATGGGTACATATGCATTTATTCGTTTTTCATTACCATTATTTCCAGATGCATCAGCATATTTTATGATGCCTGTAGCTATTATAGCTACGATTATGGTTATATATACTGCGATGGTTGCTTATGCCCAAAAAGATATTAAGCAAGTTGTTGCATATAGTTCTATATCACATATGGGTATAATCATTATAGGTACGTTTGCATTAAATGTAGAAGGTATTTCTGGTTCTATATTTTTAATGTTAGGTCATGGTGTAGTAGCTGGGGCATTATTTTTACTAGTTGGTGTTATATATGATAGAAGACACACTAAAACAATGAGTGAATTTGGTGGCTTAGCACATGTTATGCCAAGATATGCAGCAATTTTTGGTTTAATGATGATGGCATCAGTTGGTCTACCATTAACAATTAACTTTGTTGGTGAGTTTTTATCTTTACTTGGATTTTATCAACAATCACACATTATAACTTTATTGGCTGGTACCGGTATTATAGTAGGCGCTATCTATATGTTAGCAGCTTACAAAAAAATGTTTTTTGGTGAAATTACAAAAGAAGAAAATAAAACTCTTAAAGATGTTAATGCAAGAGAGTGGTTTGCACTTATTCCACTAGCTATTATTACAATTTGGTTAGGTATTTATCCTAAACCTGTATTAGGTCCTATAAACAATTCAGTAGAAGCTATAGTGCAGTTAATGCATAATAAATCTACAACTGAATTGGCAAAAGAGAGAATTCCTGATTTAACTAAACATAAAATTTTAGTTATAAAAGAGACTACAGTTGAGGAGGTGAACTAATGTTATCGCCAGTAAATATTTCAATGGAGTCATTAAATGTAATGACTCTAGCTCCTATGCTTATACCTATAGTAGGTGCTTTATTAATATTAGTTTTAGATGTCATAAAAGGTGGATTACATAAGTCACTATACGTAGTACTTAGTTTACTTTTTTTAGCGATGGACTTTTTTGCTTTGTTAAATGGAGCTAATGTATTCTCTGCAAATGGTACTATGCTTGGTATGTTTGATGTAATGCTTATAGATGGTTTAGCACTTTTAGGTCAGTTTATTATTGTTGGTGCTTCTATGCTTTTTATCCCGTTATCACTAACTCATAAGCGTTTCCATGAATTTTCATATCCTGAATTTTTTGCGCTTTTCTTGTTTATGATAGCAGGTTTCCAATTTATGGTTGCAACAGATAATATAATTCTTGTATTTGTTGGACTAGAGACTTCATCTTTAGCACTATATACATTGATTGCAATGCACAATCGTGATAAATCTTTTGAAGCCGCTGTAAAATATTTTACAATGGGAGCATTAGCAGCAGGCTTTTTTAGTTTTGGTGCTATGGTTCTATACGCTTTAACAGGTTCAGTAGAAATAAATAAAATAGCTTTAGTATTAGCTTCAAATGGTTATGCTGATATTGGTTATGTATTAGTTGGTATTGCGTTTATGTTAGCTGCGTTTGCATTTAAACTTTCACTAATTCCTTTTCATACTTGGGCACCAGATGTTTATGAAGGTGCTTCAGCTGCAATGGCAGGGTACATGTCAATCGTTCCAAAAATTGCTGGTTTTGTAGTTGCAATGAGATTTTTTGAATTTTTAGTTCATAGTCATATTGTTTGGTTGCAAGTGATATTGTATGCTTTTGTTGTTATTACAATGACTGCTTCAAATATGTGGGCATTAGTACAAACAGATGTAAAACGTATGTTGGCATATAGTTCTATTTCACATGCGGGTTTTGTAATGGGTGCAATTTTAATTGGTACTACTCAAGCGAATAGTGCACTCTTTTTGTATTGGATATTATTTGCATTTACGAATTTAGGTTCATTTTCAATGTTATGGATCTCAAGACAAAAACAATTACCTGATCATCAAATGTCAGATCATAGTTATGATAAATTTGCTGGTATGATAAAAACTGCTCCTGTTGCAGCTTCGATTATGGGACTGTTTATGCTTAGTTTAGCAGGCGTTCCTCCATTCGCTTTATTTTGGGGTAAACTATATCTTATTTCTTCAGCGGTAACGAGTGGTTACACAGTACTTGCTCTTATTATGGCTTTAAACTCTGCTATTGCAGGTTATTATTACTTAAAACTAATAGTCTATATGTTTATGAAAGAACCAGTTGTTGGTGCAGATGGAAGTACTTATGTTGCAAATGCTACTTTGGCACTTAAAACAATTATAGGTATTGCAGCTATAGGAACTATATTTGCTTTTATAGCTATAAATCCTCTTTTAGAATTTATTACTGCGTTTGTTTACAATAGTGGATATTAATAGATATAAAGAATAAAAAATAGTTAGGGAGAGAGAATTTGTTAAAATGGATACTCTTTACCCTGATATCTCTCAATGCTTTCGCATTAGAAATTTCTATTGATAGTGCGAAAGATGATTATATTAAATACTCCACAATGAATTTAAGCAATTCCTCTCCTTTTAGATGTCAAGAAATAAAAAATGATTTTGAAATAACTACAGAAATTATATGTGCATTCTCAAAAAAACCTTCTCAAAGCCTAAAAACTTTACAAAATGATTTTTTTAGAGTGAATAGTAAAATTAAAAAAGATACCTACTTTTTAATGATTAAACCTGTATATAAAATAAATTTACTTTCAAATATATTTGATTTATCCATTGACAATACTGTTTTCGATGTGATGGCAAGTAGCTCAAAGAGCTGGACTATTATAGGATACAAAGATAAATTCCCTTTAATTAAAAAAGATAATGATAAGCAAAAAATAGCGATAGATTTTCCTTTTTTTCTTGATAAAGATAAATTACCTTATGTTGGAAGTTTGGATTTACAAGGTAATCCTGTTCATATAAAAAAAGTAGAAGATGTAAAAGATTATTTGCAAATAAAGAAATTATATAAAAATAAAAATTATGATACATGTTTAGATACTATATCTGATGTTTTAAAAGCGTATCCAAATACTCTGTTTCGTGAAGAGTTAGTATACTATAAGATAAAAACATATAACGAGCTGAATGATTGGGATAATGTCATTAATGAAGCAAAAATCTTTTTGCGTGAATATTCATCTAGTGATAATATAGCTGAAGTTTTATCATTAATCGCCAAAGGGTATTCAAAAGTATCTTTAACCACAGATGCTGATTATTTTTTTGATAGATTATTTAGTGAACATAAAAATAGTGTTTTTGCAGAGTGGGGATATATATATAAAGGTGACATGTTTAATGAAGCTGGTGGCAAACATGATGCAAATAAATTTTATACAAAAGCTTTAAATCAAACTAATGATTTAGAAGTTGCTGCAAGCGCTGCGTTTCGTTTAGCCAATAATCTCATTGGAGTTTCAACTAAAAAAGCATCAAAGTACATAATGAAAATTGTAAATGCGAAACCCGATTATTTTATGGAAGAGTTACGATCTTCAAAATTGATTATGGGTACATTTGCGGATGATGGGTATTATGAAACTGCTGCTGCTATTGCTAATGCTATATTAAAAAGTATAGATGCAACATATGATGAGTATGAAGAATTACTTAAAAATAAAGCATTGTGGCTGAGTAAAACAAAAAATAAAAAAGAAGCATTAATCGCATTAAATGATTATATAAAAAAATTTCCAGATAGTGATTATATTGATGTAGTCCAAATAGCAAAAGATAAACTTTTTTTCGATCTATCTGACTTAAATGCAACTGCTAAACTAGTAGAGTATGATAAACTTATTGAAGATTATGGCGCTGAGAGTATTGGTGAAAAAGCCTTGTATGAAAAAGCTAAATTATTACTCGAAAAAGGCGATTATGCGCAAGTGCTAAACCTGAAAAATGAATTACAGAAGCTTGATTCAGAA
>Ga0256826_1002601_pt1 | contig 10944 bp, 18 predicted proteins | sample CV79metaG_FD_185975 | JGI IMG/M metagenome (GOLD analysis project Ga0256826, IMG submission 185975) | Hydrothermal vent microbial communities from East Pacific Rise, Pacific Ocean - CV79 | ecosystem: Environmental > Aquatic > Marine > Hydrothermal vents | place: Pacific Ocean: East Pacific Rise... | reverse complement strand
ATTTACATCTTTAAAAGTACCTTCTAATAGAAATCCTTATGTTGACGATAGTGGTGATTTTGGATATAATGATGATACAGTAACGCACGAAGAAATGATGTTTTATTTACATGTTTCTAAATTACGTTTACCTATTGTGAGAATGCTTAAAGAACTTCTAAGATTAGATATTATTTCAAAAGAAATAATGAGTACTGAAGAATGGGAAAAGTATCATAATAAAATTACTATTTCATTTGCATCTGAAAGTATTTTCTTAGAAAATATGAAAAGAGATGTGTTTATGAAAGGTCTTGAAAACTTTCAATCGATTAAAGAAGAAATTGGAACAACTATTTCTTTACAGACAGCAGTAGCAATGACTTTAAATTGGTCAAATGTTCAGTTAGAAGAAGAAATGAAAAAGATTCAAGAAGAAAAAAATAATATTTTATACAAATCATTCTATGAAAAAGAAGAGTTTTAATTACTGATTATCTCTTCTATATAAATAAAATAAAAGGATTTATATGTCAACAATAGACTTAGTAAAAGCAGCACAAGAAAGAAAATATCTAGATTTTGAAAATTTAGCTCTTGAAATGCTAAAGAAAAAAGTAACTGAAAACCCAATTATGCAAAGAAAATTGTCTGAACTTGATCAGGCACAGAATCTTGATGAAGCAAAAATTGTAACAAAAACAGTCAAATTCCAAGCCGATAAATCTTCTGAATTATCAAGTGAAGAAAAAGCTTATTTTAAGAAAAATAAAATTAAAGTAAAGTTTAACAAAAATGGTACAGCTGACTTAACAGGATCAGAAAAAGCTATCGAAGATTATCTTAATGATGAAGAATTTGGTGGTGGTGATGATTTTGATGACGACTATTAAAATCAACTAAAGGTTTAAAATGAAACTAATATTAGAAGAAACATTTGATGTAGATAACGAAATTGAATTAAATGAATCAACTGGCCAAAAAACTTATATTATTAAGGGTACTTTCAGTACTCCTGATAAGAAAAACAGAAATGGTCGTATTTATGCTTCTAGAATTTGGGAAGATAACGTTTCGAAATACCAAAATGAAATAGTTAATAAAACCGTTAATACTTTAATGGAAAAAGAACACCCAGCTAGGACAACAGTAGATCCGTGGTCAGCAGTAGCACAGATTAGAAAACTAGAAATGAGAAATGGTTTAGTTTATGGTGAAGCTGTATTACTTAATATACCAGAAACACAAGTTATGAGAGAACTTATAGACAAAGGCATTAAAATTGGTGTTTCTTCTAGAGGCGTTGGTAAAATGAATGGTCATATTGTTGAGGAATATAATTTAATTACTTATGACATTGTTTCTACGCCATCAGACTATAATGCTAATTTAGAAGGTTTTAATGAATCTATGATATTAGAAGGTGTTGATATTACAAGTAATGGAAAAGGTGGATGGATTTGTACGCCAGAAGGTTGTGCTTTAGCAGAATCTTCTAAGCCAGCTTGGGATATAAAATCTAAATCTTGGATTAATGCCTCAAAAGGATATATTGAAGCACAAGAAGATATTATAGATGAACTTAAAACTATAAAGAACAAGATGGATGCAGTAACGGTTATTAATAACGGTTTAGAAAACAGAGATTTTGATATTGTAAATGGCAAAAAAATGCTAATAGCATCTACAGATGATAGTATCCTAGAAAGTACTGAAAGAGGATCAAGTAAATGTAACTGTAAAGCTAAATCTTTAATGGATATATTAAATTCAATCTCAAATCAAAAAGAATCACAAGAAAGAGAACTTGAAGAAAAATCTTTAGTTGAATCATTTGAAAAAGTTTTTGGTGATATCAAAGAGACTTACAAAAGACCAGAAAATTTTAATAGTAGAAAAGACGATGCTGAAAATTGGGATCCAAAAGATGATAAAGAATTTTATTGGGCTGTAGAAACAATAGTTCAAGATATTCCTAGCGGTAAGTATGATACATTAGTTTCTAAATTTGGATCAAAAATGTTAGATTATTGGAAGAAAAACAAAAAAAGTCTAGATAAAGAGATCAAAAATATTATTAAACAGTATCACGGATCTCTAAAAGAAGATAATAATGTTTAATTTTGATAAATATTTTACTGAATCTGTTAAAAATATAGAGAAAAAAGGTAAGAAATCATATTATTCTGAGCCTTTTAATGAAGAAATTATATGTATAATTGATGAACATGGTCAAATATGGGATAAAAATAACAATCTTTTAACAGAAAAAGAAGCTAAATCTATGTTGTATAAGATTGATAATTTTATGTTAAATAAAGTATTAGATGAAGATGTTATTAGTGGCGTTAGTTGGGATGATTTTCATAAACTTGATTATCAGAAAAAATAATTTTATAAATAAAATAATAGAATTATATTGAGAGCTTGAAATAGAATTGAAATCGTTATACGACAATATAATTAAAAACCTAAAGGATTAATATGACAAACTTGTTTGAAAGTCTTGACATCACTGATGAGATGAAAAAAGATTTAAATGAATCATTTGACAAAGCTGTAATGGCTAAGACAATGGAAATGCTTGATGAGCATGTAGAAAAAGAACTTTCTGTTAAAGAAGAAATCTTAAAAGAAGAATTTGACGAAAAAATTTCTGATTTAGAAGATACTTTAGACGGTTATATGGATTCTATTTCTGAAGAATTTATTGCTGCTAATGAATCTCAGTATGATAACGAAATTTCTGAAGAAAAAGTTAAAACTTTACTAGAAATGTTTGATGCTATGCTTAAAGTTGCTGGTGTGACTATGGAAGATATCCATGAAGCTAAAGATGAGAGAGATGAAGAACTTGATGAAGCATCAATCGAAAATCAACTTGAATTAGCAAAAGCTAGATTATCTGACAAAGAATCAGAATTACACGAAGCTAAAAGAGAAGCTCAAGGTTATCTTAAAGCTGGTGTTATTGCAGAACTTTCAGAAGAACTTACTATTATCGAAAAAAGTAAATTTGAGAAGTTAGCTGAAATGGCAACATTCAGCCAAGATTCTACTTATATTGAGAATCTAGAGATGATCAAAGAGTCGATCGTAGACGCTCGTTCTGAAGAATCAACAGATATTAAAGAATCTTATAAATTGCCAAGTGACGCATACGCTCCTAAAAAAGTGGATATGACACAAGCACTAGATTTTGACAAATATCTTTAATATAAATACTTTATATTAATTTAACATATAGTTAGTGATGAAATAGAGATGAAATGCCACAGTGGCAAACTATATGGGACCTTTAGCCTGAGAATGGCTAATAAATTTTTTAAAAATAACTATATATAAAAAAGGAGACTTAAATGTCTGATAAAATCAAAGCTCTATTAGAGTCTGATAACTATGCTCCGTTAACAGAACTAGAGAAAAATACTCTTTCTGCTATTATGGAAGTAACTAGTACTGAAACTAAAAAAATGATCGAAGAAGGTACATTAGCTGCTGACGTTGCTCAATTTACTCCATTCCTAATGCCAATGCTTAGACGTATTTACCCATCGTTAATTGCTAACGAATTACTTGGTACACAGCCACTAAATACTCCAACTGGATTTATTTACAGCCTTACTAATCGTTTTGTTGGTAACCAAGCTACTCAGGTAAACCCAAATGTTAAAGCACAAATTCTTGATGTTGATGTGGCTGATACAGTTGTTGGTGATGTTATTGATGGTGTTGTTTCTGGTGCCCAAGGTACAGTTGTTTATGTTGAAGCTGCTAGCCATAAAAGACAAGGCGAAAAACCTGGTAAAGCTCAATCTCCAACTGCTGAAATCACTTTCAATAATTCTTTTGCTGGTCGTGTACTAGTTGAATTAACTGATGCAAACGTTAAGTTTCAAAATGGTGAAGCGGTAACTGTAACTGGTACTGGTACATCTGTTCTTGTAACTGCTGTATTCTCTAGCGAAGCTGCTTGGTTAGGTTTACTACCTGGTTATTCTGGTACTTATACTACAGCTGAAGGTGAAGTTCGTGGAACTGTTGGTAATGAAATGAATGAAGTTGGTATTGCAGTTGAGCGTAAGCAAATCGAAGCAAGAACTCGTTCTTTACGTGCTGAATATACAATCGAAATGTACCAAGACCTTAAAAACATGCACGGTATCTTAGCAGACCAAGAACTAATGGGACTTATGGGTTATGAAATTAAAGCTCAAACAGACCGTGAAGTTGTTGACTTTGTTAATGATCAAGCTTCTTTAGAAGGTGCTTTCAATATTGCTAATGGTGCCGGTGCAGCAGATGGTAGATGGGAACTTGAGAAATATAGAATGTTTGCTACAAAACTTTCAGATATGTCAAGAGAGATTGGTAGACGTAACCGTAGAGGTGCTGGTAATAAGTTACTTGTTTCTCCAAAAGTTGTTACAATGCTAGAGCAAATTGGTGGTTTCATTGCATCTAATGTAGATTCAACTGTTAATTCTCAAGCTGTTAACTCTCCAGTTGTTGGTAGATTTGATAATAAGTTCTCAGTAGTTGTTGATAACAATGCTAAATCTGAATATGCAACAGTGATTTATAAAGGTTCTAACCAAGATTCAATTGGTGTTTATGCTCCTTATGTACCTGTTCAAATTCAAAAAGTTACGCACATTACAACTGGTCAGCCAGCTCTAATTGCTAAAACTCGTTATGGTCTTACAAGTAACCCTTGGCAAGATTCAGCACTTGAAATGGGTGAGAAATCTCCATACGCAAGTACAATCGCAGTTGACTTTACGGCTACTGTTTTAGCTTAAGCCTTTGGCTTTTGCTTAAGATATATTGAGACTTCTTCGGAAGTCTCTTTTATATTTTAAAAAGGAAATTTTATGAGTTTTAGAGAAATGTTTGTAGAAGGATATAAAAAAGATCCTAAAAAACTAATAATGATGAAAAAATCAGGTACAAGAGGCAAGGATTATCCTCTAGAACAAAAGATGAAAGACCATTATAAGTATAATAAACAATATGCTGCTGACTATTTAGGTAGTGATGAAAAAAGAAAAAAAGCAATAGCTAAAGAAAAACAAAGATTAGATAAAAAATTAAAAAATTCGTACGTATATAAAAAGTTAGAACAACAACTTAAAAATGGAGTTTTTACGAAGGTTAAAATCATTAAAGGAGAGGGAAAATACTCTACAAATTCCTATGAATTTTTTGGTGGTCCTAAAAACCGAGATACTAGTATAATTATTGAACTTAGTAGTAAATATATTCTAGTATATTTTAGAGAAGAAGGCTCAAAAGATAGAGTCAAACAAATTAATTATATGCCTGGTAGTAAAGACTGGTCTTTTCTTAATAGATTAATAGATGCATATGCTATGAATGACATGAATTACACCACAATTTTTAACTTATTTAAAACAGAAGTTTTATGAGTTTTAGAGAAATGTTTGAAAAGTCTTTATTAGAGGTCTCTATTAAAGTTACTAAATCACAAATAAAAAAATTTTTGAAAGATGAAGGCTTTGGTGCTCCTAGATATAATAGCGAGGGATGGGATGAAGGAAAAATTATAAATAGATCTATGTTCGCTAAAAGAATATCACATAAAGGCCCAATCACTGTATATGATAAAGCAGAGAAACAAGTAAAGAGATATATTTATGATATTGTAAAAGATATTTCAGACGAATTTGATGGTGAATCGAAAGATAATATAGTAGTTTTCAATAAAGATGCTAAAAAACCTTTAACTATTAGATTTTATACCCAGACACTTCAAAGTTATCCTAATAATTCTGATTATGATAGTGGTTATATTACATTTTGGTGTGTATTTGAATACGTCTAAGTTTTACTGCTTTTAAATTATCTTTGAACTCTAAATAAATTGGTTCTGCTATAGAATAATTAGTTTTTTCAATTAAATTTTCTAATAGAAGACCATATCTATAAACAACTTTTCTAGCTTCTTCTGAACATTCTTCAATGTTAAAAGTCATCATCGAAAACTTCGATAACGCTTGATAAATCACTTTAATATTTTTAATTGTTTCCATAAATATCCTTTAAATAGTCTTTATTTATTATAACTAAGTATAGTTAATAGATAGTTAATGAACTTATTATTTAGATCTAATACCAGCTTCTTTCATAATAGACATAGCTTCTTTGTGATTAAGACCAAAAGGTATAGTGTGAGGTATTCCATAAGTTTTATCGCCTGTTGTTAATGATTCATAACCGAATTCTAAATAAGCTGTTTTTGCATTTATTTTTGCTCGTGGTGGAGTCATTTCATCAAATAAATCTGATATTTTTAAATTGCTATAAGGAAAATAATAAGCAAAAATTGCTAGAGCTTTCTGGTTATAATTAAGTTTTTTAAATAACGATATACTAATTTTTCTGTAATCTTTAATTTTTACATTTGGTGGTTGTTTTTCAGCTTGTTCTGTTTTCTTACTTTTTTCTTTATCTCTAGAATAAAATATAGAATCCTCTTTAAATCTATTTTCAATATCATCAATCAATCTTTTACTACTGCTATATGTTATACGTGGGCCATGAACTGTCGTGTTGATCTTAGACGCTTGTCCTGCTGGGAAATAGCTTTCAGGAGTCCAGTTAAGTTTGTCAATATCTTTTTTAAAAAAAGTTATTTTATGCATAACAGCCTCTGTGAATAATTTTTTAAACGAACTCATTATATTTCCTTAATTTTAAGATGATCTTTTATTATATATTTATATTATAATACCTATTTGTTTAATTTTTTATTAATTTAAGTTTATTATCTTAAATATCTAAATTAGTATATTATTGTATAAATAATATATGAATGAACTTAATGAATCTACAAGTATTAAACAACAAAATTTAATAACTATTGATAAATATTATAATGATTTACATTTATATAACGAGTCTTTACATGCTTTAGAAAATAATAAAATTGGTTATGATGAATGGATCTCTACAATTACCCCATATGAGTTCTATATTCATATTCCGAGTGGTAATAAACCATTAATGATGAACTATGATACAATAGATGGAACAAAATGGAAAATGGTAGTTTCTAAAGTAAAGCCAATTATTAAAAATGATGAAGTTAAATTGTATAGACGTGGTGATAAAGTATCAAATATACGTAATTATATAAATAATGATGTTTTTGATGAAGCAATGAAAAAGACATCGATTGTATTCTTATACGCTAATAAAGACCATCTAAAAAATTTATCTAAAAGTTACGGTAAAATTTATCCACTAGGAAAGTATATTAATGGCTCAAGAAGACTTGGTATATGTTTTGATACCAAGATTAAGAACGCTTTATTGCCCAGTGAAGTGTTGTTAGAATTAGGTCCTCATAAAATAGGTAAATTAGAAACATCAATCAACTGGGAAGTTTTAAGAAATAGAGACAAAATACAAAAGTGGACAAAAACACCATATTTTCTTAATGGTATGTATTTCCCAACTAAACCAGTCTCGCCATTACAATTTTAAAGGTATATAATGAATATTTTATCAAAAGCGGCCAAAAGAGCAAAGAACTTTTTTTCTGATACTAAGAAAATACTAAAAAAATCTAAAAGAGATATTGTTAAAAGTTTTAAAAGAAACTATACTAATCAAAAAAAAGAGTCTAATTTTCAAGCTGGTAAAATGCTAATGTTTAGATATAATGCTATACATGACCAAAAAAAGTTCGATAAGAATCCATTAATTGTTTGTTTAGGAAGGTCAAGACGGAATAAGAAACATATGTTAGGCCTAAATATTCACTGGATGCCTGTTAAACAAAGAGTATTGCTAGCATCTTTAATAACAGAAATGCTTGATAACAAAAAAGAATTAAGTTATGAAGATATTAAACCTTTATTAACTAAATTTAAAGGTTCTCCTATTTTAAGAGAATACGCAATAAGAAGAGTTTCAAAAAAAGTAATGGAAATACCAAAAGATGTATTTTTACAGGCAGCGTCAATTTCAACACCTGATTGGAATACGAAATAAAGGATAATTTATGTCAATTTCAAGAGCTAAAAGATATTCGAAAAAGAGAAAAAGATTCCAAACTAATACACACGGAACAAAATCAAGATTTAAAAGAGGCTATTATAAGCCAATTAATGAAGGTAAATACCAACAGCCTTTAAATAATTATATGAATAAAAGTTTATTTCCTGAATACAGGAGTTCTTGGGAATTGAAGATTATGAAGTGGCTTGATTTAAACGATGAAGTTGAATATTGGACAGCAGAACCATTTGCTATTATGTATATTAGTCCAAAAGATAATAAGCCACATAGATATTTTCCTGATTTGTTAGTAAAATTCAAAGATGGTAGAAAGCATTTAATAGAAATCAAGCCGTCATCTCAATGGAAAGACCCAATAAATCTAGCTAAATGGGAACAAGCTGAAAAATTTTGTAGAGAAAGAGATATTAAATGGCTTGTTATGGGTGAGAAGGAATTAGGTGTTTAAAGACTTAGTCCTCTTCCTCACCTTCTTCTTCATCATCATCTTTTGGGTCTTTATTTTTGTTGTCTTTACCATCCTCTTCTTGGTCAATCTCACCATCTCGCTGGTCTTCAATATCAGTGTCTAACTTCATTTTTTTGTCAGGAGTTGGCTCTGTATTATCTTTTTCTTTATCAGCATCTTTTTTATCTTTTTTGACTTTATTGTCATCACCTTGCTTTAATCTAGCTGCGTTTGCTACTTCTTTATCTTCGCTTTTAGCTAGCTCTTTTGACAACTCTGATTCTTTAAATATATCTCTTAAACTCATTTTACACCTCTACGAATATTGATTTATTATCAATTTTTTTAGTTTTTGCTATCTTAGCAGCTTTTATTGCATCTTCATTGCTGAAAAATACAATCTCTTTTCCAAATCTCGTTGGAATAACAATTTTGATCTTAATATTTGCTTTTCTTAATTTATCAGTAATATCGTCAATATCATTATTTTCATAGATTTTTTCAATAGTAGGTTCTGCTTTGTTAGAAGTATTTTTAGTAAAAGCTTCTTTAAATTTTGACATGTTTATCCTTTTTATTATTTATAGCTATTTGATTCATTTTCTAGAATAGACGGTTTACAGAGATCTTTAAAATCGCACCAATCACAAAGTTTAGATTCTTCTTTTTTGAACTCTTCATCTTTTTCAATCTCTGAAATATTTTTTACAATAAATAACTGATAGTTTTTGATCTTATCTCTTGATAATTGTTTAATGAGTTTTTTGTCATGTTCAACAAATAAATATTGTATATTAATTGTTTCTGTTGGAAATTCTGCAAACATCCAGGGTGCGTAATACAATAATTGATCAAAAGGCTGTCTATAAGGACCTTCTGACTTATCTTTACCTGTCTTATAATCAGTTACAGTAACTATATTAGTTTCTATATTAACGCTACTTCTATCAATATAACCTCTAATTAAACAGTCATCATCAAAATAATCACAAGGCTCTAATTTTGTATTAAGAGCCATTCTAATTTCATTTCCAATTGTGAATTCTTTAAAGTTTTCTTTTGAAATGTCAGTTTTGCAAAATTCTTTATAAATTATCCAGGCTTCTTTGAGAATATCTTTATTGTATACTTTTGATTTTTTTAGTCTTTTATCATCTCTTAATATTTCTAGTTTTTCTTTATCATCTAAATCATGATTCTCTAAAAGAGAATGTACAATATGTCCTTTAATTAAAGGTTCAGATTCAATAAAAGGAACCTTTATCTTATCTACATAACGATATTTGAATGCTCTTGGGCAGTTTTTATATGTTCCTATTTTTGATGCGGAATATGGTGAATATTTCATTTATTTCCTTTGTTTTGAAGTATAGTATTAATTGTGTATTCATCATACAATTTATCAATTTTTAAGCAATAATCAAAGAACTCTTTTGTTGATTCTTTATTCATTCTGCCTAATTGAAGACATTTATCATATAGTTTTGTTAATTTTAGAGTATTCTTTTCAATATCTATACCAATTATTTTAATTTTGAGTTCTTTATCATCTTTTTGGACTAACATACTAAGTTTAAAGTCTCGTTCTCTAACAAATTTTATAGAGCATTCTCTACAAATTGGAGATTTTCTCGAATATCTTTTATCTTTGCTGTCTCTAAAATCTTCAATTTTCTTTATAGACCCACAAAAAACACAACATCTAATATTTTCTTGAAAGATAATAGAATTGCCTCTTACTTCAAAAGGAATATTTGTGGTTATCTTATTCATCATCTAAATCGGCTGTTAGCTCAGAAATTAACGTACTATCTTCATTAATAAGTCTTTCAAATTGTTCTCTTTGATCTGCTAAATCAGGATCTTCTTTAAAACTATCTTGTACTTTTTTCCAGGCTTTTCTAGCTGCTGTGATGCTAACACCCATGTCTTTGTATTCATCAGCGCTTTCTTTTCTAAGTCTTTTAAGTTCTTTCATTTCTCTATCATATTCTAAATCTTTTAGCAAAAATGATCTAGATTCTCTTAAGAGTTCTGTAAATTCTTGGCTATATTCTTTACTTGGTGTGTTTCTAGATTTTTCAAGTTCTTCTTTTAATCTTAAGTTTTCTTTTTTTAGAGAAATTAAAATTTCATCTTCATCTTCGTCTGTCTCTTGCAAGTCTTTCTTTTTAGTGTCTAAAATATCTACTTCATCAAAACCTTCAATCTCGTTCAATAGTTCGTCAAAATCATCAAATGCTGACATGTTAATCCTTTATAATTTTATGTGTTAAACCGAGTGTATGCAAATTTCTAACATACAAAGAAAATTCATCTTCATAATCACCAAAATCGAAGGTAATTTTATCATCTTTTAGTATGAATTCTATTTTAAATGGTATTACTTTAATAGATTCAATTTTATTTACATCAACAGTTAATTTTTGATATGAAATTTTCATATTTTTCCTTTAGTTATTATAATATAT
>Ga0256826_1002600_pt1 | contig 10944 bp, 12 predicted proteins | sample CV79metaG_FD_185975 | JGI IMG/M metagenome (GOLD analysis project Ga0256826, IMG submission 185975) | Hydrothermal vent microbial communities from East Pacific Rise, Pacific Ocean - CV79 | ecosystem: Environmental > Aquatic > Marine > Hydrothermal vents | place: Pacific Ocean: East Pacific Rise... | reverse complement strand
GTATAATTCCATCTTTGACTTCAGAAGCGACCATTGCTTGCATAGTAGGAATATCTGAAAGAGTTGCCTTAACTAATTCGACCATTCAGTGACTCCAAAAATATGTTCAAATATCTTCTGATGAATTCTATCATATCCAATACGCTTAGAGTTAGAAATCGTAATACACCCTGGAAATTTCTTTTTTAAAGCTGTTTTTTCTTTCATATTTAATTTATCTATTTTAGTAAATACATTTAAGTAAAGCTGATCACCACGAATAAACTTTTTAACATATTCATCTACATCTTTATCAATCTGAGCATTAGGATGACGAGCATCACGTAAATGAATAAAAACACGAATAGAAACCCTATGTTTAATAAATTCAATCAGGTTCTTTTGCCACACACCTTTTAGATCTTTTGAAACTTTTGCATAACCAAATCCCGGTAAATCTACAAAACGAATATTCCAATCTTTTTCATCATAAATATAACGTACATCAAAAAAGTTAATAAGTTGTGTTTTTCCTGGTGTTGCAGAAGATTTTGCCAAATTCTTTCGTGAAGTCAAACCATTAATACTAGAACTTTTCCCCACATTAGAACGACCTAAAAAAACCACTTCACTCACAGTATCTTCTACTGAATCGCCTAGGGCTTGAGCAGATTTCATAAAATCTGCATTAACAAGTCTTGGTGTTGCCATTATTTTCTATCCTCTATTTCAAATCTAAAGTGTACCGGCTTCTTTTTAGCCCCTTTGATATCTGCTAGACCTGTTTTTAAATCTAACGAAACACTTTGTGCTTTTATGGTTCTATTATTTGTTAAGTCTTGAAGTAACACATCTCCTGAAAAATAATACTTTGAACTGTTCGGTGCATACGTAACCATATGCGCTTCACCTTTATAATGAATACCTTTTTCTATCAAATCAAACTTTACAGAACCACTCGCTTCATATTTTGTTGCTTTTTTTTGATCGTTAAAAAAAACTTTTATTTTTTCTGCATCAAAAACATTCTCACCCTGTGTAACTTTTGCATTACCTTCAAAGTATGCTATTTTATTAATATCATTGGCATAAAAATGGTCTGCTTTAATATCAACAAAATCTGCAAAAAGAGAGAAACTATGAAAGAGAGTAAAAAATATAAATAATTTTTTCATTTAATAAACCCTGTTTTTAAACGCTATTATAGCGTGTTTAAAAGGAATGATAAAGCATTTAAATCAGAAAAAAATGACAATTTGTCATTTTTTTGCTTTTATTTAAAAATATGCGTTAGAATTATTAGAAATTATCAAAAAAGGAGATTCTCTTGTTAGAATTTACTGAAATTATGAAACGATTAAAACGATACTTATATGAAGAGAGTGGCGAACGCATTTATGATAAAGACTTAGCTGAAGCCCTAGGCTTTAGTGCTTCTTATTATGCTGTGATCAAACGTCGGCATAAAATTCCCTATAAAGCCATTGTCCTATTTGCGGATAAAAAGGAGTTATCTATTAACTGGATACTTTTTAATAAAAAAGTATAAAATCCCTACTAAAGTAAAATCCAAAACGCTATAATACAATTAAAACAATCTAAAAAGGGAATTTATGACCGCAGATGCCATACTCGTTGAACATATGATGAATCCTCAAAACTATGGAAATATAGAAAATCCAGATGCCGTAGGAATGGGGAAAAATCCACAAAATGGAGAAAAAGTTGCTATCTATCTAAAAGTCAATAATGAAAACAATGAGGATCCATTTATAGAAGAGGTTAAGTTTCAAGCCATTGGATGTACCACTACAATTGTAGCTGGTTCTATTGTAACCTCTGAAGCCATCAACATTCACTTCTCTAGAGCCGAAGAATTGGTTTCAACAACCTTAGGTATGATAGAAAACCAATCGCCTGAAGATGCTGCTTGTACAGAAATGGTTGCCTTAGCACTTAAAGCAGCACTCGATACCTATAGAGAAAAACAAAAAGATCCAGAATTTCCAATGATAAGTTACCATATTACTACCGACTGTACACCGAAAGAGGAGGAGTCTTAATGAAAGAACTATTTGCAGAAGTGCATGAAGCATGGCTTGCCACTCAATTTACAGGATTTATGTCTAGAACACAAAGTAGACAAGAACTTTATGAATTTTCAAACATACTTTTTAAACATTTGACATGGTTAGAAAATGACTTTGTTAAACATAAACTTCCCTATGACTACAACATAAAACAAGTTCCTATTCGGGTAACACAACTTTCACATATGGTTAACAATATCATCAAAAGAATAGAAAGTATAGAGTTAAAACTTACACAATGTCAAGATGAAGATATTACCTTTAGGATGCGTAGTGATTTAACTTATATGAAAGCAGCTCTCTCTAAACTTCCAGATGAAAATGTTGAAGCTTCATTCTCAACCAGAAAAGAGTATCCTGGTGTTAAATTAACAGATACTGCTAGAGATGCATTAACACTTTTCTTGTTTGAAGAGAGCTACAAAGAGTATGAACTAATCATGGTCTATAACTACTCAAAAGCAAATTCAAATGATGCATTTTTAAATAGAATTTTCCAAATTCTTATTGATGAATCATTCTTTCATCTTAGAAGTTTTGGACAAATGATGTCTGATATGGGAATACTGGGTGTACCACGTAGTTTAATGGAAGAGATCTACAAATTTGATGATTTAGAACAGTTCTTAAAAGATGGAATTCAAGAAGAGATTGGTGCAAAAGAAGAGTGTAAAAAACTTGCAGCAGCTGTTTCAGATAGTTCTGAACACTTTGCCGCTTTCTTTACCTTTATTAATAACCAAGAGAACTATCATATAGCCCTCATGGAAGAAGCCTTAGCCTACTTAAATAATAAAGAGTAAAAAAAGTTTATTACTTCTTGTATCTATAGATAGCTTATCGCTCTCTATAGATATGAACAGAACTTTTTAATGGATGTCCATAAGGAGCTGAAGCTGCACCTTTCTCTCCATAATTATTAATCCCTTCTAATATATATATTTCTCCTCCAATAATTTCTAAACCTCGTGTGTCATACACACCATTATATGTTTTGGTACTACCTTTATCTGCCATTTGATACGCTGCCTCAACATTTTTTGTAAACCAATTTACTTTTAAAAGATAGTTTTTAGAAGTAATAATCCATCCGTAACCATATCCATCATAAGCCATTCCATAAATCTTACCCTGTCTGTTGGTGGTTTCAAAAATAGAATCTGAACGTTTATTAGTATCAAAGTCATACACATATAGTTTATAACCTCTGGCAACAATGGTTTGATCTATAAATTGTGCCGCTTGATATTCATAATCAAGTAGACGATAATCAACCGTAGAAGCATCATTATCACCCAGCACAAATTTATCATTCAGTGTATCTCTTGTCAATCTAAAAATAGCAGGTGTGCTGTGCGCACTTCCAACATAAAAATAGAGTAAATCATTTTGATCATCATAGACAATTGACTCTAAATCAGTTAAACCTTCACAATTTTGTATTCTTCTATTATTCTTGTCTCTACATACACCTGAATACTCTTCTAACATTCGATTGGTATAGATTGATTTTACTTTATAGGTTGTTAAATCCATTTCATAAATTTTATGTGCATTATCATCCGATATCCATAAACTATTATTACTTGGAACATAGAGTAAAGATTCTGCATCTTTTAATCCTACTAAGCCTTTTATTTTAGACAGTGCAATTCCTCCTATTTCATCTAAATCTCTGTTCACTCTAAGTTTGTTAAAACTTTGTGTTACCAATACTCCACTGGCATCAATCCATTTATTAGGTGCACCAAAGGTACTATGTACTTTTTCATCATAATCATCTCCATAGGCATCATCAATAGGGGTAATATTTAATTTTAAATCTCTCTTTAATTTAAAAACCTCTTGCTTATCTATATCAATATTAACAACACCCTCACCCGACTCTGCCATAATGGTTTTTTTATTTTTTATAATCTCTATGGTTATTTCATTATTATCAATCGTAAATTGACCATTTTTATTGAGCAATGACTTATAATTTAAATTTAAATTCCAATCATCTCCATATGGTGCAAAGGGAGAATAACTCATGTCTGTTTTTTCATTAGAAATAGTAACAATTGTTCCTTTTCTTAAATGACCAAACTCTGTTTTATTTGGAATTATCCCTTCAAAAGTAGTCTCTCCTGCTTTTTTAATAATAACTTTTGCACCTCTTATATCAACATGTGGACCAACAACTACCATTTCAAACCAAGAGTTACCGTTACCTTTCTGTCGTTTAAAGAAACTATCACGACCAGATTTTTTCAACTTTCTGTTTGATGCAACTGCATTATATTCATTAAGTAAAAGTTTTATATTTGCTAAATTTGATTTTGAAACATTAATTGTTCTATTAGCAGAACTTGTATTATTAGCTCTATCTGTTGCGTTGTAGGTAATGATATAAGTTCCTTCACGACTAGAATCAACTGTACCAACAACATCTACCTTTATCTTTCCATTTACTTTATCATTTGCTGTCGCACCCAAATCTATATACTTAGTATTTAAAGCTATACTTAATACTACTGAACCATTTATAGATATAATAGGTGGTTCATTATCATTTAGCGATTCCTTTTTTACAACGGCAATATCATCAAGTCGTACAGATCCATAAACTCTAAATCCATTCAATGAAATAATTTTATTACCCCTGTCATACTTATTTAAATCTTCATTTAAATCACGTGTTATCGTCTGCCAATTTCCTTTTTTATATTTTGAACCTAAACCAATGGTAATTCTATTTTTACCATTAAATCCATGTTTTGAACCACTGGTATATGAAATATAACGTTTTCCTTTTGTTGTTAGTAATTCTACATAAACTTTAAAAGACTCTTTTGTTTTCATACTCCACTGAATTACACGATCACTTCGATTGTTCCAAGCATACGTACCAGATGGTGATCCTAACTCATAAGCATTTGATTTTCTAGCACCACTTAAAATAATAACTCGACTTCCTCTGTCCATATCATATTCATTAACAATTGTCGCACCACTAGGAGTATTGTCATAGATCTTCCAACCTTTTATAGTAGTATCTTCTGCATCTTCATAGACTTTCATTTCACCTAAAGGCAAGCCATGAACAACAACAGTACGGTGAATTTGAGCTACATTACCTGCTCTGTCCTTCGCCGTATAACTGATGGTATAGGTTCCTACTTTTTTACTATTAACATTACCTTTAATTCTTACCTTTACTTTTCCATCTATAGCATCTATAGCAAGCGCACCCTCTTCTTTATAGGTGTCATTTCGTTGTAAATTTATGGTTGTTTCACCTACTAAACTTATGGTCGGTGCTATTTTGTCTTTTTTAGAGCCATTTCCTTTGGCAACTACAATTACGGTACGGGTTAGGATACTTCTATTTCCAGCATGATCTTCAGCACTATAAGTAATCGTATAACTACCCTCTTTTGTAACATCAACAGCTCCACTAATTACAACCTTTACTGTACCATCCATATTATCTTTTGCTCTTGCACCTCTCTCTTTATAGGTACTGTTAATTTTAATATATTGAAGCGATTTACCTCTCAATTTTATCGTAGGAGGTGTAGTATCACCATTATTATTTCCTTCACTACCATATTCAATATGTAATAAAGGTGCTGCAGCAGCCCTACCATTATATGATTCTGCTACTCGTTTTCCACTACCTTTAATCATCATCACCATCGAATTACCATTACGCCATCCACGTTGATTAACAATCTCTTGAATTATTTTTGTAATATCACTACTCTTTTGATCCAAACCATGAGCATTTTTCTTTTTCCACTCTTTCGGTTTCCATGAGACAGATACACGTGTTACTTTTCTTGAAGAAATATTATTTTTACTACTTCTAAATGCTTTCGCATTAGATGACTTTTCACCTATAATTTTCAAATCAGCCATACCAGTACTTATCTCATCAACCGTAAATTGAATATAAGCTCTTTTAATCTTTTGATTTTTATCAATAGTAATATTATTAAAACGCATTCCAACTATTTGCACACGTTTTTTATCTTCTACAAGTTCAAGATCACTGCTATTTATTTTTAAAAACCCTCGATGCTCTTCTGCATCATCCAACCCATTATTTATCTGCCTCTCTATCGTCACGGCATGAATCTCGAGACTTCCCCAAGATAAAAGTATCAAAAAACTCATTAATTTTATATAATTCATATATAACAACTCCTATATTATAATAATATTAAATGTTTTCTAACAATAAAAAACACTTAATATTCTACACTTTTATAGACTTAATATTACTTAATATGCCTATAATTATGGGCTTTATGAGAATTTTTATATTTTATAAATTTAAGTTTAATTTTCAAATAAAATCTGTAAAACAAGATTTAAAAGAAGAAATAGATGAATCAATACAGAGAAATAAATATCTATCCCATTTCAAAAAACAAAATGCTATAATATCGTCAATATAACAAGGAGCACATCTTAATGAAAAAACACTACTCATCTCTTATATCAAATGGCTTTGGTAAATTTGCTTCTAAAGCTTTTCCTGCACCCATACAAAGTATCATCAACAACAGTTATGTAAAACTTATGGGACTTGATATGAGTGAGTTTCAAAATCCAAATTCATACCAAACACTTAATAAACTTTTTACAAGAGCCTTTATTCAACCTAAAACTATTATAGAAGATCAAAAGATTATGATATCACCAGTAGATGCACTGGTGACAGATTATGGTCAGATTATAGAAGGAAAAGCATATCAAATAAAAGGTATGGAATATAATTTAGCAGATATGTTTGGTAGTTATCATCTAGATGCAGCTAAAACTGTGGATGGTGGTGAATTTGTTAACCTATATCTCTCACCTAAAGATTATCATCGTTATCACACACCAAACAAATTGAAAATTAAATCATTAACCCATATTCCTGGAAAACTTTACCCTGTAAACTTCCCTTTACTTCGTAATATGGATAATCTCTTTATTGAAAATGAAAGAGTTATCATAGAGTGCGAAGATATGGCTGGACATACTTTTGTGATGGTACTTGTCGGAGCATTAAACGTTGGAAAAATGATTATTACTTTTGAAGAAACAATTAAAACAAATTCTGAAATTAGAGAAGCGCAACATTATACTTATGAAAATTTAGTTTTAGAAAAAGGAGAACTATTTGGTTGGTTTGAAATGGGCTCAACTATTTTACTTTTTAACGAAAAAGGAACCTTTATACCAAAACTTGCAATTAATCAAAAAGTTAAATTTTCTGAACCTATAGGAGAGCTTCTTTAAGATGTCCAAAGAACTTATAATTTTTGATATGGATGGAACATTGGTTGATAGTTCATTAACCATTGCACGTGCAATTAATCATGTTCGAAAAAATCTTTCCTTAGATCCAATGGATGAACATTATATTCTTGACCAAGTTAATAATCCAAATATTAATGCTGCTTTACATTTTTATGAAGCATCTGAATTTACCCAAGAGCATGAAATTTGGTTTTCTGGATACTATGCAAAAAATCATGAAGAAGAATTAAAACTATATGATGGCATTAAAGAATTACTATTAACACTTAAAACAAAAGGATTTAAACTTGCAGTAGCTACCAATGCATACAAAGTTTCAACCCTACAATCATTGGGGCATCTTCAAATTCTTGAACTCTTTGATGGTATCGCCTGTTATGATGAAGTAAAAAATGGAAAACCTCACCCTGATATGTTGAAAAAGCTTTTAAATGAGTTAAACATAGACATATCTAACGCCATATTTATTGGTGATGGTGAACGTGATCAACTCGCAGCAGAAGCAATAGAAATGGATTACTTTATGGTAAATTGGGGATTCTCTGATCATGAAGAAAATGTTATCCATACGGTCAATGAATTAAACAAAAAAATACTGGAGATTCAATGACATTATCTAAATCAGCACTTACAAATATTTTAAGTCTAATAGCTATTGGACTCTCCTATACTGTACCAACATCTTTTTCAACACCCTTACTGTACATTGGTCTATTTGCGCTATCAGGTGCTGTTACCAATCAACTAGCAATCCATATGCTTTTTAATAAAGTACCTTTACTTTATGGTTCAGGTGTTATTGAAAAAAACTTTGATACTTTTAAATTATCTATCAAAAATATGATCATGACACAATTTTTCAATAAAGAGCAACTCACTGCTTTTTTTCAGAATGAAGAAAAAAAAATTGACCTTGCACCATTGGTTGAATCTGCTGACTTTTCACCTGCTTTTAATGCATTAACCCAAAGTGTGATGGAATCAAAACTAGGAGACATGCTCAATATGTTTGGAGGAGAAAAAGCTTTAGAAAGTCTACGTGATCCATTTAGTCGAAAGCTAAAATCAGCAGTCGTTGGTATCGTAAGTTCTGAAACTTTTAAAAATCAAATGAATCATCATTTAGAACATTCTTCCCTAAATGATGACATACTAAATACTGTTGAGAATTTAATTACAAAGCGTCTCAATGACTTAACACCTAAAATGGTTAATGATTTGGTACATGAGCTAATACATACTCATTTAGGTTGGCTTGTCGTTTGGGGTGGCGTATTCGGTGGGATTATTGGATTGTTATCATCCTTTATAATTTAACTATTTATAAGACCAAAAAAGTTCATATTTATGAATTAAACCAAGTTTCTTTAAACGTTTAAGTACGCTTCTGGCTTTTTCTTCATTCGCCGGTAAAAAAGATTTTATCTTATAAAATTTTTGATATTTAAGAATGTATGAAAAAGCCAGATACTCTTTTAATTCAGATTCATATGTCCGTGCCTCTTCCACAGTTTTAAACCGACCAAATTCAACAGGAACATTGGTCTCTTCTGGATCAATAAAGGCATAGTTACGAATAACTATATTAGCTTTTGAAAGTGCTAAAAGTTCACCTATTTTAGGAGATAAATGTTCCACAATATTCTCTGAGAGTCCTACAGCAGGAACAGATATAACTTCTATATGTACGGATGCAACACCTTCTCTCTTTGTCTCCAAATAGGTTGCAGCACCTTTAGACAAATCAAGCTCACGATCTCCCCAAAAGGGTCCACGATCATCAATCTTAACATTTAATGATTTACCATTTGCTGGATTGGTTACTCTCACTACCGTACCAAGGGGATAGGTTTTATGTGCAGCAGAATAACCATTCATATCATATATATTACCCAGTGCGGTCTTTCGTCCATGAAAATATTCACCATACCAACTTGCACGAATATTTTTACTCTCGCCTATGGCAACTTTATGAGGATAGTAGGTAATATTTTTAACAGTATAAGGATGAAGAGACGCTTTTATAATCGCATTTTCTCTACTTTTTGCATGTAGAGAAAATGTTAAAAATAGCAGTAAAAATACTCTTAGCACTAGAGACGTATTAACTTCATAGGATTCATATGTTTATTGTTTTTTGTAACCTCAAACATAAGACTTTTGTCAACTTTACCAATGACAGTACCAGTTGAAAGCTTTTTACCCACATGAATACCTGGAGCCAAACGAGAAAGTTTAGCATAAATAGTATGCATCTGATTTTCATGCTCAATAATCACGACTTTTCCCAGCATACCACCACTGTTTTCTGCAAAAACAATTTTACCAGGCATAACACATTTTACTTTTGAACCACTATGAGGTGCTTTTAATGTTACAGATTTATTAAAGATTTTAAACTTATAAATTGGGTCAACATATGAACCAAACTTTTTAATTAATCTTGCACCCTTTAATGGAGAAATAGTTTTTCCTCCACTGTATTTAGCAATTTTTGGAGTAGCTATTTTTACAACTTTAGCTTTCTCTTTCTTTTTAATATTTACAGGAGAAGAAATTGCAATGGGCATACTATCTTGAGTATTGGCACTTTCGTCTGCTAAGAATGCTTCTTCTTCTACTTTTGCCCGTTTAGACTCTTCATCTTGATTATATTTAACAATTTTTAAATTAGCCAACTTCTGTTCTAACTTATTTCGACTTGATTTTATACGTTTAAAACGTTTTCTATAGATTGCCTTATCACGGGCTAAATTTTTAACCAATTTATCTTGTTCTATTTTTTTTGTATTAAATTCTAAACGTTGTTTTTCATAATTATCCAAAGAAGACTTAACGGTTAGTTCTTTTTGACTTAATAGACTTTTTTTCTCTTCTAACGTACTAATATCTTTTTTTAGAAACTCAATTTCTTCGCTATTTTTTTTCGCATATACTTGATATACTTCTTGCATCATTACAGATTCTGAAGTTGGTTGTTTTAACTCCTCTAATGCCAATGCCATACTAAATTTTTTAGAAGCCAACTCAACAAATTTTTGTTGTTTTTCTTCTATAATATTACTAACCGCACTGATATCATTGACTAAAAGTTCATCTTCTTTTTCTAAACGTTGATACTCTGTCTCATTATTTTTGATATTATCTTCTAATTTGGTTATTTTTTTAACCAATACTTTTTGTTTTTTCTTTGCTGAGATAATTTTCTTAGCCATAGACGAAAGCTGCTTATCCATTTTTTTATATTCAACTTTTTTAGCACTTAACTGTTTTTTACTTTGTTTTATTTTGGTTTCTACTGAAGTAGCAGAAAGAAGAGATATTGCAAGTATGCAGCTAAGTAAAATTTTCATCTATTCCTCCTTCACGTTAATAACAACTAAAAATACGGCTATTAGTACCACAATGATTGAGGCAAATAAAAGTATAAAGAAATCGCTAAAAGCAAAAACCAACTCTACATTTTCTTTTAAGATCTCCATATGAGTATTTCGTATCCACAAATTTTGAATCATTAGAAATACAGCACTACTGACAATGGCTGCTAAAATTGCATCTATGACTGCCATGTTGATTA
>Ga0256826_1002599_pt1 | contig 10946 bp, 5 predicted proteins | sample CV79metaG_FD_185975 | JGI IMG/M metagenome (GOLD analysis project Ga0256826, IMG submission 185975) | Hydrothermal vent microbial communities from East Pacific Rise, Pacific Ocean - CV79 | ecosystem: Environmental > Aquatic > Marine > Hydrothermal vents | place: Pacific Ocean: East Pacific Rise... | reverse complement strand
AATTTCCGGATAATAATTCTCTATTTCAACGGAATAGGCCGGTGAAATATAATCGTATTTTCTGGCCAATTCTTTACTAACAATCATCATAATATCAATGGCATTAACGCCATTAAAACTATATTTGTCGAAAATATGCCTAAATCCTTGACGCTCAAATTTCAAGATTTGATAAATCAAGTCTTGATCATCTTTAAAAAACTCTTTCAACTGTTGCTGTGATATCTCAAGAATATGGGCTGTGTTTTTAATGTTAATATGCCTCACTCCTTTGGTAATAAGTATACTTCTTATTTTTTTTAAAATATCAATCTGCTCTGTTGTCATGCGTGCATTATTTAATAATCTGAATCAAGAGTTGAAAACGCTGCATCTAAATTTTTATTGCATAAACATTATAGTATCTAGAGTTACCTTTAGTTCTATTTATCAATTCCTTATGGATTCAAACCTTGATTTATATTAGTGATGCAAAAATAATAAAAATTATGATCATAAAAAGTTAAGAAACTTGCAGGCCTATACTCCCACTCTGTTAGCTTATTGTATGTGATTTATTACTTCTTATTTTCGGTTTTTAATACGTTGTTTTTTACAAAGTAATTAGTGTTTTAAATGGTAGATATCCATGAAACTTCTAAACCCTTCTCAGGGATTTTTGTTATCATATAAGGGTGAACAAACATAAAAAGGTTTTTATAATTAAAATATCTTTGGGAATCTTTGAGGGTGATATTCATGCATAATATTATACACTTTTTCAAAAACATCTTCGGCATTTGGATTGGAGAAATAATCACCATCGGTGCTATAAGCTGCCCGGTGTGCTTTTGCTGTGAGCGTAGTAGGTTCAGCATCTAAATGGTAGAACCCTTTTTGCTCTTCTATTACTTTTTGCATCATATATGCCGTTGCTCCTCCGGGAACATCTTCATCAAAAAACAATATTTTATTGGTTTTTTTTAGTGATTCCAATATGACACCGGTAGTATCAAAAGGTAGCAATGTTTGTATATCTATAATTTCTACATCTATGCCAAATTCCTTTAATTGTTCGGCACCATCCATGGCAATCCTTACGCAACTTCCATAAGTAACTATGCTTAGGTCTTGTCCTTCTTTAATTACTTCAGGCTTGCCCAGAGGCACAGTAAACTCTCCTAAATTTTCAGGTTTAGGTTCTCTAAAACGATAGCCATTCAGAGGTTCAATCACTAAAGCAGGCTCGTCACTTTTTAGTAATGTATTATAAAAACCTGCTGCTTGTGTCATATCTCTAGGAACACAAACGTACATGCCTCTAATGGAATTAATCACCATGCTTAATGGTGAGCCGCTATGCCAAATTCCTTCTAACCGATGTCCTCTAGTACTAATAATTACCGGAGCTTTTTGACCTCCTTTAGTTCTGTAAAGCATTGTACTAATATCGTCGCTCATCACTTGCAAACCATAAAGCAGATAATCAAAATACTGTATTTCTGCAATAGGTCGGAAACCTCGCAAAGCCAAACCTAATCCTTGACCAATAATGGTGGCTTCTCTAATTCCGGTATCAAATATTCTATGTTCTCCAAACTTTTCCTGAAGGCCTTCATAGGTTTGATTTACTCCTCCTATTTTTCCTACATCTTCGCCAAAGGCAACAACCAGCGGGTTATGATTAAAGATATATTCCCAATTATCACGCAATATTTCTCTTCCGGGAACCTTGAGTGTTTTATTAGAATATAGAGGTTTTACTTCGGCTATATTGGTGGCTCGTGTTTCGCTGGGGCTATGCAAATAGGAGTTATATCTATCAGCGTTTGCTTTCATTTCTTTTTCAAGCCATTTGGTGATGTTTATTTTTAAGGAATGTTGTGGGTCGCTACAAGTATCACAAACCAAACGCAATATTTTTCTAGCCGAACTAATAATATCTTTCCTTATAGGCTCCCCTATTTTAGCTAATTCCTTTTTTATTTGTTCTATTTGTGGTGTGTTGGAACAATAGCAAGTAGAAACGTTGGCCGTTTTTATTAATTCATCCCTTTCTTTTTTTATGGGTGTTAAAAACGTTTTCCACGCATTCTTTTTAGCTTCTTTTACTCTTAAAATAGCAGCTTTTTCTATTTTAGCCAGACTCATCTCATCAGCAATCTCCTCCTCTAAAATCCACTGGCGCATACGGGCTATTCCATCAAAGTCAACTTCCCATTGCAGACGCTCCTTGCTTTTATATCTTTCGTGCGAACCTGATGTTGAATGTCCTTGTGGTTGTGTAACTTCGGTAATATGAAATAATACAGGGCTTTGCTGGCTACGGCAATGGTTTATTCCTTTTTGGTAGGTTTCGCACAGGTGTGCATAATCCCAGCCTTTTGATTTCAATATTTTATAACCTATTCCTAACTCAGATGTTTCGAAACCTTTTAATACTTCAGAAATATTCTGTTTAGTGGTTTGGTATTTATTAGCTACTGATATTCCCCAACCATCGTCCCAAACATTCACCGCCAAAGGAACCTGTAAAACACCCGCTGCATTAAAAGTTTCCCAAAAATGTCCTTCAGAAGTACTTGCATCACCAATAGTAGCAAAAACAACTTCTTGTCCCTTGTTAGTAAATTGACTATAACTATGTGTTTCCTTATTTTTTTTAAATAATTTGGAGGCTAAAGCTAATCCTAAGGCTCGGGGCATTTGTCCTGCTGTTGGAGAGATATCGGGGCTGGAGTTTTTTTGCTTCATAAGGTCTTTCCACTCTCCTTTCTCATTTAAACTTCTGGTAGCAAAATGATTATTCATAAGCCTTCCAGCATTTGCCGGAGTATTTTCCACATTAGTATCGCCATATAATTGAGCAAAAAACTCCTCTATGGTCATCATTCCGGTAGCAAACATAAAAGTTTGATCACGATAATAACCTGATCGCCAATCTCCTTCTTTAAAAACCTTTGCCATGGCTAATTGTGGTATCTCTTTCCCATCCCCAAAAATCCCAAACTTTGCTTTTCCTGTTAGCACCTCTCGCCTACCTAGTAAGCTGGCCTGCCTGCTCTCATTTGCAATTCTAAAATCATTTAATACTTCGGAGATATATTGAGAGGAGTGTTTAGATGCTTTCATAGGTTTGTTTGTAATTATTCTAAATAGATCGCGAAATTACTAATTATTTTCTTTTCATTTTTAGCTCAAAGGAAATTAGCTTTTGATGAAATTTATCATTCAAATGATATGTTCTTAAACGTAACTTTATACACCTTATTAAGTATAAAGACTAACAAATTAATGATGATTAGGTTGGATATTCAAATATCAGGTTTGTATATTCTTTTTTTGGTGTTTATATAGCTGCAAAAACAATATCTTGCTATGTAATTTTTTATTTCTAAATACATGTATTATGAACCTAAAATCTATATTTCTAGTATGCACTATCTTGATAGTAGTATCCATAAATAGTTTTTCTACAAACTTTAAAGATACTAATGCTCCTGTTTTAGTTTATAACGCTCATATTATTGATGATGATAATGAAGGGAGTAGCAATGGGGATGATGATGGTGTTCCCGAGTCGAGTGAATCAATAGAATTACCGGTAAGCATTATTAATACTGGAGATATACGAGCTAGTAGTGTTTCTGCTATTTTAATTTGTACCGATTCTGATATTATTATAACAGATAATTCTGAATCCTATGGAGATATAGAACCTGGCGCCGTAGCATGGTGTAATTACGCTTATGATTTTACTATTAGTTCCAGCTGTCCTGATAAAACTGTAGAATTTACTTTAAACATAAGCTCCAATGAAGGTAGCTGGACCAGTAGTTTCTCCATAGATATTAGTAACTTAGGTTCGCCCGATCTTGTTTATGCCACTCATATTATTGACGATGATGCATCCGGTTCGAGCAATGGTGACGGCGACGGAATACCTGAAGCAGGGGAAACAGTTGAATTTCCTGTTCTTCTCCATAATAACGGCATATTAACGGCAACTGGTATTTCAGCTACTATAAGCACAACAGATACCGATATAAACATTAGCGATCCTTTTGAATATTACGCAGATATTCAGCCTGGGAATAGTGGTTGGTGCAATAACGACTATGATATTGATATTGCTGATAACTGTCCGGAAAAAGATGTGTTATTCACCATTGAAATTGAAGCCGACCAAGGTTTCTGGACAGATAGTTTTATCATTCATATTTCAGAACAAGGTTTACCTACATTACAGTTTGATGAATTTATTATTGATGATGATTTATTAAACAACAGCTTTGGAAACGATAATGGAATGGCTGAACCGGGGGAACATATTGAACTTCCAGTTTCTATATTAAACATTGGGGATGCCAATGCTACAAATGTAAGTGCCGTGCTAAGCACCAATGATCCGTATATAAACGTAAACGATCCTAATGAGAATTACGGCAATATTATGGCTGGAACTTCCAAGTGGTCAAATAATGAATTTGATTTTATAATAAACGAAAACTGCCCCGATAAAGATGTGCTATTTACGCTAATAATAAATTCTACTGAAGGATCATGGACTTCCAACTTTATTGTTCATGTTTATATTAATGGTAGTCCTAATTTGGAGTATGCTAATTTAATAATTGACGATGATAATAATGGAACCAGTAATGGGGATGATGATGGTGAAGTAGAACCAGGAGAAAAAATAGAATTACCCTTATCTATTATAAACACAGGTACTGCTGCTTCACATAGTGTTGTTGGAACGCTCAGTTGTGCTGATCCTGATATCACTATTACAGATGCTAACGAAAATTTTGGAACCATTTTACCGGGGGAAGAAAAATGGTCTGCATTTGACTTTGACTTCACTGTAAACTATGGTACTGCTGAAAAAGATATAAGCTTTACTCTCAATATCCAAAGTACCGAAGGTGAATGGAACGATCTCTTTACAATACATGTTTACCCGGCTTCGGGGGTTCCTAACCTAAGTTATGCCAACCATATTATTGACGATGATGATGTAGGAACTAGTAATGGAAATGATGATGGTATTCCGGCAGCAGGGGAATCTATTGAGCTACCTCTACAAATTACCAATACTGGGACTTTGGCTGCCCATAATGTTTCTGCTGTACTTAGCTGTTCCGATCCTGATATTACTATTACCGATGCCAACGAAAATTTTGATGATTTAAATATTGGCGATTTAGCTTGGACTCATTATGCTTACGATTTCGATATTTCTCCATCCTGTCCTGATAAAATCGTTACATTCAATCTTTTAATTTCAGCTACAGAAGGGTCTTGGAATTCTAGTTTCAGTATTTCAATTACTGGCGCAGGCACTCCTCAACTTGTATTCACCGGCTATATTATCGATGACGATCAAAGTGGAGAAAGTTATGGAGATAGTGATGGTTTAGCAGAACCCGGAGAGAGTATTGAACTCCCCGTTCTAATTAGTAATATTGGTGATGGTCCGGCAAATAATGTGCACGGGGTATTATCTACCAATGACCCAGATATAATTTTAACGGATGAGTTTGAAAATTTTGGTGATATTAATGAAAATTCAGATGCTTGGACTGCTAATGATTTTGATTTTGACATAAGCGAATCATGCCCCGAAAAAGATGTGGTTTTTACTTTAACATTGGAAGGTGATGAGGGTATATGGACCACTAATTTTACAATTCATATCACTCCTCTCGTGTATTATGAAGTTATGAGTTTTCCTAATCCCACTAATGGAGGTGTAACCGATGGTGATGGAGTATTTGCAGAAAATGAAACTTGCACATTAACAGCTACTTCTTTAGAAGGCTTTCAATTTATAAACTGGACACATAATGGTGTTTTAGCCTCCAGTTTGCCTGAATATTCTTTCCCCGTTACTGAAAACACGGTGCTTATTGCAAATTTCTCAGTAAATGAATATGTAGTAAATGTAGATGCCTTTCCTGTAACAGGAGGTACTGTAACAGGTGAAGGTTTGTATCAATATAACGAAACAGCCACCGTAACGGCTAGCCCAAATGCTAATTATGTTTTTGTTGAATGGACTATTAACGGTCAAAGTGTGTCTACCAACACTTCCTATTCATTCGTAGTTACCGAAGAAACAACATTAACAGCACACTTTCAAGGTGAACAATATATTATTCAAGCGAGTGCCAATCCTTCTAATGGAGGAAGCATAAGCGGTGATGGTGAATACGAAAACGGTGAAACAGCTATTCTTTCTGCTTTTCCTAACGACGGTTTTAACTTTATTAACTGGACAGAAAACGGAACGGTGGTATCATCAAATGCCAACTACAGTTTTGTAGTCCACTCCAACAGAACATTAATAGCACATTTTTCTGAGGAGTTCTTCGTAATTGATGCTGCAGCCATACCGGAAGATGGAGGCCCTATTGAAGGAACAGGTATTTATGCAGATGGCCAATATGCCACTTTAAGCACCATACCAAACAATGGATTTTATTTTATTGATTGGAAAGAAAATGGCATCACTGTTTCTACCAATATCAATTATCAATTTCAGGTAACACAAGATCGATTTATAGAGGCATATTTTGGTATATTCGATTATGAAATAACGGTTGTAGCTAATCCACCGGAAGCAGGAAGTGTTAGCGGTGGAGGAAACTTCAACTATAACGACGAAGTAACCGTTTTAGCCATAGCAAACAGTGGATGGGAATTTTTAAGCTGGACAAGCAATAATACGGTTGTGAGTAATGATGCAGAATACACTTTCAATATTAGCGAAAGCATGAATTTACAAGCCAATTTCATTGTTCAAGAGTTTACTATTACGGTTTTTTCTACTCCCGGATATGGTGGTAGTGCCAGTGGTGATGGTCTCTATAATTATGGAGAAACTGCAAATTTAATTGCCCAGGAAGCCAATGATTACAATTTTCTGTATTGGATGGAAAATAACGATGTTGTTTCCAATAATGCAGAATATAGTTTTACTGTGATTCAAAACCGTGAATTAACAGCCGTTTTTGAACTAATTGATGGAATTAATCAATATGAAGCAAACACAAATAGTATATACCCCAACCCCACAAATGGAATTGTATTTATACACCTTGTAAAGGAATCTGAACTTGAAATATTTGATGGTAAAGGACTGATAGTAAACATGTTTAAACTAAATAAAGGTGTGTCAAAAATAGACTTAAGCACTCAGGCAAAAGGCTTATATTATTTAAGAATTATTTCGGTAGATAAAATAGAAATACTGAAAATCATGAAAGAATAGGCTTTTTTACAATTGTATTGGTTTCTTTTATAATTTTGAAAACTCAAAACAACCTTATGAACTTAGTTGACTTACATATACAAATAGAAGAATACGATCAAATCTCGGAGCTTCAATCTACCGATCGCGAACTTTTGGAAAAAGCTTGGGATGCTTGCGATTCGGCATACGCACCCTACAGTAAATTCAATGTTGGGGCTGCTGTTTTACTTGCCAATGGAGAAATTGTTAGCGGAAATAATCAAGAAAATGCTGCTTATCCAAGTGGTTTATGTGCTGAAAGAGTTGCCATGTATTATGCCTCTGCAAAATATCCCGGAATTGCAATGAAAGCTATTGCTGTTGCTGTAAAATCGGAAATTGTTCAACTTGATGAACCTGCCAGCCCTTGTGGTTCTTGCCGACAAGTAATGGCAGAGTACGAGCACCTTTATGACAGTAAGATGAGAGTGATTTTAGGAAGCCCTCATACAAAAATACAAATCCTTAATGGAATAGATAACCTTTTACCTTTAAGTTTTTATGCTGAAGGTTTAAAAAAATAGAATAAGCTAGTTTAAGTTATAATTCTCCTTTTTATTTTATAAAAAACTTATTTGGGGTTTTATAAGACTAATTCCCTTTGCTAAAAATACCCAAAGCATCATCAATACTCCGGAAAGGCAATTGGCAGGTTTTGTCTTCACAAAAATAAATTAGAGACTTTCCTTCTTGATATCTTTGTTTCATTAGGGGTAAGTATTCTTTTTCTCTACTTCCTACAAATACAGTATTAAAAGAGTACTGCTTTTGAATTTGACGATTCCAGTTAAGGTATTCCTCTCCCATTATAACAACCTCTTTAGATACTTGAAGGATTCGCATGAGAAGCAAATCCCAGTTGGCGTAATAAACCTGTCCTTTGCTTAAACTGGCTTTTACATTTTGAAGCATTACTAGAGCTTGTTCTGTTTGGTTTTGGTTGCTATTAATAATTCCTAATGTTAAAACATTTTGAGCCATGATGCTATTAGACGCAGGAATAACATTATCACTTATTTCCATTTTTCGGGCAACCAAAAAACTGTTATTTTTTTGAGTATAATAGTACATTTGCGATTTGGTGTTTAAGAAATTGTCTTGACAATATTGCATTAGCAAATCAGACCTTTCTAAATATTGATGATTAAGAGTAGTTTGGTATAGAGTTAAATACGCATCAATTGTGATGGCGTAATCATCTAAAAAAGCGTCTATTTTAGCATGCCCATTTTTATACGTGCGTAATAACTTTCCTTTTTTATTACTGAGTTTATTCCAAATAAAATCTGCGCTTTTTTCTGCTATCAATAAGTATTCTTGCTCACCCAAAGCCAAGTAAGCATCAATATAACCTTTAAGCATAAGCCCATTCCAAGCCGTAATTATTTTATCATCTAAGCTCGGTTTTACTCTTTTCTCACGCTTTCCTAAAACTATCTTATTTAAATAACTTATTGTTTTTAATAATTCCGACTCATCTAAATGATATTTTTTAGCTAAATCTGCTTCTGTTTGCATTAGAATATTATTTCCTTCCTCCCAGTTTCCTTTCTCTGTAATTCCATAATAATCGCAAAACAAAGCCGATTTTTCTCTCAATATCTCGTCAATCTCACTTTTAGACCAAACGTAATACTTTCCTTCAATACCATCACTATCGGCATCTAAAGCAGAATAAAATCCCCCTTCTTCTTGTGTTAATTCTCTTGCTATAAATCCCAAGGTTTGTTTAATGCTGTTTTTATAAAGTTCGCTTTTATTTAGTTTATATGCTTTGGCATACAGACTCACCAATTGAGCATTATCATAAAGCATTTTTTCAAAATGTGGAACTTTCCAAATACCATCCACTGAGTAACGGGCAAAACCTCCTCCTATTTGGTCGTAGATACCTCCTTTGGCTATTTTGTCTAAACTAAGAAAAAGAAAATCTTCTGCTTTTTTATTATTATAAACCTGGCTATAATCCAGACAAAACTGCAAGCCAATAGGCAAAGGAAATTTAGGGGCATTCCCAAATCCTCCTTCTTTCATATCAAAGCTTTGTGCTATGTTTTTAAACACATCATGAATATCCTGCTCAACAAACACAGATGTTTCTTTTTTAATACTTATCACTTCGGACTGCTTTACTCCTGTTAATAAAGTATTGGCATAATCAACAAACTTCTGAGGATTCTCCTGATAGGATAAGCGCAAAGAGTTCAGTGTTTCTTTCCATTGTTTGGGTGGGAAATATGTTGCTCCATAAACAGGACGCCCATCGGGTAAAGCAAAGCAATTGAGAGGCCACCCTCCCTGACCTCGCATTAAATGCACAGCGTTCATATAAACTTGGTCCACGTCAGGCCTTTCTTCTCTATCAACCTTGATGCACACAAAATACTCGTTCATCAATTGAGCTATTTCTTCATTTTCAAAGCTTTCATGTTCCATCACATGGCACCAATGACAAGCAGAGTACCCTATACTTATGAGTATCAATTTATTTTCTTCTTTGGCTTTTTCTAAAGCTTCTTCGCCCCAAGGATACCAATTTACTGGATTGTGAGCATGTTGTAATAAATAAGGGCTGGTTTCGTGTATTAAATGATTGGAATGTTTATAATTTTGAGCTGTAGCTTGTGTCATGACTATAATAATTAAGGTGATGATATTGAAAATACTTTGCATTTTTTATATTTATTATTCTGCAACTTATGCCCTTTTAGCTTAAAGGAAGTTTATGCAAAGTTAGAGCAAATAAAAGGATTGGTATTATCCGTTTTCTTAAATATTTCATAAGAGAGAATATCATGAAGCTTATAGAGTAGTTTTGCTAAATGAAGATATCAATTTTTAATATAACCCGAAGTTTTGACGGTCAGATGCCTCAAGTAATAATGCCAAACCCTGCTTTTTATCAGTCCTTAGGTGAAGAAAAATTCCGTGCTTTAGTCTCTCGCCATTATGAACTTCTGAATAATAGCTCTATCCATCAATTATTTCCTAAAAATCCGGAATCTTTGCAAATTGCATCGAATCGATCAGCTGACTTTTTTATACAGATAATGGGAGGTCCCAATTATTATAAACAGAATAGAGGAGAACCTATGATGCGTAAGCGACATATGCCTTTTAAGATAGATATGGAAGCTCGGTTAGTTTGGCTTGAATGCTACCAAGTCGCACTCAAAGAATTAACAGATGTCTCAGAACCTTTAAAACAGTCCTATTGGAATTATCTGGATCAGTTTAGTTTATGGATGGTAAATTCATAATTTTAAAAAACCTAAGGGTTATTAATAAATTTATTATGATTATCCTTATTAATCAAAATCATCACTAAAATCTTATTATCAGTGTTTTATAGTATAATGTAGTAATAAAATAACAGCTGTTAATTTAGTTGTAATACTATTGTAATTGTGTTTTTTTGGACAAGGAAAACTTAATCTCCTTATTTGCATTTCAACAAATAAAAAATCAATTATGTCTAACAAAAAACTATAAATCATGAAAATCAAATTACATTTCTTTTCTATAGTCATGGTATCTTTTATAAGCATATTTATGGCTATTTCTACAAGCATTTCTGCCCAAACCTATGATATGTTCTTCTATACAAGTGAAGAAGGAAACCCAATGGGAATGTCCGGTGTTGATGTTACTGTGGACGGTGTAACCATTA
>Ga0256826_1002598_pt1 | contig 10948 bp, 9 predicted proteins | sample CV79metaG_FD_185975 | JGI IMG/M metagenome (GOLD analysis project Ga0256826, IMG submission 185975) | Hydrothermal vent microbial communities from East Pacific Rise, Pacific Ocean - CV79 | ecosystem: Environmental > Aquatic > Marine > Hydrothermal vents | place: Pacific Ocean: East Pacific Rise... | reverse complement strand
AAAGTCAAGTTCTGGGCAACTTACATTATAATCCTGTTGTAATCCTTGATGGCTTTGGTATAAGAGTTCGCCTAATTTTGTAAAATCATGATTTTTTAGGGCCTTTGTGGCTTGTAATACTCTTCTGTTTTCTTCAATTACATATTTGCATCTTTGATAAACCACTTCATTAGGTTTGTTTTTATGTTGTTGAAGAAGGTTTAAGCTTACATCTCGCAATGATTGAACAGATGAATCAAATTGTTGAAAATAAGATACTCCTCTTTCGCATTCTTCTCTTCTTTGATTATAAGCTGTGGAAGCCAAACTGTGTTTTACCTTAGTATCTACCAGTAATAGAGAATGTTCAGTGGTTTCAAAGGGAAAGTATTTATGTGTGTTTGTGCGGCAATCGAGTTGGAAAACTTGGTTTCTTTTACCAAAAATACTGGCATACTGATCCATTATCCCGCACATCACACCGGCATATTCTTGTTCTGCTTTTTGTGCCATGCGCACCAAATCAAATAAAGGGATTTTATATTCTGATAATTCGTTAATACCAAAAGCAAAGCCACACTCCAGCGCTGCAGAGGAGGAAAGGCCTGCTCCTAGTGGAATATTGCCACCAAAAACGCAATCGAAACCACTCAGGTTATATCCTTTATTTTTGAATTGGGCTAATACACCCAATAGATATTTGCTCCACAGTGCTGAGTTTTTAGGCAAACTTATATTGTCAAACTCTTGGTATTCTTCATAATCCATAGAATAGAACCTGAATTTCCCTAAATCATTCTTTTGCAATCCAAAAAGAATGATTTTGTCAATTGCTGCCGGAAGAACCAAGCCTTCGTTATAATCAGTATGCTCACCAATAAGATTGATTCTGCCTGGAGCAGAGAATAGTTGGGATGGTTTTTGGAATAGTTCTGTAAATTTTTCCTGAACCTGTTGCTGTAACAGTTTATTGGTCATAGTTTATCTTTTTGCTTGAAAAAAATCTTTAAGAATCTGGCTGCATTCCTTTTCCAAGACTCCTCGTTTTGTTTTTGTTTTTGGGTGTAGAATTGAATCGCTTAATTTTGCATAACCCTTTTTGTCGTCAGATGCACCAAATACAATTTTACTGATTTGTGTCCAGGCAGATGCACCTGCGCACATCACACAAGGCTCAAGTGTTACATAAAGCGTGCATTCATTTAGATATTTACCGCCAAGTGTGTTAGCAGCTGAAGTAAATGCTTGCATTTCGGCATGTGCTGTTACATCATTTAGTGTTTGAGTGAGGTTATGAGCTTTGGCAATAATTCTATCTTTAAAAGTGATAACAGCACCAACGGGGACTTCGTTTTTTTCAAAAGCAAGTTGAGCTTGTTTTAAAGCTTCTCGCATAAAATATTCGTCATTAAGCATGAGATTTAATTTTCTTCAAATATCGCAATAAATTTTTTTTAATGAAATACAAAGTTGTATTTATTGGATAGTGGGGAGGGTAAAAAAAAAGCTTGAAACTAGGTTCAAGCTTAAAAGGTATTTATATAATGTGTTTATAGTAATCCGCAAAAATTAAAGACTATTAGCAATATAGATAATATCATAGTGTAAATAACAAACCAGAATAATTCATTTTCATTTATTATATTTTTTTCGATAAAATTTTTCATCACCTTTCCTTTCTTCATTTAATAATGCAAATCTACGGCTGGAACTCACGCTGCTAGCTCATGTTTTTCATTATATTTATAGAGAAATAGCCTAGGGATATTTACTTAGTAGTATTATTGAAAATCTATGGAAATATCTCATGTAAAAGCACAGGATATTGCTTTTGTGAATAATATTTAGAGACTAGGATTAACTTTAGGACAGCTTTTTGTTTTGTATTAAAGAGCTATGGCATTACATTACTTAGTTAAAGTTTTTTTGCAGCTTCCCAGTATACATCCATTTCAGCGAGGCTCATTTCGTCAAGAGTTTTGCCAATTTTTTTACTTTCAGCTTCTAAATATTTAAATCGCTTGATGAATTTCTTATTAGTACGTTCCAGAGCATCCTCGGGATTAATATCCAAATAGCGAGCATAATTGATTAACGAAAAAAGGAGGTCTCCAAATTCTCCTTCCATCTTTTCTTTATTATTTGGCAGCTTTGCTTCATCGTGGAATTCTTGTATCTCTTCTTCTACTTTTTCCCAAACCTGCTCAGGTTTTTCCCAATCGAAGCCCACTCCTTTTACTTTTTCTTGAATCCTATAGGCTTTTACCATAGCAGGAAGTGATAATGGGACACCTTCCAATACAGATTCCCTACCTTCTTTAAGCTTGAGCTTTTCCCAATTTTGTTTCACTGTTTCGGGGTCATTAGCTTCTACATCACCGTAAATATGTGGATGTCTGAAAACTAGTTTTTCGCTAATAGAATCTAATACATCAGCAATATCGAAATCATTGGTTTCGCTACCAATTTTTGAGTAAAAAACTAAGTGTAACATGAGGTCTCCTAATTCTTTTTTTATCTCCTCCATGTTTTTATCTAAAATAGCGTCAGATAATTCGTAAACTTCTTCAATAGTTAGGTATCGTAAACTTTCCAGTGTTTGTTCTTTATCCCATGGGCAACCTGTTCTTAGGTCATCCATAATTTGCAATAAACGCTCAAAGGCTTTTAGTTTTTTTTGCATGATTGTATTTTTTGCAAATGTAGTTTTTTTGATGATATTTTATCATGTCTCAAGCTTGGATTATAATTTGTCAGTCTTTCTTTCGATTCTTGAATTTTCATGGCAATAGCAAGGTTTTTATCACGTTATCTTTTTTTTACTGATGCATTATTTTTTGTTTTAAAATACACTAGATAATACTCTTTAAAATTGTTTTCTTTGCAAACTGAAAAAATGAGGATTATTAGCAAACATATTTTGGTTATTATGATAGGGTTATTCCTTGTCAATGGAAGTTGTTTTGCACAATCTGCCTATTCTAAATTTAAGGTAAAATCCTTTAAACACAAAAGATATAGGAGTAATATACACATAGAACCTAGATTTTATTATGGGTTTATTATTAACCACCATACCGAATTAGAAACTTTTAATGCCCATGTACCAGCATTTGAATTATCGATTATCAAAGATACTTATGGTAAAAAGTATTGGGAAAGGATTCATAATTATCCAATAATTGGAATTAGTTTTTTTTTCTCCACTTTAGCAAATCATCCTGCTTTAGGACAAGCTGCAGCAGTTTATCCTTTTATTACATTCCCTATTATTAAAAATGAAAAAGATTTTATTGGTTTTAAGTTGGGTATTGGGCTTAGTTATTTAACCAAAGTATTTGATCCCATAACAAATTATAAAAATATTGCTATTGGCTCACATGTTAACGTAGCTATTAATTTAATGGCAGAATACCGAAGGAAGATTAATGAATCAACGGAATTAAGTGCAGGTTTAAGTCTTATTCATTTTAGTAATGGAAGCATTGAATCTCCTAATTATGGACTGAACCTTCCTATGTTATCAGTAGCTTTTAGTAAAAGAATTAGCAAGCCAAATGAGAAGGAGTTAGAACGGAAACCTAGCATTCCGCCATTTAGTTATCAGCCTAATAAAATTTATGTTTTTAATGTGGTAGGTGGTTATGCAACCAAAAATATGGGTAATGTTTTTGGCGAAAGATTTGATGCTTTGATGCTTTCTGTGAGCGGGATGAAATATTTTAACGAAATTAGCACTTTAGGATTGTCCTTAGATTTTTCTTGGGACGGTAGCCATGTTGCTATGTTGGAAGAAAAAGGAATTGTTGACCCCAGTTTTATTACTGTAGTAAGGCCGGGAATTGCACCTACCTATGAAATGAAAATTTCGCATTTAATTTTGGGTGTTAATGTTGGAGTATATTGGGGTGGAAAAGAAAAGTCTGATGGTGATATATATGAGCAATTAATGTTGAAATATCTTGTTTATAATGATGTATATTTGAATATTACTCTAAGAGCGCATGCAGCCAGAGCTGCTTTTTTAAGCTGGGGTATTGGTTACAGATTACAATATGATTTTGGAAAAAAATGATGAGGAATAATAGACATATCGATTTGACATATTTGCAACAACTATTATTTATATTAGTTATTTTATTGGTTATGAATTCCTGCCGTAAATCGAACCCATTAGATTGTTTTAACAGCACTGGTCCAGATATTACTCAGGATAGAACATCGGGGACGTTTAATAAAATAGTATTATACAATAATGTGAATTTAGTTATTACACAAGATAGTGTAAATAGTATAAAAATGGTTGCAGGAGAGAATATTATCGACAGAGTTACTACGAGTGTAAACAAAGGGACTTTGGTAATTGAAAATACGAATACATGCAATTGGACAAGGAATTTTAATAGAGAAATTATTGCCTACGTTAAGGTGAAAAATCTAAGTGGAATAGATTATAGAGGAAGTGGCGACATAAGCTCTACCAATACAATAACAAGTGATTCATTGGTATTAAATATATGGGAGGGAGCTGGAAAGGTTGATTTGAATATTAAAACACAAAGGAATTATATTTATTTTCATATTGGGACTGCTGATGTATACTATAGTGGGCATACGCATTTGAGTTATATTACGGCTGCCAGTTTTGGCCCTATTGATGCAAGAAACTTAAGTTCGGTATATACTTTTATGGCGAATAAAGGATCAAATAATTGTTTTGTAAATGCCAGCCTGCATCTTGGAGCTACTATTTCTTCTATTGGTAATGTTTATTATTTAGGGGACCCCGATATATCGTTGAGCGATACCGGTGATGGTGAATTAATTAAAATGGAATAATTTAAAAAAAAACTGGCACTTGGAGACTTGATTCAGTGTAGAATTCTCGTTTATTAAGGGGATTAAATCAGCTAAAAAAAGAATGAAATTAATGATTAATTTTTTTAAAAAATACAGTACTCAATTAACGATTTTACTCATTGGGATATTGGTTCTTTTTTCGAGTTTAAATGTTAAATGGGGAGGTGATAGGTGGCATTCGCTTTTGCGAGATGATGCTAAGGGATACTATGCCTACTTACCTGCAGTATTTATTTATCAAGATTTGTCTTTCTCTTTTTATGATACAGTTGAGAATAGGCATTACAGATACCCATCATTATCGTATGATTACCGATATACTTATGAAGGAAGACGAATGAATAAATACTATTCGGGGACTTCATTATTCCAGATGCCTTTCTTTTTAATGGCTCATGTTTTGAGTAAACCACTGGGTTATGCAAGCGATGGATACTCAAAAATTTATTGGATATCAATAGGGTATGCTGCTATATTTTATTTACTGCTTGGACTTTGGTTTTTAAGCAAAGTCTTGGTTTTATATGAAATACCAAAACCCATTATTAATCTAGTGCTTTTTATCATTACTATGGGTACTCACTTGTTTTATTATACTTCATTTGAACCTGGCATGTCGCATGTGTATTCCTTTGCTCTTATTTCTTATTTTGTCTTATTAAGTAAAAAGTATTTCAAAGAACCTAATAAATGGACTATTCTTCAAATTGCTGCCATTATAGGGTTGATAACTCTTATTCGACCGGTTAATGCACTAGTTGTATTTTTACTACCTTTTTTAGCGGGAGATATGAAAACATTTACCCAGAGTTTTCAAAATCTAATAAAAAAACAATTGTTATTTTTTATCATTGGATTAATAATTATGATAATGATTGCTGGTATTCAATTGGTTTTATACAAAATCCAAAGTGGTTATTTTTTCATATATTCATATGGTAGTCAGGGATTCAATTTTATGGACCCACATATGATTGATATCCTATTTAGTTATAGGAAGGGGCTGTTTCTTTACACTCCTATTACTTTTATTTCTTTATTTGCGGCTATTACTTTTTATAAAAAAGATAAATATCTCATTTATACATTTGCTGCTTTTTTCCTCATTCTCACTTATATATTTGCAAGCTGGTCTGTTTGGTGGTATGGCGGCAGTTATTCATCAAGGGTATATGTGGAATTTCTCCCTGTATTTGCTATTTTACTAGCATTATTACTTATGGCAATAGAAACCAAAAAGTGGAGAAATAGAATAATCGTGGTGCTATTCTTTCTTGTTTTATTTAACCAAAAACAAACATATCTTTATCGAATTGGGTATATCCATTATCAAGATATGACTAAGGAAAAATATTGGGAATCGCTTGTTCATCCCTTTAATTGGTGGTATTATGACATAAGAAACAAAGTATTAACAAAATAATGTATTCAACTATTTTGCTTTAAACAACCCATATTTTATTGTACAGTAAATAGCTTTTATACCATCTTGCCAGTTTATTTTTTTCCCTTCATCGTAGGTCCTACCATAATATGAAATTCCTACTTCGTATAATCTAATTCCTTTAATACGAGCTATTTTAGCTGTAACTTCCGGTTCAAATCCAAATCTCTTTTCCTTCAAATTGATACCTTTTAAAAGTTGAGCATCAAATATCTTATAGCAGGTTTCCATGTCGGTTAGGTTTAAATTGGAAAAAAGGTTGGAGAGAAAAGTAAGGAATTTATTTCCAATAGTATGCCAAAAGAAAAGTATTCGGTGAGGATTACTTCCCATAAAGCGGGAGCCATAAACCACATCTGCATGGCCAGATAGTATAGGCTTTAGTAATTGCTTGTATTCCTCAGGATCGTATTCTAAATCAGCATCCTGAATAAGTATATAGTCTCCATTAGCAGCATGAATCCCTTTGCTGATGGAAGCCCCTTTCCCTAAGTTTTCATTGTTCTTGAAATATTGAATGTCTTTGTTCGGGTGTTCATCTTGGTACTTTTTTATAATAGTAGGAGTATTATCAAATGAACAATCATCAATAATTAAAATTTCTTTAACTATTTTGCTTGGCAGTTCAACAAGAAATATCCTATCTAAAATGAATTGAATTGTGCTAGCTTCGTTATATACCGGAATGATTATAGATAGTTTAGAAATATGCTTTTGTTTCACTTTAATGGGATTTAGAGAAAATGTTTTCATAAGTATGAACTGACAGCAAAAATAGAATAAATATGATATAAAAGCAGCTATTATTTATTGCTATTCTACTAATTTATAACGAGAAAGTGTTTTTATTTGTTTTAAATACCCAATAGCTGTTTTGAAGGATAATTTGTTAAATTATTCAGAAAAAACCAGAGATTTATTACATTCATTTATTAATATTATCAATTAAATACAAGCTGTATTTGTTTAAGTTGCACGAGCACAGGTGTATATGTGTAATTATGAATTTTTATAGTAATATTCAACAAAATGTTATTAGGCAACTAGATTTGTATTATGCGGTCAACACTTATATTAAATACTTATTTTCGTGGAAATTTAAATCAAAACAACAATAATGAAGCATTTTACTTTTACAATTTTTATGGCCATTATTCTTTCATTTGCTGCTTTAGCACAGAAAAAGGAAACTGTAAGTGCCACTGATTATGGATTTTTAAACAATCCCATCGTTGTGCCAAGCATAGCCAAACAAATAAAGGCCGGTACTTTTATAGGTATTGACATCAATAAAGAACAGGAAAAAGGACGTCCAAAACTTAGAGGCGTTAATAATATTGTTCCCGGTAAAGGATTACCCAAAGGCGATGATCCATTGGTACAAAATCAGAGGAGTGCTGTTAACAAAAGCGGAAGAGAACCTTTGCTGGTTTTTGATGCTAACACATCTAATTATACACCCTCAGACCCTACCGGTGCCGTAGGACCAAATCATTATATTGGTGGATGGAATATCGGTTTCAGAATATTTGATAAAGAAGGTAATCCTTTAACAGCCGCCGCATCTTTATCCACATTATTTCCAGGTAATGCAATAGGCGATCCTATTATATTGTATGATGCTGCAGCTGATAGATTTGTGATTACCGAATTTGATAGTAGTCCTAATGGTTTTAATGTGGCTGTTTGTCAGGGGCCCGATCCTGTAAACGATGATTGGTATGTATATACATCGGGTTTTGGTACAGGTTCTTTCCCCGATTATACTAAGTTTTCTATTTGGCCAGATGGTTATTATGTAACTGCAAATATTGGGAGCAATAATAAAGTATTTGTTGTTGAAAGAGAAGAAATGATACTAGGTAACGAAGCTCAGTTTGTTGCACTCCCATTACCGGGTATTTCAACCAGTGGTTTCTATAGTCCTCAGTTTTTTAGTGTAACTGATGATAATCTGCCGGCCGCTGGAAATGCTACTGTGGTATATCTTCAAGATGATGCATGGGGTGGCGTTTCTGAAGATCACTTAAAGCTTTGGACAGTAAATGTAGATTGGGATGATTTAGCAAATTCTTCAATATCTCAACCAGAGCAAATACCTACTACTCCTTTTGTATCCGTTTTCGATGGAGGTTCTTTTTCTAACCGACCCCAACCTAGTGGACCAGATATTGATGTGCTTCAAGCTACTGTGATGAATCAAGCCCAGTTTAGAAAGTTCAGCGATCATAATTCGGCAATATTTAACTTTGTTGTGGATGCTGAAGGTTCTGGTGAACTTGCTGCTATTCGTTGGTATGAATTGCGCCAATCTGCAGATGGCGAACCATGGGAATTATATCAGGAAGGAACCTACGTTTCACCAAATAATGGTAAAGATGCATTCTCAGGAAGTATGGCTATGGACATGCAAGGGAATATAGGAATGGGTTACACTACAGTGAGTTCTTCGGAAAAGATTGCTATTTACTATACAGGTAGATATGCTAACGATCCCTTAGGACAAATGACAGTGGACGAAACATTAATAGCTCAAGGAACTTCTAATGACCCTTCTAATCGTTTAGCAGATTACGTTCATTTAACTGTAGACCCTAGTAATGATAAAACATTTTGGCATATTGCTGAGTATTTTGTTTCAGGAAGTAGAACAGATGTTGTTGGTGCTTTTCAAATAGCTCCTAACTTTATTAATGATTTAGGTATTGCTTCAATTGATGCTCCTGAAACCGGAAATCTTGGAGATACCGAAGATATTACTGTAACTGTGTTTAATGCAGGTGAGAATGATCAAACAGACTTTGGTATTCATTATCAAGTGGACAACGGAAACGTAATTACTGAAATTTATAATGGTACTTTGGCAGCACAAGAATATGCTAGCTTCACATTTTTTCAAACTGCCGATTTGGGTGTGGTGGGAACTACATACTCCATTAAAGCCTTTACTTCTTTAAGTGGAGATGAAGATATGACAAACGATACAATTACAAAGTCAGTGAAATATATAGGCCCTTACGACTTGGGTGTTGCAGCTATTGATGCTCCCGTTACAGGTGAGGGGCTCACAGCAGCTGAAGATGTTATCGTTACTGTAGAAAACTATGGAACACAAGAAAGAACAAATTTTGATGTGTCCTATGTATATGAAGGAAATTTGGTAACCGAAGTGGTTCCGGGACCATTGGCTTTTGGCGAGCAATTAAGTTATACTTTTGGTGCTAAAAGTGATCTTTCGGAGCAAGGAGTTCACTATTTAACAGCCTATACATCTCAGCCTTCTGATTCTGATTTATCTAATGACACAAGTTATAGAATTGTATTAAATAGCAATTGTATTCCTTCAGGTAATTGTGAGGGGGGGCATGCTTTTCAATTATTTCAATTAGGAAGTATTTATAACGAAAGCGCTTGCTCGGAAAATGGCTATGGCGATTATGTTGGTTTAAGTACAGATTTACGAAAAAATAGCAGCAACGACTTAACAATTACAACCGGTTATGGAAATCAGTTTGTAAAGGTTTGGATAGACTTTAATGATAATTTTGTATACGAAGCTAATGAAGTAGTTGTAGATAATTGGGAGATTGCTGATGGTGAAAACGCAGGAACTTACACCGAAACTATGCCATTAAATATCCCTTCTGATGCTAATTTAGGTGAGCATTTAATGAGAGCAAAACTTAGTTGGATAACTCCTCTTGACAGCGATGGCGCTTGTGACGATATATCTGATGCCGGTGAGATAGAAGATTATATGGTAAATATTCTTCAAAGTGTGGGCATTGCAACTTCTCCAATTCAAAATGCTGAAATGATAGTTGCTAACATGGGTAATAATCAATTTAGAGTAATGATGAGCACTACTGAGTATCAAAAGCCTTTACGTATTGATCTTCATAATACTATGGGGCAATGTTTGGTTCATAATAGAATTCCGAATGTGAATGGTAATTATACTTATGACATTGATATGTCCTATGCACAGCCAGGTATTTATATTATTAGATTAGGTAGTGATACTTACGGTAAAATAAAGAAGATTATTGTGAAGTAGTTTACAAAAAAAATAAATGAAAAAAGCGAAGTGATTTTATAATTACTTCGCTTTTTTTTAGGAGAATACAATGTTTTTTATCACTTCCTTACCTACAACATTATTTAATTGTTTTTTTAATTTATCTCTTGCATAACCGAGCTCATAACGTAAACTAGCAGCATCTAATCTAATATATAATACAGATTTGTCTATTCTTTTGGAAGTAGTATGCTTGCTAATAATAGGACCAACTATTTGATCCCACTCCTCAAGAATTTTTGTTTCATCCATTTTGGATTCCATACCATTCTCTTTTAGCCACTCTTTAATGGCAGCGCCTAGGCTTTGTTCTTTTCTACCGCTAAACATGATTAATTATGGATGGTTTTTATTTGTAAATCTTCTATTTGGAATATCTTATGGTCAGCGGAGCTATTTTTAAAAATATGCTCAATCCTTTCTTTTTGAGTGTCGGTAATAAAGACTTGACCAAACTCTTCTTCGTTCACCAATTTAATAATTTGTTCCACTCGTTTGCTGTCCAGTTTATCAAAAATATCGTCTAATAAAAGGATGGGTTTTTGATTTTTAATTTGGCGCATATATTCAAATTGAGCAAGTTTTAT
>Ga0256826_1002597_pt1 | contig 10951 bp, 6 predicted proteins | sample CV79metaG_FD_185975 | JGI IMG/M metagenome (GOLD analysis project Ga0256826, IMG submission 185975) | Hydrothermal vent microbial communities from East Pacific Rise, Pacific Ocean - CV79 | ecosystem: Environmental > Aquatic > Marine > Hydrothermal vents | place: Pacific Ocean: East Pacific Rise... | reverse complement strand
AAAAACATTAAGTAATATTAGTAATAGTATTATCTATCTATCTGAGACTATTGATGATTTTCAAACATATTTTCGTCCAGAGGGAAAACCAGTTTCTATAACAACAGATGCACTTTTAGAGAAAGTGTTAACGTTAGCAACAGCAAGAATAGCATCAAGTGATATAGAGATAAAAGTACACTGTTCCAAAGAGCAAAACATATCAATATATGTAAATGAATTGGTTCAAGTTATCTTAAATATATTAAACAATGCAATAGATGCTTTTGAAGGTGTTAAACGAGATAAAAAACAGGTAGATATATTTGGAACTATTAAAGAAAATATGATTCATCTTTCTATTAAAGATAATGCAAGTGGAATTGCTGAAGAGAATGTTAAAAAGCTATTTGACCCCTACTTTAGTACAAAGGGTAAAAATGGTACAGGTATTGGTTTATATATGAGTCAGATGATTATTCAAAAACAGTTCAAAGGTACAATAGATGTTGAAACATCAGATAAAGGGACAACATTTATTATTAAAATACCTATGGTTTTAGATTGATTTTTTTTAATTTGATATAATCGAGAAAGTATAAAAAAATAGATGGAATTACAATGAAAAAAATTATTATGTTTATAATGGCAACCTCAATTTTGCTAGCATCACCAAGTTTTTTAATGCCTAATGAAGCATTTAAACCAACTGCTTCTTTAAATAGTTCGATGCAGATAGAAAGCTCAATCGAGATAGCAAAAGATATTTATATCTATGAAGATAGTATAAGTTTACAAATTGTTAAAGCAGATGGCATCTCTATTAAACATATAGATATGCCTAAAAGTGTTCTTCACGATGGAGATAAAGTTTTCTTACAATCCCCATCATTTTTAGTATATCTAAAAAAAGATTTGGATGTAAAGGGTATAAAAACAGTTACTTTTTCTATCTCTTATCAAGGGTGTTCTCAAAAAGGTTTATGTTATGAACCTTTAACAAAAGAGTTTATATTAGAGGTAGATAGTGTTGTAATCGGTTCTAACTTAGAGGTGCAACCTCCAGTAAAACTTATACAAAAGAAAGAGTTATCTCAAACAGATGCGATAGCTTCTACTATAAGTTCTGGAAATATCTTTGTTATCTTAGTTACATTTTTCGGCTTTGGATTGTTACTAGCATTGACTCCATGTGTATTTCCTATGATACCTATCATCTCAGGTCTTATCATCGCTCAAGGAAAAAATATTACAACTCGTAAAGCTTTAGCTCTTTCAGTTGTGTATGTTTTAGCTATGGCAGTTGCTTATACAGTAGCAGGTGTATTAGCAGGGCTTTTTGGAGGAAATCTTCAAGTAGCATTACAAACACCATGGGTGATATTTTCTTTTTCAGCAATATTTGTTGCTTTAGCAATGAGTATGTTTGGTTTTTATGAGTTAAAACTTCCAGATTCTATTGTAAATAGAGTAAGCTCAGCAAATCATAGTTCAGGATATATAGGTGTTGCTATTATGGGATTTTTATCGGCTCTTATAGTTGGTCCTTGTGTTGCTGCTCCTTTGGCTGGTGCATTGGTTTATATAGGGCAAACAGGTGATGCTCTTCTTGGAGGAATGGCACTTTTTGCTATGAGTATCGGTATGGGTATTCCTCTTATTATAGTTGGTGTAAGTGCTGGAAAGTTTATGCCAAAACCAGGGGCATGGATGACTATGGTAAATGCACTTTTTGGTGTGATGATGCTAGGGGTTGCTGTATGGATGTTAGAAAAAGTTGTTGATAGCTATGTAACGATGATGCTCTATTCTATTCTAGGAATAGGTTTTTCTCTCTATTTAGGTATATTTGAGAAAGAGGGACATATAGTAAAAAGAACATTATCCTCCATACTTTTTATATACTCTGTATCTCTTTTAGTTGGAACACTAGGTGGCTCAACAAGTATGAGTAAACCTTTATCATTTTTAGAAACAAAAGTTATCTCTAGTTCATCAGAGATAAACACAAACCATAAAAAATTTATAAAAATAAGTTCTATTACTGAATTAGATGCTCTTTTAGCACAAAATAGAGGTAAAAAAATTATGTTAGACTTTTATGCTGATTGGTGTGTATCTTGTAAAGAGTTTGAAGAGATTACATTTAAAGATAGTATAGTTAAAGATACTATGCAGGATTTTGTTTTAATTCAAGCGGACTTAACACTTAACGGTAAAAATGAAAAAGAGTTAAGTAAAAAATATGGTGTTTTTGGACCTCCTGTAATTCTATTTTTTGATGAAAGTTCAAAACTTTTAGAGGCAAAAAGAGTTGTTGGATTTATGGAACCAGTACAATTTTCTACACATTTAAAGACTATTTAAAGGAACTGTTTTGTTAAAAAAGATATTATTTTCATTACCTCTTCTACCACTTTTGATAGATGCACAAACACTTACAGAGGTTACAAGCGAGATAATCACAACAAATCCTGAGGTACAGGAGAAACAATACTATTTTAATAGTGTAAAAGAGGAGTATAACTTTGCAAAATCTGGCTATTTACCAACAGTTGATTTAGCTGTAACTTTTGGAAAAGAAAATACAGATTCTCCCTCTAAAAAAGATATAAGTTTATTCAAATCTGAAAGTTCTCTTGAATTAGTACAAAATATTTTTAAAGGTTTTAAAACGGAAAATGAGATAGAAGCTAAAAAAGCTAAGTTTCTTTCGGCTTCCTTTGATATTTTAGAAAAAACAAACTCTATTGCTTTAAATGTTGCTCAAACTTATATAAATATTTTAAAATATAAAGAGATGGTTTTATTAGCAAAAGAGAGTATTAAAACTCATAAAACTATTTTAGTTCAGATAAAAGCGAAAGTAGATGCAGGTTTTAGCCCTCGTTCAGATATGTTACAAGTACAAACACGTTATACATTGGCACAATCAAATCTGATAACACAAAAAAGTAATTTAGAGAATGAACTTATAAAATTTCATAAAATTTTAGGTCGTTTTATGAGTAAAAAAGAGTTTATTCTCCCTAAAGATATTTTTGAAATTCCAGATAATATCGATAGTGCAACAGCTATGGCACTTGATAGACATCCTGCTATTAAAGTTAGTAACTATAATGTAACAGAAAGAAAAGCTGAGTATGAAAAGGAAAAAAATAGTTACTATCCTTCAGTTGATTTTATATTAAAAGCTGAAAAAAATAGAAATAGTTCCGCTACGAAAGGAACAACAGATAGATATTATGCTGGGGTACGACTTAAATATAATCTTTTTAATGGTTTTGCAGATGAGGCATCGATTCAAAAAAATATTAGTAAAGTTCATGAAGAGAACTCTTTAAGAGATAAAATAAGACGTCAGATTATAGAATCTGTTCGATTATCTTGGAGTGATTACAGCTCATTTGTAAAAAAAGGTAAAGTTTTAAAGGAACATGTTTCGTTTGCAGATAAAGCAAGAGAAGCATATTCAGAAGAGTTTTTGATAGCAAAACGAACACTTTTAGATATTTTAAATATAGAAGGAGAGTATAATAGTGCTAAAAAAGCATATTCAGATAACTATTATGCGATGCTATATACAAAATATCAGTTGATGGATAGTATGGGTATATTATCTGAAGAACTTGGTTTAACAGATTCAAAATATAGACAGAGTATAGATTCTCAAACAGATGAAGATAAATTACCTCTTAATTTAGAGGCAGATAAAGATAGTGTTATCGATATGAGAGATATTTGTGATAAAACTATTAATAGTATGGATATAAATGAGTATGGTTGTGAAAATGTTGTAGAGGAGGTTGAGGAAGAGATTATCGATGAGGTTATCAAGATGCAACCAATTAAAAAAGTTAAACAGAAATATATTCCAAAGCCTATTGTAAAAAAGAAACAGAAACAGCAAAGAAAAATTAAGAGAGATGATAAAGAGAAGCGAAATTTAGAGAAAGAGGTTGTTTATTTTGAGTATAAATCAAGCATAATTACTGAAAACTCTATAAATGTTTTAGATAGAATAGTTGGAATTATGTTAAAAGAACCAACTTTAAAATTAGAATTATCTGCTTATACAGATAGTTTAGCTTCCAAAAGATACAATAAAAAGCTCTCTTTAAATAGAGCTGTAATCGTTAAAAATCATTTAATGGAGGAAGGAATAGAATCATCTCGTATAAATATTTATGGAAGAGGTGAAGAGTCTCCTATCGCATCTAATGATACAAAAGAGGGAAGAGCAAAAAATAGAAGAGTAGAAATTCTGTTTATTGAAAGTGAAAAAAATAATTCAAATACAGATTCAAGTTTAGATATAGAGCTACAACCGATAGATTTTAATATTGAAGAGTTAAGTAAAGAAGATATGAAAGTTGACGAGATAGAGGTTGAAGAGATTGAAACTGAATATGACCCTGAAGATGTGGAACTCGAACAGATTGAAATTGATTTTTAGACTTTCTTTTTTTTTCTTTTTTTTTACCAATTTTTTGTATGCTGATACATATTATATGAATGAAAAAACAAAGCTTCGATTAGAGAAAAGATATGGTCTAAGCACACTCAAAAGAATAGGTTCTTTACTCTCTTTAATGAATAGATTGGAGGGAGAATCTGAGAGAACAAAACTCGAAGGGGTAAACAGGTTTTTTAATCAATTTCGCTATATTTCAGATATTAGACTTTGGAAACAGGAAGATTATTGGGCAACTAGAACGGAGTTTATAGATAAAGTTGCTGGAGATTGTGAAGATTATTCGATAGCAAAATATTTTACACTCAAACAGCTAAAAATTGCAGATAAAAGATTATTTCTCACCTATGCAAAATCCTTAAAATATAAAACAGCCCATATGGTTGTAACCTATTTTAAAACAAAGCGTTCCATACCTCTTATTTTAGATAACTATAATGGTAAAATCTTACCTGCAACACAACGAAAAGACCTCAAACCTATATATAGCTTTAACGGTCAAGAGCTTTATAATGCTAAACAGAAAGGTTTAGGGGCAAAAATACCTTATGGATTACAAAAAAATAAAAAATGGCTCAATCTATTAGATGATATTAAAAGGAAAAAAAGATGAGTTTAAAAAATCAGATAGCGATAATAGTTTCTATATTGCTTTTAATCACTCTAACTACTGTTATATATAAAAGTTTTCATTCTACTTCCATTTATCTTCAAAGCCAACTTCAAAATGATGCAAAAAATAGTGCAACATCATTAGGATTGTCTATCTCAACAGTGGAAAATAAAGAGGATATATCTACAATAGAAACGATGATAAATGCTATTTTTGATAGTGGCTATTATAAAGAGATAAAATTAGTAGATATTGATGATAAAATACTCTATATAAGAACTAATCCAGATGGTGTAAAAGATATTCCCCAATGGTTTATTACAAACTTCTCATTAACTGCTCCTATTGAAACAACGTCTATAAATGATGGTTGGATGCCATTTGCTACTTTAAGCGTTCAAGGTAATCTTGGTATGGCATATTTTAAACTTTATAATGAGTTTGTTGAGTTAATCGCTCTTTTTGCTATGATTATTATTTTTTCTATTAGTATCTTATATCTTATTTTATATAAAGTACTTCAATCTCTTGATAAGATGGCTTTACAAGCAAAAGCGATAGATAACAATCAGTTTATTATTAACGATACAATTCCATATACAACAGAGTTCCAATCTATAACGAAAACGATGAATAGAATGGTAGAGAAAGTTAAAATCATTTTTGAAAAAGAGGCAAAAGCTTTACAGCAGTATCATACACTTTTATATAAAGATGAAGTAACACTTCTTGCAAATAGAAAACTTTTAACGATGAAGCTTCAAGAGTATTTAGAATCTGAAGAGTTTTCAACAGGCTCTCTCGTTATGATACATTTTGCAAATCTTATAGATGCAAATAATAAAATAGGACATAGAGAGGTTGATAATCTTTTAATAGCTTCAGCAAAAATATTTGAATCTTTCATGATAAACTCTTCTCATATTCCAGCAAGATTAAATGGAACAGATTTTGCTCTTTTAATACCACTCAATAAAAATCCTAAAGAGTTAATTCAACAACTATTAATAGAGTTAGAAAGATGTTTGAAAGATAGTTTTATTGTCGTTCAAGTTGGTTCATCTACTTACGATATGAAAGATAAATTTTTTGAAGTTTTAACACGTGCTGATGATGCTCTCTCCAAAGCAAAAGCGAAAGGGAACTTTACTTATAATATAGTAAGTGATAACAATCAGATAACTATGGGTAAAGTGGAATGGAATGAGCTAATCCAAAAGTCGATAAAAGAGAAAGATTTTTTATTAACATATCAAGATGTTCATTATAAAAATTTCATATATCATAGCGAGGTATATATCAGATTAAATTATGAAAATATGACTCATAATGCTGGTTTTTTTATGCCAATGGTAGAGGAGTTAGGCTATACAGTTCTTATAGATAGATTTGTGATAGATGAAGCGATAAAAAGCAAGAAAAAAAGTATCGCTATAAACTGTTCAATAGATTTTATTAAAGATACTAAAACATATAATTACCTTGATAAAGTATTAAAAAATAAAAATATAACTATCTCTTTTGAGGTAGGTAGTTATAAACTTCTTACATATTTTGAAGAGATTAAACCTTTTGTGGAGTTTGTTCAAACTAGAGGGGCTAAATTTGGTATTGATAATCTTAATGAAAATATACAAAATCTTAATTTTTTACAAACTATAAAACCAGATTATATAAAAATTGATAAACAGTATATTTTAGAATTAGCAGATATAAATAGCTCAAATAAAAGCTCTCTTAAAGAGTTAATGGATAGTTTAGATATTGTTATTATCGCTACAACTATTGAAAATAGAGAGAGTATTTCAGATTTAAAAGAATTGGATATAGAGTATTTTCAAGGACGTTATTTAGATGGATTATAGAGATGATGAATAGGGAGCAAGTTTTATTTATCTAAAACTTATTTTATAGTGCTAAAATACAAAAAACACTATTTAGGAGTATAAATGTTAGTAAATTATGCAGATAAAGAACTTACTCAACGCTATCAACTTATGGCTCAAACTATTATCCCAAGACCCATTGCATGGGTGATTACAAAAAATGAGGATAGCACTTTAAATATCGCACCATTTAGTTACTTTATGGGGCTTAGTTCTGAACCTCCAACAATGGTAATAAGTATAGGGCATAAAAGTGATGGAACTGAAAAAGATACTCTTAAAAACTTACGAGAGAGAAAAAAATGTACTATATGTATGGTAAGTGAAGAGCTTTTAGAAAAGATGCACTTTAGTTCTAAAGAGCTAGATAAAAGTATGAGTGAATTGGAGTATTTCGACATCTCTACACAAACTATCTCTGAAGAGTTTTTACCAATAGTTGAAAAAACACCAACAGCACTTTTTTGTGAACTTTATCAGGAGATAGAGTTAAAAGGCTCAAAAACTATTCCACTTGTTGTAGAGATAAAAGCACAATATATTGATGATACTATAATTACAAATAAGGAAAAAATCACATTAGATTATTCTCCTGTTGCTCGTGTAGGTAAAAGCTATTCACTTTTAGGTAAAAATATCACACCACCAACTATACCATAATGAACGATACTCTTCTTTATTCACTTATAACCTTTTTTCTCTCTATTTTATTCTCTATGGGGGGAGCAGGTTCGGGTGTTGCTGTCATTCCTATCTTTAACTTTTTAGGGTTAGATTTTACAGTAGCTAAAGCGATAGGACTTTTTGCAGGTGCTTCAACAACTATTACATCAAGTATTATGAATATAAAACGTAAAGCAGTTGAATATAAGTTTGTTTTTCCAATAGCTTCTATGATGCTACTCTTTGCCCCAGTAGGAGCATACAGTAGTAGTTTTATAGATGAGGAGATAGTAAAATTTTTCTTTATGATTATGCTTTTTTATAGTGCTTCTATGATGATGTTTGGTAAGAAAAAAGCTCTTTTTCATATTAAATCTATATATGCACTTTTTATTGTTGGTGCTACTGTTGGGTATCTTGCAGGGCTTTTAGGTGTTGGTGGAGGAAATATTCTTATACCACTTTTAGCACTTTTAGGATTTGAACCTAAAAAAGTAGCTATTGCAGTAAGTTTTGTTGTTCCCTTTTCAGCTTTAGGTTCATTTTTTACTTATGCTTCTTATATAGATTTAGATTGGTTTCTTTTATCGATGGTTTCACTTTCTGCTATTGCTGGGGGTTATATAGGAAACTACTTTATGCACTTTAAGTTAGAACAGAGCCAAATCAAAAAATTGATGGCAGTTATACTTTATGCTTTAGCATTTAAATTGCTTTGGCATTTTTTAGGTTTATAGTAATAACAGTTAAGTTTAGCCAATAAATATAGGGTATTTATTGGCTGTATAATTCCTCCAACTATTTTTTTGTTTTTGTACCCGTAACCTCAACATCATAAGCAGTTTTTAAAAGTTGTAATTTAAATCTTTCCTTACTTGTTATAGGTGGTGTATACCCTGTTAAAGTCAATGCCTCGATAGTTTTCTTCACAAGAGATTCTAACTCTTTTGGTTCTCTATTTTTAAACTGTTGAGGATATAAGAGTGCTAAACTTAGATAGTTGTCTAATGTGCGAATAACCACTTGAGAGTTATATCCTCCACCTTCAGCTAAATATCTTGGCAATAGTTGTAATGCTTCACTCATTGTACTCTGCATCTGTTGTAATTGTTGATTTTTTTCATATGCAACAGCCTTTTTCTGTAAATCTTTTATGAGAAACTCTAATCTACTTTTTTCATCATAGGTAAAATCCTTAATCCTATCATCAATAGCCGTGAGTATCTTTATACGTTGAGAGAGATACTCTATCTTTTCTTTAGGATTATTAGTAGAAGATGCTAAAAATCCATAGGCAAGTAGTTGTAGGCGTTGCGGTTCAAAACTGATACGACGTTGTGAATTGATAGGAACTGTTTCTAATTTCGATGTAAGTAAAATCAACTCTTGAAACAGTTTTGTCGAATGGGAAGAGTTTTTTAATTTTAACAGACTATATCCATACCCCAATAATACTTTAGCACGATGTATTCCTTGTAAACTCTCATCTTTTAATAGTTTTTGATAGAGTGTTACCGCTCGTTGGTAGTGAGTTGCATACATATTGTAAAAAGCAGTTTTTTCTCTAAAGGCAACTACACTCTCTTTCATCTCAAGTTCTTGAGCCAATTGTAATGCAATCTCTCCCTCTTTAGCTGCATCACTAAAATTATGATAATAAAAAAGTGAGCGTGCAAAATGCCATCGAAAGAGTGCTTCATCCTGTTTATTTAGAAATGGAAGAGAGGTACGCTTTTCGAAAAAATTAGTTGCCATAGAGTAGTTGCCTACACTAAAGTGAAGTTGTCCAAGGTTTTCTAGTACAGAAGCTTTAAGACGTTGATTGTCATAAGCTTGATCTAAAGCTAACATATATTGATAGTGTGCTTTTTGATAAAGTTCTGTATCATAGCTGTAATTTTTTTGACTCACTAATAGTTGACGATGATAGAGATACCCTAACAACAGATTTTTCAAGGCTGGAGTCAATCCTACAGGTCGTAACCCTTCAAGTAATGTAGTCACTTTTTGAAGAGTCTCTTCTGTTTCTTTTGGGTCTGATATAAGTAGTTGTAGTGCCCTAACAAAATCGCTATTGGCTTTAAGAAGATTATCTCTTTTTAAAACCTCAAAGGACTTTTTAACACGCTCTCTTAAGGCATTATCATCACTTGTAAGACCAAGAACAACAAAAGTATAAAGTGCTTCTAGGTCATTTGTTTGGCGAATAGCACTGTAAAATGTATTGGCAGCACCGTTGATATTGTCATCATTTAAAATACCATAAGCTTTATTTATCGTTATGATGGAATACTGCTGAGCAATATCATAAAAACCAATCTTCTTATTATTCGAGATTGTAAGCCAGTGACGTGATAGAAGTTCCATAAACTTATATTCATTTGCAGATTTCAAAAGTAAAATAGCACGTATATGAGTAGCATTACGAACAAGTGGGTCTGAGATTTTCTTTAAACTTTTCATAAGTTTAGAAAATATTTGACGTTTTTTTGAGTTCTCTTTTTCTATTATCATATTGAGAACAGCTAACTCATTTATAAATAGTTCTACATTTCTTTTGTTATCTTTATTTTGAATTTCTGAGCTGAGAAAAGCTACTTGTTTATCTAAATCTGGCTCAACTATAGTTAATTGGTCTAAATATTTAAAAGTATAATAAAGGCGAGATTCTGATTGGATAAAACTATTTTGACTTGCATCAAGTAGTTGTGCTAATAGTAACTTAGGTTTCTCTTTTAATAGTTTACGGCTAAGCTCAACTGCTAGATAGTAGGCTATTGGAGTTAACTCCTTTTTATATTTCCAAACTTCATTTAATCGCTTTAGTGCAGAGTCCTCTTTTTTGAGAAGAGTATCTATCCAAGCATTAAAGATTACTCCACCACTAGCACGATTTTGCGTTAACAACTGCTTACGTTTTTGTTCTAATTCTAACTTAAAACTTCTTCTTATCATACCCTGTGGCTGTTTGAGTGCCTTTGAGTTTAGTTTAAGAACCATAGCTAGATTATGATAGAACCCTTCCAAAGATTTTTCGCCATTATTTTTATAAAGTGATTCTATCTTTTTAACAAAAAAATGTGCTGCACTCAATTCACCTATCTCAAGATGGTTACTTAACTGACGCTCTAGTAAAGATATTTTTTCTGTTAAATTGTCATCTTCAGAATGAAATCTAAACTCTAACGCATTGAGTAAAAGGAGTCTATCTTCATAGCTTTTACTACTTTGATGCGCTTCAATAATCTGTTCTTTACTCCATTGTAAGGGAACTCTTCCCGATAATGGCATATGGTAGATATCTAAAGAGCCTTCATAAGCAAAAGTAAGATAAAG